>Ga0315315_10007399_pt1 | contig 10163 bp, 7 predicted proteins | sample M140m3416metaG_FD_203699 | JGI IMG/M metagenome (GOLD analysis project Ga0315315, IMG submission 203699) | Ammonia-oxidizing marine archaeal communities from Monterey Bay, California, United States - M1 40m 3416 | ecosystem: Environmental > Aquatic > Marine > Intertidal zone | place: USA... | reverse complement strand
AGGTTCGGACAGCGGCGATTATAGATTGAAATGTCATGGTGTTTTGCATAAACACGAATTTGAATATTATTCCACTTTAGAACAAATCCCTCGCTCAATTGTTACTCACTTTTATTCAACAAAAGAGGCGTATTAACAAGTTTTTAAAATTAAAAACGAAGAGTTAAGAACTCTCATTCATAGTTTAGCATTCCTATAACCATTAGAGATTACAAGATGATAGAAGAGACGAATGACAAAGTCGAAATCTTAGACTTAGCCCCTGAAAACAACACACAAGCTCCGGACATTCAGAAACTTAATGACGACATCGCGAAAGCGAGTAAGGTCACTGACATGATCCGTCTCGAGATGAGTCAGACCATCATCGGCCAAACCCAAATGGTGGACAAGCTTCTTATAGGTCTGCTTGCAAATGGGCACGTCCTGCTTGAAGGCGTTCCCGGACTTGCAAAAACACTTGCAATAAATAGCCTGAGCAAAACAATCGACGCACAGTTTTCAAGAATTCAATTTACACCTGACTTACTTCCTGCTGACGTGGTGGGAACGATGATTTACAACCCACGAGAGGAGAGTTTCAAAGTCAAGAAAGGACCCATTTTTGCGAATTTTGTTTTGGCAGATGAGATTAATCGTGCGCCCGCAAAAGTTCAAAGCGCTCTGCTAGAGGCGATGCAAGAACGACAGGTTACGATCGGCAATGAGACCTTTGAAGTACCTAACCCCTTTTTGGTTCTTGCGACACAGAACCCTATTGACCAGGAAGGAACCTACCCATTGCCAGAAGCTCAAATTGACAGATTCCTTCTTAAAGTCGTAATCGGATATCCAAATAAGGATGAAGAACAACAGATTCTAAGAGCGAATTTATCTATCGAAGGACTGTCTTCACCTAAATCTGTGGTAACTCCAAAACAAATCATCGAAGCACGAAAGCTTGTACGGAGTATTTATTTGGACGAAAAAGTAGAGAAGTACATCATCGACCTGGTCTTTGCAACACGCTCTCCCGAAAACGTAGGGCTGGGACATTTAACAGAACTTATTTCTTTTGGTGCTTCACCCCGTGCGAGTATCGGACTCGGTATCGCTGCAAAAGCACATGCATTTATGGATCACCGTGGATATGTCACCCCTGAAGATGTAAGAGCGGTGGCGATGGATGTCTTGAGACACAGAGTAGGGCTCACATTTGAGGCAGAAGCTGAAAACATTACTCAGGAACATATTGTCACTGAGATTATGGATAGCGTTATTGTCCCCTAGGCATAAATCCTGAAAAGGAATTGAGGAAATGGATACAGTAGAACTACTTAAACGGGTGAGACGTGTAGAGATAAAATCTCGTGGCTTGAGCGACAAGATTTTCTCTGGCGAATATGCCAGTGCGTTTAAAGGGCGTGGCATGGCATTCAGTGAAAACCGTGAATACCAACACGGAGATGAAGTTCGTTCGATAGATTGGAATGTCACAGCACGCATGGGCGCACCATACGTGAAGGTTTTCGAAGAGGAAAGAGAGTTAACGGTATTCATTCTCGCTGACATAAGTGGTTCCTCAGATCTAGGTACAAAAGGCGTAAGTAAAAGAGATCGTATTACAGAATTGGCCGCAGTCCTCGCGTTCAGTGCGATGGGAAACAACGACAAAGTTGGCGCGATACTCTTCTCTGACAGAATTGAAAGATTCATTCCACCAAAAAAAGGACGTTCGCACGTATTGCGAATTATTCGCGAAATTTTAGAGATCAAACCCGAAGGCAAGGGCACCGATTTATCAGAAGCGCTTGATCATTTCTTATCTGCCATGAAAAAGCGGACGGTGTCTTTTCTACTCAGTGATTTTAGAGATGAGGGCTATGATGATTTATTGAGACGCGCTGGCAAAAAACATGACTTGGTCGCGCTCAAAATTGAAGACCCCATCGATCTTGAAATCCCATCTGTGGGCTGGCTACCTATGAAAGACCCCGAAACCGGTGAGGTAAAATGGATGAGAACTGGATCAAAAAAACAACAAAATAAATTTAAAGCATTGGAGCTGGAACGTTCAGAAAAACTCAACAAACTGTTTGCAAGAGCAGGCGTTGACGCAGCGACAATTCGAACGGACATGCCTTATGTCAAGCCTTTAATGCAATTATTTGACCGACGTGGGTAAGTCTCATCTATATATCTCTGCGCTGGCCATTGCTCTTGCAAGCCTTTTTAACCTAAGTGGGGTTTTCAGCCAAGGCATTCTCCAATCGCCCCCCAGCAACCTTTCATTGACCTCGGACACCGGAAGAATAGCCTGGGGCGAAAGAGCGGAGATTACCTTGAGGATGGGCAAAGGAGTCAATGAAACGATTGATGGATGGCCACAATGGCAAGACACCATTCCAGGAGGACTAGAAATACTTCACACCAACTTGCGCGACACATTGGCTCCGCAAAATTCTGACCCTGATGAGTGGGACATGATCGTTGCGCAATCATGGGTGGTTACGGGATGGGACTCTGGCTATGTGCTAATCCCGAGCATTAAATTAGGTGGAGATTCCACCTCTCCTATTTTATTGCAAATCGTGCCCTCAAGGACCGAAGGAGAAGTCCAAATGATGCCCGCTGCAGAGATTGTTCAAATTGAATGGAGCGTTTATGAACGATTTATCAAAGCAGCACCCTGGATCGGTTTATTAATCGGACTTGTCATCCTGTTTTTCATGGTCAAATATGTTTATCACTGGTGGCGAAACAGAGCCTCGGAAGGAAAACCCATCGAGGAAACCAAGCCCTATATACCTCCACATATTACGGCTTTGAAAGACTTAAAAACCCTAGAGGAAAGGCAATCCTGGAACAAAGGGGAAGCAAAGACATTCCATGTGCAGTTGAGTCAGATTATCCGTACTTATATAGATGGAAGGTTTCATATATCATCTCTAGAAAAAACGACGCGAGAAGTATCTGAGCTGATAAACACGCTTGACATCAACACTTCCGACAAATCAAAGCTTCTCGTTGCGCTGCGACTTGGAGACCAAATCAAGTTTGCAAAACGCCAAGCATTGTCAGAGGAACACACGAGATCCATTTCGGTGTGTATCGACTTCGTTCAAAACACGATGGAACGTCCTGAAGAAGATGCATTATCTAAAGACGCAAAACAATGAAGTGGGCTCATCTTTTACCCGTGCATCTGCTTGCGTTGGTCTCAGCGTTATTGATCGCTGTTTGGGTTGACGGCGTATATCTCTGGGAAAGACCTTGGGCACTAATACTCATCATCGCTGCCGTTCTTTACGCAACAGTTAGGGTCTTTCGTTTGGAAAAGTTTACCACGATTTTCGCGAACATTTCGCATTCTAAGGGGAACAAAACTTCCACAAAGACTTCTATTCAAGATTTATCAATGGGATGGATGGCAGAGACTCCATATGCACTTAGAACGTTTACCATTGCTATTTTAGCCATTGCCATTGCCAGGCCCCAGTCTTCAAGCAGTATCGAAGACATGACAAGTGAAGGAATCGATTTGGTGTTCGCAATTGATGTTTCAGCATCCATGCTCAGTATGGACTTTAAGCCAAATCGTCTCGAACAAGCCAAATCCGTAGCCATTGAATTTATTGATGACAGACCTCATGACCGGATTGGTCTTGTCGCATATGAGGGAGAAGCATTCACACAAGTCCCTGTGACGACAGATCATGTGGTCGTTAAAAATGGTGTTCAGGAACTACAAACAGGGCTTCTTGAAGGAGGAACGGCAATCGGCATGGGACTCGCTACAGCTGTCAATAGATTGAGGAAGTCGGATGCAAAAAGCAAGGTCATTATCCTACTGACCGACGGTGTAAACAATTCGGGAGCCATTGACCCTTCTGATGCCGCTCAATTGGCTGAACTTAATGGAATCAGGTGCTATACAATCGGTGTGGGTTCAGTGGGGAAAGCAAAAAGCCCTGTTGCCATAGTTGGTGACAAGTATCGATATGACTGGGTGGATGTCCGTATCGACGAAGAAGTATTAATGGAAATCGCAGAGCGAACTGGGGGCAAATATTTCAGAGCCACAACTTCGGAAAAACTGAAATCAATTTATAAAGAAATCAATATTCTTGAGAAAACACGTTTTAATGTCATGCGTTATCAACGTAAAACAGAGGCTTATATGCCATTTGCGATCATGGCATTGCTGTCTCTGTTACTTGAGCGAACATTGAGATTTACAATCATCCGATCGGTATCATGAGAAAGGGCTCAGAAAGAAATAGAAAGCTTTTTAGGTCTGCGCTACTGGGCGTGACAGTGGCAGAAATCTTGTTCTGGACTGTTGTCATTTTAGGCTTGTGGATTAAAAGTGAATTTGCGCCTCATGTTGACCTTCATAGGCCAAATTGGATTATCTGGGCGGCAATACTCCCAGTGACATCTGTCGCCTTTTTACTGCATTTAAAATGGAAGTCAAGGGCTGTTGACAAACTGTCTGAATCGCATTTACAAGACATTACATTGCCTGGGTTTTCTTTAGCAAGAGAGGCCTGGCGATTTGTGGTGTGGCGATTGGCAGTTGCTGCAATCCTCCTGGGATTGATTGGACCAAAAGTAGGGAGCCGTCTTCAAGAGGTTGAAACAAAAGGCGCAGACTTTGTCATTGCCTTAGACGTAAGTAACAGCATGCTCGCCGAAGATCTGGGACTTGATCGCTTGAAACTGGCGCGCCAAACCGTTGAACGCATCTTAAATAAGTTATCAGGAGACAGAGTCGGCTTGGTGGTTTTTGCAGGTGAAGCATATGTTCAGTGTCCGCTGACCTCAGATTACAGTGCAATCAAACTGTATCTAAATTCAATTACACCAGGAATTATTGCGAAACAAGGAACTGCTTTGGGACAAGCAATAGAAGTCAGTGTGCAGGCATTTGAAAATGCCCCCGCATCAAGTAGGGCTATTTTGCTCATTACAGACGGAGAAAATCACGAGGACGATCCCGTTGCTGCAGCTGCAGAGGCCTTTGAAGCTGGAATCACCGTGCATATTTTAGGCATCGCGACTCCTGAAGGTGCACCCATTCCAAACATAGACAGCAGAGGCAGACAAGTTGGCTTTATTCAAGGACCAAATGGACAACCGGTTGTCTCTCGACTGGACGAAACTGTATTGGTGACAACGGTTCAAGCAGGAGGAGGTAGCTTTTCAAGAGCCAACCGCAACTACATCGACATCTCATCTGTTTTAGAAGCGCTCAACAAAGAAGAAAAAACAAGAATATCACAAGTGAAATTCACAGACTACGATCATAAATTTCAATTTTTCCTCTTGGTCGCATTGTGTCTCATACTCATTGAATCCTTAATCCCCCATCCCACAACACGCAAATGAAAAATGCGCGCTACATTATCTGGAATGCAGTCATTCTCATCAGCATCCTTTTCTCTTCATCGGAGATATTGGGCCAAACTGATTTGGAACTTAAACAGCATTTAATCAATGGGATGTCCTCGTTTGAAGACAACATGAACGAAGATGCGGCAAATTCGTTCAGCAAAGGCAGTACGCTTGAAAACTATGAAGACATCGCTGCATACAATTTGGGAAGAAGCTTAATGGAGACTGAGGATTTGGAGGGGGCCACGTCAGCATTTAAGCAAGCCATTGCATCCTCTGAAAACAATGAATTAATATCGAATGCGTGGTACAATTCCGGAAACATAGCGCTTAATTCCAACGACCCATCTACAGCAGTTGAAGCGTATAAATCATCCCTTCGTTTGAATCCTAATTTTGCAAATGCAAGACACAATCTTGCAATTGCAAATAAAATGTTACAGCAACAAGAAGAAGAAGAAAAGGAACAAGAGCAGGAAGGCGAAGACGAACAGGAAGGCGAAGATGAGCAGGAAGGCGAAGACGAACAGGAAGGCGAAGACGAACAGGAAGGCGAAGACGAGAAGGAAGGCGAAGACGAACAGGAAGGCGAAGACGAGAAGGAAGGCGATGACGAACAGGAAGGCGAAGACGAACAGGAAGGCGAAGACGAGAAGGAAGGCGAAGACGAGAAGGAAGGCGAAGACGAGAAGGAAGGCGATGAGAAAGAAGAAGAACAGGAAGGCGACCAGGAAGATAAAGGTGAAGAAGGAAACGAAGAAGAAGAGGAAAAACAAGTGGCAGGTCAAATCTCAAAAGAAGAAATGGCAAGAATTCTTGAAAGCTTAGATCAGGAAGAAGAGCGAATCATGTCTAAGTTGCGCATGCAAAAGGGAGACGGAACGAAAAAGACGATCGAAAAACCTTGGTGATGACTTTAATTCTCAATCAAACGCAAAAGCTTAAAACCCTCAATCGCCTCGCGATTGCTGTACTCATATTGTGCAGTAGTTTTTCACTGAGTTTGGCTCAAACGCCCAGTGTCACTGCTTCTGTAAATGCAAACCCGACGCGGATGGGAAGCCGCATTCAAATCTCAGTTTCTTTGTTGAATTGCACATCCAATTCCGGCAATATACCAATGCAACAAATTTCAGGCCTGACCTACGTAGGAGGCCCCTCAACATCACATAGTACCAATTGGGTGAATGGAAATAAAAGCAGCAAGCATGTTTATACCTATTCCTTTACAGTATCGACTGACAAAGACATCACAGTTCCTCCGATTAAATTGGCGACATCGGCAGGCATGTTGTCATCTCAACCATTCACAATCAAAGTTCTACCGAAAGGGGCCAAAATCTCAAAACCAAATAAAAGCAATGAATTAGATCAACTGTCTACAGTCATTAAGGTGTCAAAAAACAAAGTATATCTGGGCGAGCCCGTAATCATTGAATATAACATCTACAATCAATACAATGGATTAGAAGTGCGAGAATACAAGGTGCCTGAGCTTAAAGGTTTCTGGCAAGAAGAAGTGAAAGCTGAAGAACAAGTTTGGCAAACACAAATTATAAACGGCAAACGATACAACACGGTCACCGTAAAACGAATTGTAGCATTTCCTCAACAAACAGGTGTGTTTACGATAGATGGGTTTAATTTAAAAGGATATGTCCGTGTCAATTTCTTCAGCGGACGAAATGTTGAGGCATCTTCAAAACCAATCAAAATAGAAGTCATGCCTTTGCCAGAGGATAAACCCCAAAAATTTATAGGCACTTTCAGTAATTTATCTGTCGACGCAAAAATCGAAATTGACACCATTAAAGTCAATGAGGCGTTTAATATGACAATCACCTATTCTGGAAATGGAAATCTTAAATTATTGAGAAAACCAGAAATACTTTGGCCTACTGAATTTGAAGTCTTCGATCCAGAGGTCAAGGACAGGATCAACATCAATAAATTTGGAGAATCCGGAGAAAGAATCTATAAGTATGTTATTATTCCTAGGGCGCCGGGAGACTATACTCTTCCCGAATTGGCAACAAGTTATTTCGACCCAAGGGAGAAGCGATACATCAGCACGAACACTGCAGAAAAAAACATCGTCGTTGTGAGGACTGACGGCGATGAAAAAGGTGGGGCGACGTTTGGCACAAAAACAGATGTTGCGATTCTTAATCATGACATCAGGCATATTAACACCGAACACTCACATTGGGGTTCTAAACATCATGGGAATAAGAAAAAATACCTGTTTCTATTCCTTTTCCTACTCGGTCCTATTGCCACTGGTGCTGCATTTCTATTTCGCGTAAATCTGGACAATAAATTACGTGACCCCACAGGGTTTAAAAGTAAAAAAGCAAAAAAGATTTTGTCAAATTCTCTTGTAAAATGTGCGGGTGCTGAAAACAAGGAAATACAATTTACGAATCTGGGAGAAGCACTTGAAATATATCTCTGTGCAAAACTACAAGTGGGAAGAAGTTCATTCAGTCGCACGAGCGCGGTTGAGCATTTACAAACTCTTCTGGGTGAAGAAGAAGCCTCTAAATGGAATCAACTGCTTAAGACTTGCGAAATGGCGAGATTTGCGCCCGGAGCTTTACCAGATGTAAAGACGTCTATTTCTGAAGCAAAAAAGTTAGCCGAGATTGGCGATGCGCGAATCTATCCCTCAAATCGAATGGGCCTTATTGTATTGTTTTTTCTTTGCTTTACATCCTTAACAACAACAGCAGCAACAAGACTTGAAAATAAAATCCTAGATGAAAATTTCAATCTTGCCAACGCAGCATACGTTGAGGGAAACTTTCGTGAGGCAGCCGTATTGTATGAAGAGATCGCACAAAATCACCAATGCTTCGAACTTGAATACAATCTTGGAAATGCTTATTATAAGCTTGATGATATAGGGAAAGCACTACTTCACTATGAAAGAGCAATGCTTATCAAGCCCCTTGATGCTGATTTAAGAGCAAATCTTCTCTTGGCTGAATTACGTGCAATAGATAGAATAGAAGAACTCCCTGGTGTAGGACTCGACAAATTAGCTGCTGTTATTTTTGCTGGAAACATGCAGCGGATTTGGCTTGTACTCAGCCTCATCACATGGACGTTTGCTTTTGTTTGTATTGCCATACGTTTGAGATGGAAAAACCGTATGATCGCTCCATATGCAAGAGGAGGTGCCTCGGTGAATTTCATCCTGGCATTCATTTTTATTTCATTCCTTTATACGACAAATGAAAGAGTCTCAAAAAGTTCATGTGCCATCATTATGGAAAGCCGGGTTGAAATCAGGAGCATGCCTGGTGAATTGGGCGTAAGTCTATTCCAACTTCATGAAGGCACAAAAACATGTATCCAAAGTACACAAGACGAATGGACAGAAGTTCTACTTGAAAATGGAAATGTGGGATGGTTGCCTAGTTCAGCTTTAGAGCTGATTTAGCAATTCGCAATCCCCCTCCCTGACACAAGACCTTTACAACACCTCGAATCTGAGTGAAGATCTGACGGCGTTTATATTGCGAAGTTGTATGTTATAGAATCCCGGGGAAAAAGAACTGACATCAAGAGATAAATCTCCTGTGGCACGGGTCGTCCCTTCATAAATGAGAGCCCCCTTCATATCAAATATCTGAACCGGCGTATTTGCCAAACTTCCCTCAATGTATATGGTGTGTGACGAAGGGTTAGGTGACACCTTTAAAGAAGAAAGCGCCACAAGATTGGTCACATCGTCAACGAGCGGAACGACATCGTAAAGAATAATGTCATCCAGCGCAGCTTCCACCAGGCTTCCACCATCCAAATACTCACCAACGGTCGTACTATCCGAAGCAATAAAACGCATCTGAAATGCATCAGTGAGCTCAACATAATCCCCCAAACGGAAGGCCTTCCGTCTCCAGCTGATATCCTGTTGAAGTGTGTTCTCTAAATATTGCCAAGAATTTCCGCCATCGCTTGAAATCTCCACCTGCCACCAATCAGACGCAGGATTTGCGCCTGTTGCGGGTGCATTCGCATACCAACGCCAGTAGGACATCACAGGATTGTCATATTCAGTCAGATCGATCACAGGTGACAACAATGTCGTATGCCCCGCATCCACATCATTTACACCAACCCCAGCATCTGCACCTGGACTTACACCGGTTATAAAGGCATACCCCGCAAAACCTACCGTATGATCATTGTTGGGAGCTGTAATGGTATTGGGATCACCAAATTCACTAAATGATCCGACAGGAATTGCTTCTTCCCAATCCCCTGTCGAATTGTTGTCTGTTGGCAGACCCAATTGCCAGCTACCGAAATCAGAATACTCATCAGAATCATTAATCAAATGCGGGTAGCACCCGACGATGGTATAGTACGGAAGGTTGAAATTGGTGATTTTATCAGCCGCAAATGGCGTGACACCACTCACTCCGCCGAAAACATCTCTGATTTCTATGTAATACTCAACAACTGTTCCTGCGGGCAATCCTTCAAGTACAGCGGTAAAAAAATCACCGTCCTGAGCCATGACAACTTCTGACCAATCATCAGAAGATTGAGTTCTATAGGAAGCGACAACGTTTTGAAAATACAGACTGTAAGGAAATACAATATCTACCTCCGCCTCTATTTCGATTGCAGATGCGGCCGCCACAAATTCAAGGGGTGCATGGTCCACCGTCGCATAACTAAATAGCGTAATCCCGTGTATCGCAAATCCTTCAATAATCGATGCTGCATGAGGGGTACCATTCATCAAATCGTTGTCGTCGTCGTCAGCTTGCAAT
>Ga0315315_10007398_pt1 | contig 10164 bp, 23 predicted proteins | sample M140m3416metaG_FD_203699 | JGI IMG/M metagenome (GOLD analysis project Ga0315315, IMG submission 203699) | Ammonia-oxidizing marine archaeal communities from Monterey Bay, California, United States - M1 40m 3416 | ecosystem: Environmental > Aquatic > Marine > Intertidal zone | place: USA... | reverse complement strand
TATAAATGATACAGGTACAACATTACAAGGCATACACGATATAGTTACTATGGAAGGTATGACTGATAATGTGAAGTATGTAGTATTATTAGAGAAACTGTCTAGTTCATTTAGTACACAAATTTGTGCTAAGGAGTTAGATGAAGAAGAAGAAAATAATTGGATAGTATTTCCTTATGAGGAGTGGTGGAATGGCAAATGTAATTAGTCAGTATTGGAGCGAAGGTGCTCCTACACAAATGGAATTGTTTAGTGATACAGACAAAGACTTTGAAACAATGAAGAGAAAGATTAAAGGTATAACTAATAGAACTGCAACAATCATAGACCAAAAAGGTTTTGCTGTTGAGTTTTATGAAGATGATGTTCTAGTAGAAACTAGAGAACTGCCTGGCAAAAGTATTTCATATGCAGAAGATACTGCTGAAAATTGGGTAAGCGGATTGATAGTGCATCATTATTTAGACAAAGGAGGTAACTAGTGTCTACAAGTAACAAGATTAAAGCAAAACTAAAAGAAGCCGGCAAAAGGTTTTGGGCAGGAGATAATATCTCAGAATACTTAGAGGAAGGTGATAAGCAAAAACTTATTGATGAACTTGCTCCTAAGTTTGAATCAGTATTGGAAGGACTTGTCATTGATATTGAGAACGATCCTAACAGTCACGATACAGGTAGACGTTTAGCAAAGATGTATATCAATGAATTGATGGCAGGTAGATATGATGCTAGACCTAACGCAACTGCATTTCCTAATGACAGTGAAGATAGATATGAAGGTATGCTTGTAGTAAGAAGTGAACTTACAAGTATGTGTTCACATCATCACCAGATAGTTAGAGGTGTAGCATACATAGGTATCTTAGCCGCAGACAAATTGATTGGTTTGTCTAAATACACTAGAATAGCACAATGGTGTGCAGAACGTGGAACACTACAAGAAGAACTTGCTAATGATATTGCTAGAGAGATTATAAAAGCAACAGGCACAAAAGACTTAGGTGTTTACATACAAGCGACACATGGTTGCGTAGAGAATAGAGGTGTAAAGGCACATAGTAGTCTTACACAAACAACTGTTCTTAAAGGTGCATTTAAAGATGAAGGTAAAGTGCAAAAAGAATTTATGGATAATATAAAACTTCAACAAAGTTTTGCAGGAAGTCAAGGACAGTAATGATTGAACATAGAAACAGTGGCTTTGTAACTTCGAATGGTTTGGTTCCAGTTAATGCTATTTGCGATAAGATTGGCAAAGGAAAAAACATAGAAACATTATTAAAAATGTTTCCTAAACTAAAGCAAGAAGATATATTTGAGTCAGTTCATTTCTATGCAGATAATGTTGAAGTTCCTATGGCAGACATAGAAAAGTTATTGCAATTAATTAATGTTGGTAAGTCGCATGAAGATACTATTATAGAAGTTATGAACTTACATCAAGTAGTTTATATTAAATTAGTTGCATTAGGTCATTCGTTATATCAATCACAGACAAATGACTTTGCTAAACTAATGAATCAAGGACTTAGAATTGCTTGTTTAGAAAATGTAGAAGCAATGGAAAAAGAAGAAGAATTAAAATCAGATGTACATGGGTTAGTGCAACAAGCATTAAGTTCAGCAGTACCAGATGTATTATCTGATATAGAAAGAACAAAAACTGATTTAGATTATAACGAATTTATTAATACTAGAAATAAACAGCATGGAAGTTAAAACATTTGACAACAAGGTTAAGAAGGAACCTAAGTTAAGGTACTCCGAAGCATTCTACTCTGTACAAGGAGAAGGACGTTGGGTAGGTGTGCCTAGTATATTCCTTAGAACTTTTGGTTGCAACTTCGAATGTGCAGGTTTTGGACAACCACGTGGAGACATCATAGCAAAGGAAAGTATGCCTTATCTATTAGATGAACGTGCCGACAAGAATCATCCCGATGCTTATAAAAGCATTGAAGATTTGCCTGTTACCCCTATTGGGTGTGACAGTAGTGCCAGTTGGGCAATGAAATATAAACACTTACAGATGACTAAATCAGTAAGTGAAGTGATTAATCACATCATATCATTGTTACCAAATGGTACATTTACGGGCCGGCACGGCGAAGACATACACTTGGTGATTACAGGTGGTGAACCGCTACTAGGGTGGCAACGTGTTTGGCCCGACCTTATTGATAGACTAAACAAAGAATATGGTTTAGTTAATGTTACATTTGAAACAAATGGCAGTAAGTTTTGTGAAGATAATATGACAGAATACTTCAATGGAGAAGGTAAAGGTGTACATGTAACTTGGAGTACATCACCTAAACTGTCTATTAGTGCAGAAAAGTTAGATGATACACTAAAGCCAGAATGTTTAGTTAGTATGAATAAAGTAGAAAACAGTTTTTTATATAATAAATTTGTTGTTAGAGACATGATTGACTTTGATGAAGTTGACATGTTTGTAGATGCATACAAGAAAGCAGGAGTTCAAATAGATTCTGTGTATTGTATGCCAGAAGGTGCAACATTTGAACAACAAGCACTAACAGAAAAAGATGTTGCAGAAGCATGTATGCAGACTGGATATAAGTTTAGTCCTAGATTGCATATTAATTTGTTTGGTAATGCTTGGGGAACGTAATGAATAGAATAGTAGCAATGATATTTATACTTGTTATAGCAATAGGAGTTTACACTATGTGGTGGCAGGCGAATAATTGTACTACAGAATTTACAGTTCACGGGCATCCAATTTCAGTATGTGAACCAATGGAGTATAGAGACAGATGAAATATTATTGGAAGTTATGGGCAATGAGTTTGGGCGAGAAGGCATCAGACGATTCCTTAGTAGCAGACAGAGTTGCATATATTAGAACAGTAGTAGTAGGCGTAAATTTTATAACCTGCTTCTTTATTATAAGTGGAGTTTTGAGACACTGGTAATATGCAAACTTGCAGTACATGTGGAAAGTTATTGATTATGGATATAAGATATCATACAGCAGATTTAAAACATGTATTTTGCGATGCGTATTGTTCGCATGAATGGTACTCAAAACAAAAAGAATTAAACGGAGATAAAAATGAAGACTAAATTAATACCCTTTGCAATGACCCCTAAGGGTCTAACTACAAAAGGTAAAGCAAGAGAGATTGCAAAAGCAAAGTATGAACTCGATGGTATTGAGTTGAAGAAAGAACTTGCAAAAATCGAATGTGATACTATAGAAGATAAAGCAAAGGCAGAAACTAAAGTAGAACTACAAGAAGGATTGATATCTCAATCAGAAGCAGACAAAAGAGATGCTACTGTAGATAAGAAACCCTGGGTAGATGTTAAAAAGATGGATGTCAATGTTGATGATCCTAAGCAAGGTTACATGGAACTAGACTGGAATGATGAGTTTGTTGCTATGTTACAGGACAAAGGATACACAGGCGAGAGTGATGAATCTGTAGTAAACAAATGGTTTAATGATATTTGTAGGACAGTTTTATTACAAGAGATGGAAGACCAAGACTATGGTTTAGAAGTACAAGATGATGTTATATTGGTAAACGATAAGGATAGTGATGGCGCAAGTTGATGATTCAATTGGTAAGGCTAAACTTGCCAAGTTCGTAAATGAAACACTAGGTCCAAGTATAGACCAGTTTATTTCTTCACTTACGGATGATGAAATCGTAGACTTATTAAAGAATTTTAAAACAATGCAAGTAGACTTGATAAGAGACTTAAACAAAGAAGCAGATAAAAGAAGAATACAAAGCAATCAATGGCAAGAAGAAAGTCCCTTTGATAAAGTTATGGAAGAAGGTTTGAAGTAATGCAAAGAGTTAAATTAAAAGATATAGGTGGAGATGTTATTAAAGATAACTCTACTTACTTACTAAAAGATAATGCTTTTGGTAATAATCTTATATTAAGTAGCACATTTTTAAGAGCAAATCAAAAAACAAATGGACATCAACACAAAGGACAAGAAGAAGTGTATATGTTTGTGAGTGGCGAAGGTGAAATGCAAATCGACGATGAGAGATTTCCTGTTAAAGAAGGAGATGTTGTGTGTATTAACGATGGAGAATTCCATAGAGTTTTTAACACAGGGCATGTTGGATTGTATTTTGTGTGTGTATTTGACGGAGGAAGAAACCACTAATGAATTATTTACTTGTTGATGGATTGAATATGTTTATGAGAGCCAAGCACGTTGGTGGCAGAGGGCAGAGCATAGATATGAAAATTGGTATGGCAATGCATATCATGTTCAATAGTATTAATAAGTGTTGGAGAGAGTTTGACGGTAATCATATAGTGTTTTGTTTAGAAGGTAGAAGTTGGCGTAAAGACTTCTATGAGCCTTACAAGGCTAATCGTAGAGTTATAATGGATAGTAGAAGTGTTAGGGAACAAGAAGATGATGAACTATACTTTGAAGCATATGATGATATGGTTAAGTTCTTTGCTGAAAAGACTAATGTATCTGTAGTAAGATGTGAGACAGCAGAAGCAGATGACATGATTGCTACATGGATTCAACAACATCCAGATGATAATCATTTTATTATTAGTACTGACAGTGACTTCTATCAGTTACTAGCACCCAATGTAACGCAGTATAACGGTACAACGGATCAAGTAGTTACATTGGAAGGTTGGAAAGATTTAAAGACTGGAGAAGAAGTTATAGATAAGAAAACAAAAGCACCTAAGACTCCAATTGAACCTGAGTGGGTATTGTTTGAAAAATGTATTAGAGGTGACTCTAGTGATAATGTGTTTAGTGCATACCCTGGTGCTAGACTAAAAGGCACTAAGAACAAAACAGGTATGCGAGAAGCCTTTGATGATAGAAATACAGGCGGATATAATTACAATAACTTTATGTTACAACGTTGGGTAGACCATGAAGGAGATGAACATAGAGTTCGTACAGATTATGAACGTAATAGAGTACTTATAGACTTAACAGAACAGCCTGATGAGATTAAAGAATTATGCATACAACGTATGAATGAAGGCAAACAACAAGAACCTGTTGCTAACATAGGCATACACTTTATGAAGTTCTGTGCTAAATGGGATTTAAGACGTATGAGTGACCAGGCACAAAGTTACAGTGGAATGTTAAATGGCAGAGCTGGATAAGGACATAGATAAAATGATAGAAGAAATTAAAAAACCACAACATGGAAAGAAGTGGATATTTGAGAGAGCGGGTGACAAAGTTTATAAAAGAGAATTTGGTGCTGACCATAGCACTAGAGTGTTAATCAATCCTGAGGAGGTAAAAAATGATTAAATTCAAAGAGCAAGTTAAATTGCAAAAAATAAGTGATGATGCATGGATCGTTAATGATGACGAAAAACGTGTAGGTATCCTTCACAAAAGTATCCAAGACAAATATACATACTTGGATAAAACAGAAACTATTTTGTTTGAGAACAAACAGGAAGTGCAAGATGCATTTAAAAATCAGTTTGTGTTTGAAAACGAAGTTGATTTAGATATCAATAAACCAGCAACATTTTATATCAAAGGATATAGTGTAGACTATCCTAATCCTGTTCCAGTAGAAGTGGATCATGAGGATTATATGGACGAGATTCCATTGTTTGCAAAAACTGAGAATAGCACAGTTTATTATGCGGCAGGTTGGTATGCAATTAACTTTGAAAAAGGTTGGAAACATGGTAACTGTCCTAAACTTAATACACTTATTACATATGGCTATGAAGGTCCGTTTAAAACCAAAATGGAACTAAAACAAAGACTAAAAGTGTTAAATAAAATTAAGAGAAAAGCATTAAAATAATGGACAATACAGACCCTACAGTATTAGAACAGTTTAAGCAACGTGTTAAGACATTATGTAATGAATCTAAACGTGGACAAACTGTCTTTGACTTATTATTTTTAAGTAAGGTAGTGTCTGAAATTGAGATGTTAGAAAACCCAAGTAACAAAGTAGAAGAACAAATAGTAACCGGTGGAACTTTTAAAGAAAATGATTGACAAAGCATTAGGTGGTACTCCTCAGACCAATGGTATGTCAATGGAAATTGAATGGAGAGAAAACTGTGGTTATAATAAGTTCTATGAGCATGAGATGATTTGGGACCAAGGATTCTATGATGGAAAAGATGATGATTGGCGCCAGATTGGCATACCACATAACCTATTAAAGGATATAAATACTAATGCAAAAGGGAAGTATGGATGGCATTTTGATGTTGTTCGAGACACCAAGTATGCAAAAATAACATTTGAAGACGAAGATGATGCTCTTTGGTTTCGTCTTACACATAACAAGGAATAGAATGAAAGTAGAGATATACAGTAAACCACAATGCCCATACTGTGATATGGCAAAAAACTTAGCAACACAGAAAGAATATGATTTAACAGTTAAAATGTTAGACGAAGATTTTGATAGAGAAGCATTAATGGAAACATTCCCAGGTGCTAGAACTTTCCCACAAATTATAGTAGATGGAGAAAAGATAGGAGGCTATCAAGAATTTAAACAACTAGTAGATGGAGAAAAATGAAGAATATATTTTTAGCAATTAGTGTATTTTTACTATCTATTCCAGCCTTTGCGGCAGAACATGAAGTAAAAATGTTAAACAACGGAGCAGGAGGCATGATGATATTTGAGCCTGCTGTATTAAAAGTTTCAGTAGGAGATACTGTAAAGTTTAAAGCAACTGATCCTTCACACAATTCAGCATCTGTATTTACTCCTCCAGGAGCGACAGTATGGAAAGGTGGAATGAATGAAGAGATTGTAATCACAATAGATGAACCAGGTGTTTACATATATGAATGTACACCACATGCAATGATGGCAATGGTAGGTGTGATACAAGCAAGTGATGATTTAAACTTTGAAATGTCTCTTGACAGCACTTATGTTGAATTGGCACATGAGTTTGCAAAAACATATCAACAAAAGTTTGTTATGAATAACCAGAGGTTGGATGCCTATATACACGAATTAGAATGAAAGAATTAGGAATGGTATTAGGAGGATGTGTTGCATTCTATTGCTTCTTTGCATTTATAATATATCCTGATATAGAGTATAAAGGTTATTCAAGTACACATACTTGTACAGGAGAGTGTTACGAAGAATATGTTAGAATAAATGGAACTACTGTAGAAATAGAACAACGCAAAAGAGCATTAGCAAATGCAGATGATTTCAGCAGTATTAGAAGTTTATGGGCAGGTTGTGCCGCATGTCATGGTTCAGATGGCGGTGGTGGAGTAGGCCCAAAGTTAGCAGGACAAACTGCTGATACAATAATAATGAAACTTACTACATATAAAAACAATGGACGAGTAGGTCCTATGAGTCAGATGATGTGGGGTCAAGCCGCTAATTTATCTGATGAAGATATAGAAACAATTGGTAAGTTTGTACAAGAAGGATTCCCTAGATAATGGAAATTAAAGAACAATTAGAACAAATAATCAAAGACAATAATGTTATATTGTTTATGAAAGGTGACCCACATCAACCAAGATGTGGATTTTCAGCACAGGTAGTTGACATACTAAAAGAATACAAAGTAGAATTCAGTTATATGGATATACTTGAAGATCCAGATGTTAGAGCAACATTACCTAGTGTAAGTGATTGGCCCACATTCCCACAACTGTTTGTTAAAGGAGAGTTGATTGGTGGGTGTGATATTATTACAGAAATGCACCAATCAAATGAATTAGAAGCAGTTCTACTTGATTAAACATAGTTATAACACCTATTAAAACATGTTTTATTGATAAATAAGTGTACGGAGATACACTTATGAGCAGACCAAAGCCTAAAATTTTACTAGAAGCAGTACACAAAGACACATATAAGGCAGACCAAATACTGGCGGCTGAAGCCATCTATTCCGTTTTCTATCAAGGTAAACCAATCAATCTTAGAACATTAAACAAATTAGTTTCTTATCCAGGACCAAAATACAAAAAAGTGTCTTTTAGTAACAGTGGACATGCTTTTAACCTAGCAGAAAAACTAAACAAAACTTTCAGTTCCACAGAATTCCAAGTTATTAAGTTGACATCAGGTGATGTTGTAACTGAACACGATGCGAATTCAGATGAAACTCAAGGATAATCTACAATTTAAAATAGCACAAAAGATGCAAAGTGAACACGAGTCTTTGCAACAATACCCACCTCTTGATGTGTGTTATATGCTGTTTAAGAACTTTCAATACAGCAAAGAAACTTGTAGTGGACTTAGATTAACTAAGTTAGGTTGGAACTTAATGAAGAGTCATTACGATGTCTACAAATTTCCAATAGATGAAGGATTACACAAAAACATATTATTAAAATTACACAAACATATGAACTGGCCCTACTACTTAGATAAAAAGGTATTAGCATTGTTCAGCGAAGAAGATGCTATGTGGCTTAAAATGATGAGTAATGACATCGAAAAATTTGCAAAAGGACTTGATTAAAAAGTAAATAGTACAATGGGAAACATTAATTATAATACTCTTAGACCTTTCAGTAAACTAAAAAAGATAGGATTACCTAGACTAATAATGCCTGATCCAGCACTTAATGGCAACATAGAAGGCAGAACATTTCAATATCAACCTACAGATGCTCCTGCGTATTGGCGTAATGGTGGCAATTTAATTGACTATGACAAGGATGAGTTGTTATATACTGTAAATGAATATGGCTTTAGAGGTAATGATATTGTTCAAACAGACTCAATGTTAATGACAGCAGGATGCAGTCATACATATGGTATTGGTGTAAGGGAAAATGAAGTTTGGGGAAGTCAACTAGCAGAACAGTTAGGCATGTATCATATTAATATAGGTGTAGGCGGTATAGGAATAGATACAGTTGCATTACTAATTAGACAATTCTTTAACGAAGGTATTATTCCAGATACCTTAGCAGTATTATGGCCCGTTTCAAATAGAAAATTGTTTATATCAGATGAGCGAAAATCCTTAGATGATGATATCCATAATTTTCTAGTTCATCCTACAGAAAATAAGCCAAGCATTTATCAATTTACTCCAGGAAATACACCACCTGAAATAGAAGATTTAAAGAGTTCAGTAAAAGGTTATTTGTTTCAAACTAATCAACAGAATCTTTTTGACTTTTGGATTCAAAGAGAGTTTGTAATTGCAATGTGCGAAAGTCATAATGTAAAACTATTAGAAGGATTTACAGAAAAAGAAACCGTAGAATATATTGAAACAAACTGTAATAAAAACATATCTAGAAGTAAATTCTTTGGAGCAAATGATGATAAAGATCCTTTTGATTGGGCTAGAGATGCCATGCATTTTGGTATCAAAGCACATACAAATATAGCAAATAAATTCGCTTCAACCCATAAATCACACTAAATCCTTGTAAAAAAAGGCAAAAAAATACCAAAAAAACCGGTAAAAAAGGTTGACTTTACCCTAGAAATCTGTATAATACTATGTATAAGTTAATAAAAAGGTAGGAGTTTTTATGTTTGTAATAGTAGATAAAAGTAACGACAGCATACACCAAGAGCCAACTAGGCCTTCTTGGAAATCTGGTTACTATAAATCACAAGGGGCGGCTAAGGCTGGTATCACTAGAACTATTAAGTTTTATGAGAAGGCTATTGCTGATGTTAAAGAAGTAGTTGCTGAAGGTAAGCCTGAATATCATTCAAGGGCATACAATGCCTACAGAACTGCTACTGATAAAGACTTAGGTCAAACTCATAAAGCAGACAGAGATAACTACAGAGTTATGGATGTTGAAGAGTATGCTTTAATTGAGCCAATGATTACTAAGACTGGTAAAAGTCCTTACAATGGTAAGGAGATTACTGTAACGCAATCGATTAACACACCTCACTACATGGACCCATTGAGTGAGTCATATTACACTAGGTAGGAGCAACTATGAAATTTCATAAGCAAATAAAAATACCTGGTATGACTCAAGAACAAATAGTTGAGGCACTTAAAAAGTCTGACTTACAAATGAGACCAATGAGGACTCAATACAGTTTTGAGAAGAAGTTCAAAACTACTAACACACTGTCAGACTATAACTTAGTTGTTGAAGATGAGCAAATTGAAGTTCAGGCTAATGGTGATTACAATGTTTGGAGTTTTGCTCCTTGG
>Ga0315315_10007397_pt1 | contig 10164 bp, 7 predicted proteins | sample M140m3416metaG_FD_203699 | JGI IMG/M metagenome (GOLD analysis project Ga0315315, IMG submission 203699) | Ammonia-oxidizing marine archaeal communities from Monterey Bay, California, United States - M1 40m 3416 | ecosystem: Environmental > Aquatic > Marine > Intertidal zone | place: USA... | reverse complement strand
CGGTTAGCGCTATTGGAGACGGTGGCGTTGCTGGATTGGTAGCAGTTATGATTGTTGCAATGTGGATGAAAAAATAATATTTTTTTCTACATTGATTGAAATAAAAAGGGCTCAATTTTTGAGCCCTTTTACATTTTTTTATAATAATTTCAATAGATGAAATTATTCCAAATAAAATCAAATTTCCTTATTTTATATCTGTTTACTTCAATTAGTTTTGGTGATACAAACAACACCATTAAGCTTGTCAAAAATAATAAACTGCTCAGCAAAATTGATACCATTGAAAATAATAATTTTTTTTCAATAAATGATTTTTTATCATCGATTGACACAGAGCCATACATAAGTGAAAAAACAGAAAAAGTTGTTTTTTATTTAGAAAACAAAAAGATAAAAATAACAAACGGAATTGCATTCTTATTAATTGATGACAATATATATCAACTATCTTCCAAAGTTATTAAAAGAGATAATGAATATTTTGTAAATATTGGTTCATTTATCAAAATAATTAACTCTTCCTTCCAAAATTTGTCAATTATGTCAAATAGTTCAGAAATTATAATTTCTTCAAAATCAAAACGTAATAATACCCCCACAAATAATATAAATGTTGAAAAAAATAAATGGAAATTTTCAACAATTATTATTGATCCAGGGCACGGAGGAAAAGATCCGGGAGCCGTAGGCTACAGAGGGACCCTAGAAAAGGATATTGCTTTAGATGTAGCAAAAAGACTCGAGAAAAAAATTTCAAAAAATATGAAAATCAAAACCGTTTTAACAAGAGACGAAGACATTTTTTTAAAATTAGGCGAACGCACAAAAATTGCAAATGAAAATAATGGTAGTTTATTTATAAGCATTCATGCAAATGCTGCAACCGACAGAAGAGCCAGCGGGTTTGAAACATTTTTGATTGGGCCAAACAAAAATGCAGCAGCTGTAAGAGTAGCAGCAAGGGAAAACGCTGTGTTGGAACTTGAAGGGAGTTCGGGGGAAAAATTAACAAATGAAGATTTAATAAAAGCAACTATCGCACAAAGTGCATTTGCGTCAAAAAGTGAGAAATTTGCTGCGTTGGTGCAAGAAGAAATTAGCAAAAGGGTTCAGGGGAAAAATAGAGGTGTTAAACAGGCAGGCTTTTATGTTTTAATGGGAGCATCGATGCCAAATGTATTAGTTGAGCTTGGTTTTATATCAAATTTAGCTGAAGAAAAAAAACTAAGAAGCTCACAGTATCGAGAAGTTTTAGCGACATCCATTTTTAGAGCACTAGAAAAATATGAAAAAACTTTAGATAATGATTGATTCTACTCTAGAATATTTATATAAACTTCAAAATAGAGGTATTAAGCTTGGTTTAGTTAATATTGAAAATTTTTTAATAGAATGTAAGAACCCAGAGAGTTGTTTTAAATCAATTCATATTGCTGGAACAAATGGCAAAGGTTCAACAGCATCTATTTTGGCAAAGATTTTACAAAAAAATGGATTCAGCGTTGGTCTTTATACTTCTCCCCATCTTATTAGTTTTAATGAAAGAATTAGAGTCAACGGAACACCAATATCAAACAAAGAAATTATTTGTTTTACAAAAAAACACAGAAGATATATTGATAAAAACTCAATCACATTCTTTGAAGCAACAACAGCAATGGCATTTAATTATTTTGCAAAAAATAAAGTAGATTATGCTATCATCGAAACCGGGCTTGGTGGGAGACTTGATTCAACAAATGTCCTTTCACCAATACAGACTATAATAACAGAAATAGATTTTGATCATACTCGCCTTCTTGGAGATTCTGTAGAAGAAATTACGGCAGAAAAATGTGGGATAATGAAACCAAATGTATCCAATACAACGATTAATAATGACAAAAACATACAAGAAGTAATTTCAAAATTTTCAATTAAAAATGATACCTCAACTGATTATATCAATAAAAATGATATTCAAATTAATAAACAAAAGAATGACTCATTGAATTTTACTTTTAAAGATATATCATATTATATCCCTCAAAGCGGCTCTTTCCAAGCTCAAAATGCTATTTTAGCAATTGAAACAATAAAGAAAATATTACCAAACTTGAGTACTGATAAAATACAACACGGCTTAAATGAGTGGATTTGGCCTGGAAGAATGCAGTTAATGAGGGATAATATTTTTTATGACGTTGCGCATAATAGCTCTGGTATTAAAATATTATGCGAAGATCTGAAAAATATATTCAACAAAAAACCTTTTGGGCTTGTAGTAATTAAAAATGATAAAATAAGGACTGAGATTTTAGATTTATTTAAAAACTGCTTTCAAGATCTTGTCATATCCACTATACCATCTAGAGACATTCTTGGGAAAAATGATATAAACAAAACTAAAGATCTAAATAATTTTAAATTTATAGAAAATCTTTCAGACGCGCTTCAGTACCTTGAGCATAAAAAGTTTGATGGTCCAAAAGTAGTATTTGGTAGCCATTATATAGCAAAATATGTGTATAATTTTTTTGATTTTTCCTTTGACAATGGCAGTATATAACGTAATTTGTGTTTCAAGGCGACTTTCCCCCTAAAGAATTTTCACAACAACTGAGGAATTATGAAATTAATTGAATTAAAAGAAAAAAAATTAACCGAACTAAAAGAAATTGGAAAAACAATGAGCATTGAAAAATCTTCTTCTATGTCTAAAGATGAGCTTCTAAAAGCTATTACATCTGTAGGCGAAACAAGCGCCGAGGATAATAAAAAAGAAGTCAAAAAAGACCTTAATCAAAAAAGCGAAAAAATGGCAGCAGGCGTATTAGAAATATTGCCAGATGGTTATGGTTTTTTAAGAAGTGTAAATGATAACTATTTACCAGGACCAGAAGATATTTATGTTAGCCCGTCACAAATCAAAAGATTTAAATTAAAAACAGGACATTTTGTTGAAGGAACAACAAGAGCCCCTAAATCAAAAGAAAGATTCCATGCTCTCCTTCACTTGCAAAAAGTAAACGGAGTTAATCCTGAGGATATTAAAGGTCAGAGAAAATTTAATAAATATACTCCTTTGCATCCAAATGAGAAATTTAACTTATCTAATACGAGCGATATGTCAATGAGAATTATGGATATGGTTGCTCCGATTGGAAAAGGGCAGCGCGGATTAATTGTTGCTCAGCCAAAAACCGGTAAAACAATTTTAATTTCTAAAATTGCAAATGCAATAAGAAGAAACCACCCCAATACAGTCCTGCTAATACTTTTAATTGATGAAAGACCTGAAGAGGTTACAGATATGAAAAGAAGCGTTGATGCAGAGGTTATCGCTTCAACATTTGACGAAGGCCCAGAAAGACACGTACAGGTATCTGACATGGCTCTTGCAAAAGCACAGCGATTAGTAGAGTGTGGGAAAGATGTTGTAATTTTGTTAGATAGTATAACTCGACTAGGAAGAGCTCACAATGCAGTTATACCACACAGTGGTAAAATATTATCTGGCGGTGTGGATTCTAACGCACTCAGAAAGCCAAAGAAGTTTTTTGGAGCTGCAAGAAATACTGAAGAAGGAGGAAGTTTAACCATTATTGCAACAGCTTTAATCGACACTGGTAGTAAAATGGATGGAGTTATTTTTGAGGAGTTCAAAGGTACTGGCAATATGGAATTGATGCTAGATCGCGAATTAAGCGATAGAAGAATATATCCAGCATTCAATATTGTTAAGTCTGGTACTCGTAAAGAAGAGTTGCTTATGTCGGATCAGCATTTATCAAGAATGTATATTTTAAGAAAAATGTTAGGAGAAATGTCTACAGAGCAAGCTATGCAGTTTATGACTGATAGAATGAGAAGAACAAAAACAAACCAAGAGTTTTTAGACTTAATGAGTCAATAAATGTTTAAAGAGTTTTCAAGTCTCGTAGAAAAAATAAAACCATCATTTACTTTGCAAATGACTTCCCGGGCCGCAGAATTAAGAGCCCAAGGAGAGGATGTAATAAATTTTGGAGTAGGTGAGCCTGATTTTAATACACCAGAACACATTATAGAAGCAGGTAAGGATGCAATGACCCAAGGTTATACAAAATATACTCCAGGGTCAGGAATGTTAGACCTCAAGCTAGCTATTCAAAAAAAAATATATTCCTTAACAAATATAGATTACCATCCAGAAAATATTATTGTTTCTAATGGTGGTAAGCAGTCTTTATCTGTTGTTTGTCAGACCATATTTGATAAGGGGGACAAAGTAATAATTTTTACTCCTTATTGGGTATCTTTTCCAGAATTTGTTAGGATTGCTGGTGCAACACCTCTTTTTGTTGACACAGTTTCAGATAAACAATTTGAACCAGATTTTGAAGATTTAAATAATAAAATTGATTCATCGGTTAAAGGAGTTATTATTAATTCTCCAAGCAACCCAACTGGAGGCGTATGGTCAGATAAGTCAATTAAAAAACTATTAAAAATATGTAAAAAAAATAACTGGGTTGTTATTTCTGATGAAACATATGAAGAGCTAGTATATGATAGTGAGTTTAAAGCGATACAATCATTAGATGATAATGGTTGTGAAATTATAACAATTAGAAGTATGTCAAAAACATACGCAATGACAGGCTGGAGAATTGGTTACACTACTGCTGATAAGAACATTGTAAAGGCAATGTCAAAAATCCAAGGACAGACCACATCGTGTCCAAATGCAATAGGACAAAAAGCCTCAATTGCAGCGCTTTTAGGTGATCAGCAGCCCGTATTAGATATGAAAGAAAAGTTTAGAAATCGTAGAGCCGTAATGTATAAAGAGTTGAATGCTTTAGATGGAGTTGAATGTGGTATGCCCGGAGGGGCCTTTTACATGTTCCCAGACTTCTCTTACTACTTAAATAAAAAAACGATAGAAGGAAAAATTTTACAAGACACTTTCGACCTTTCTGATTATATTCTCGCCGATGCTAAAGTTGTGACTGTTGCTGGTGATGGTTTTGGAGCGAACAAATATTTAAGATTTTCTTTCGCAACAAACACTAAAACAATCATAAAGGGCATAAAAAGAATAAAGAAAAGTTTAGAAAAGCTAAAATGAAAAAAGATACACATTCAGAAGATTATAGATTGGTTGTTTTTGAGGACAGTTCTTGTAACTACTCCTTTTTAACTCGATCTACTGTAAAAACAGATAAAACTATCAAATGGGAAGATGGAAAAGAATATCCTCATTTCAAAATAGAGATTTCTGATAAATCTCACCCTTATTATACTGGGCAAAGAACCCTTGTTGATACTGCTGGTAGAATTGAAAAATTCAATCGCAAATACAAGAAAAAAGATTCTTAAAGCCTCTTTTTTAATAACTAAATTATCATATGGACATTCTATCAAAGGCTAGAAGCATTATTTCTGATTATGATAACATAATGAGTCAAATGATGGATTCTAAAATCATGCTAGATCAAGACAAAATGACTACCCTTTCTCGAGAAAAAAGCATAATAGACGAGTCATACCAACTGAGCAAACAATATGTTAGCTTAAAAGAGCAGTTGATTGACTTAGATGATATGAAAAATGAAAAAGAATATGAAGACTTGGTTAAAGAGGAATCCTCAACAATAAATACTCAAATTTCACTTATAGAAGAAAAATTATTAAAAATTTTAATATCTGATGATCCAAATGACAATAAAAATGCAATTATTGAAGTAAGAGCAGGAGCTGGAGGTGATGAGGCGGGATTATTTGCATCAGATTTAATGCGAATGTATATGAGGTATGCAGAAAATAATAGTTTTAAAATAAACATGATGGATATTCACGAAACAGGTGTAGGTGGATTGAAATCTGCTACATTTAGCATAGAAGGCCCTAAGGCATATGGTACTTATAAATATGAAAGTGGGGTGCATCGCGTTCAAAGAATACCCAAAACAGAATCTGGAGGAAGAGTGCATACTTCTGCTGCAACTGTAGCGGTTTTGCCAGAAGCAGAAACTGCAGAAATAGAGATTAATAATGCTGATATTAAAGTTGATACTTATAGAGCTAGTGGTGCAGGAGGTCAACATGTCAATAAAACAGAATCTGCTATAAGATTAACACATATCCCAACAGGATTAGTCGTTACCTGTCAAGACGAAGCCTCTCAGCACAAAAATAAAGCTTCAGCGATGAAGGTGTTACGATCTAGACTGTTTGCTTTGGAACAAGAAAAGCTTAATAAAGATAGAGATAATATGAGAAAGAGCCTGGTTTCAACCGGAGATAGATCTGCAAAAATTAGAACATATAATTTTCCTCAAGGAAGAATTACGGATCATAGAATAAATTATACTTCTCATAAACTTCAAGCTACTTTAGAGGGTGATATTTCTCACTTGATTGAGCAGTTAAAGCTGGCGGAAGAGAGCGCGCAAATAGAATAAAATGAACAATACTACTCTTCTGAGAGACTATTTACATATACAGCTTTCAAAACTAAAAAAAACCGATGTCAAAGAATCAAAAAATAAATCTGAAATGATAATTCAGCATTATCTAAAGATTTCTAAAGCAGACTTGTATTTAAAAGATATTCCGTTAGATAAAAAAAACATCAAAGATTTAAATAATATGTTTAATAGTCTTATGATAAATACGCCAGTACAACATATTATTGAAGAAACATTTTTTTATGATGACAGTTTTATTACACCTCCAGGTGTATTTATACCACGGCCAGAGACAGAATTAATAGTGGATTGCGCAATTGACTTTATATCATCAAGTAAAAAAAAATTAAGAATTTTAGATTTATGCACAGGGAGCGGATGTATCATTCTTAGCATTGCTAAGAAATTTCCAGAAAATGATTTCATCGGAGTAGATCATTCAAGTCTCGCAATTCAAGTAGCAGAAAAAAACCAAAAATTACTACAAATAGCTAGCGTAAAATTTTTAAAAGAAGACATATTTAACCTTAAAATTAATAAAGTTGATTTATTGGTCTGCAATCCACCCTATCTAGCAAAAGAAGAAATGGAAAGCTTAGATTGTTCTGTTAAAAATCACGACCCTGAATCAGCTTTAACAGACTTTGATGACGGAACTTTATATTATAAGTTTTTGATTTCTAATTTTAAATCTTTAATGAAAAAAAATGGCACCATGCTGATTGAGTTGCCTTACTCGCCCGTTGCTACGGATATTGAATCATTTAATAAAAAATTTAATGACAATAAATCTATTTTTTTAAAAGATTTAGAAGGAAAAAATAGAGTAATTAAGATATATTAAGTACGTATGAAAAGCGAATTTATTCACCTACATAATCATTCTGACAACAGTTTGCTAGATGGCGCACAAAATATCCCATCAGTTCTTGAAACAATTCATGACTTGGGAATGGATTCTGTTGCTCTTACAGAGCACGGAAATCTTTTTGGTGCTGTTTCTTTTTACAAAAAAGCCAGAGATAAAAATATTAAGCCTATTATTGGCTGTGAAGTTTATGTAGCTAAAGGAAGCCGTTTTCAAAAAGACAGATCAAGCGGAATGGGCCAATATAATCATCTTGTATTAATTGCTCAAAACTATCAAGGATATAAAAACTTGATGAAAATAGTTACACACGGCTATCTAGAAGGTTTTTATTACAAGCCAAGAATTGATACTGAGATTTTAAAAAAATATAACGAAGGCATTATATGCCTTTCAGCTTGTTTAAAAGGAATACTTCCTGAAACATTGATATATAATGGTTTGGATGCAGGTAAAAAGGTTGCTGAAGAATATTCAAGCATTTTTCCTGGTAGGTATTATATTGAACTTCAAAATCATGGTATTCCTGAAGAGCTTCAAAATATTCAATTAGCAACAAAGTTAGCAAAAGATATGAACCTACCAATAATTGCTACCAATGATGCCCACTATGCCAAAAAAGAACATTACAAAGCGCACGACGTACATATTTGTATTGGAATGGGGAAGCAACTATCAGATAAAAATAGACTCAAATATCCTGGTAATGAATTTTATTTTAAATCACAAGATGAAATGTTTTCTTTATTCAAACAGTTTCCTCAGGCGCTTGAAAATACAAGAGCTTTGACAGACTCTATTGATTTAGAAATACCAATGAAGGACTATCATTTACCATGGTACACAATTCCTGAAGATACAAAATCAAAAGATATTGATGATCATTTGAAATCATTATGTAGCGCAGGATTAAGAAATAAATATGACGAAATTAATAGCGAGATAAATGATAGACTTGATTATGAGTTGTCTGTTATCAAAAAAATGGGGTTTGCTAGCTACTTTTTAATTACTGCTGATTTTGTTCAATATGCCAAGAGAAATAAAATTCCCGTTGGCCCAGGTAGAGGCTCTGCTCCTGGGAGCTTAGTTTCGTATGCATTAGATATAACAAATATTGATCCTTTAAAACATAATTTAATTTTTGAAAGATTTCTTAATCCAGACAGAATAAGTATGCCTGATATTGACATCGATTTTTGTGTTGAGAGAAGAGGTCAAGTAATAGACTATTTAAAAAGTATTTATGGAGAGGATTCTGTAACACAAATTATTACTTTTGGAAAAATGAATGCTAGGGCAGTTATTAGAGATGTAGGTAGAGTTATGAGTTATTCATATTCTGAGGTAGACAAGATTGCTAAAATGATTCCGGAAGGACCAAAAGTAACTCTTGATAAAGCATTAAAGCAAAATTCAGATCTACGAACAGTATCTCAAACAAATTATAAAGAGCTAATCGACAATGCAAAGATCCTTGAGGGAATGACTCGGCACGCATCTATACATGCAGCTGGTGTTGTTGTTGCTCCTGGCGATTTAACAGATTTTGTTCCATTATATAGATCATCACAGGGAGACGTTACAACACAATATGATATGAAAGAGCTAGAGTCAATAGGTTTGTTAAAAATGGACTTTCTCGGCCTAAGAAACTTAACAGTTATTGATAGAACAATTGACTTGATAAAAAATAGATTTAATAAAGAAATAAATATTGATGATATAGACATGGAAGATCCAAAAGTATATAAACTTTTTGCAAAAGGATTGACTGTTGGAATTTTTCAATTTGAATCAGCTGGTATGCGAGAATTTTTGAAAAAATTACAACCCAAAAGTATTGATGGTTTGATAGCAATGAATGCACTGTATAGACCAGGACCAATGCAGAATATTGATAAGTATATAAAAAGAGCACACGGAAAAGAAAAAGTTGAATACGTCCACCCTCTATTAGAAGAAGCACTAAAAGAGACTTATGGGATTATAGTTTATCAAGAGCAAGTAATGCAGATTGCCAATATTATTGCAGGATTTACATTATCAGAAGCGGACGAAATGAGGAGAGCTATTGGTAAAAAAATTAGGTCATTAATGGATAAGATGGCTGATAAATTTGTTAAAGGTGCTGTTAAAAATGGTTTGTCTAAAGCAAAAGCAACACAAATTTTTGACTTAATAGATAAATTTGCTCAGTACGGTTTTAATAAAAGTCATTCAGTTGCATATTCATATATTGCTTATCAAACGGGCTGGCTCAAAACGCACTATACAGCTGAATTTATGTCTGCAAACTTGACAAGCGAAATGAATAATACCAATAAAGTGGTTGTGCTTATAAATGAGTGTAGAAAACTGAAAATAAAAGTGCATGCACCCGATATAAACAAATCTGGAATCAATTTTGAACCCCTTAATGATAAAGAAATTTCTTTTGGATTAAATGCTGTAAAAAATGTTGGTATTAAGGCTTTAGGGCAATGTATTGAGGTTCGAGAAAAAAGTGGAGAATTTAAATCAATATTTGATTTTATTTCTAGGGTTGATCAAAGACTGGTTAATAAAAAAGTATTGGAGAGCCTAATATTAGCAGGGGCATTTGATTCAGTTAACAGTAATAGAGCACAGTTATACGAAGCAATGGATATTGCTATTAGTTATGGCCAACAGATTGACAAACAATCAAATAAAAATCAAATAAATCTTTTTGGAGAAGAAGAAAACTTAATTAAAATTCCTGATTTACCAATAATAGAGGATTGGGAAAATCAAGATAAGCTGTCAAAAGAAAAAGAGGTTCTTGGGCTATATGTCTCAGGTAATCCATTAATTAAATATGCAGACACTATAGAAGAA
>Ga0315315_10007394_pt1 | contig 10167 bp, 10 predicted proteins | sample M140m3416metaG_FD_203699 | JGI IMG/M metagenome (GOLD analysis project Ga0315315, IMG submission 203699) | Ammonia-oxidizing marine archaeal communities from Monterey Bay, California, United States - M1 40m 3416 | ecosystem: Environmental > Aquatic > Marine > Intertidal zone | place: USA... | reverse complement strand
AGAGGCGCCGTACCACCTCAAGGTCACGCCCGATATGCTCAACTTCGGGCTGGTCAGCATCGACAGTGTGGGTACAGATCTCTTGCGTATAGAGAACATCGGAACAGAGGCTGTGCACCTCAACGGCATGGGCGTCTCAGACTCAGCAGTGTTTGAGATCACGCCAGACTTTGCCCTCCCAGTGACCCTCAGTCCAGGCATGGAGCGAACGGTTCGGGTCGACTTCAGTCCCAACACGGATGATGAGTACATCGCTGAAGTGACCTTCATCACTGAAGAGCCGCTTGAAGAAGACGTGGATGTCATTGTCCGTGGGCGCGGCGATACCGCTCCGTGCGACATCTGCGCTCCCATTATTGATGTCTCTCCGCGGGTGCTCAACCTGGATGCGTTTCTGGCGTGTGAGGAGTCGGGCTCGGTGACGGTGAGCAACAATGGTGACAGACCGCTCAATGTGAACTCGGTCAGCATCGTCAATGACTCCATCATGACCTGCGGGAATTTCACCCGAACCTGGGGCGGTCCTCAGACCCTGCCTCCGGGTGCATCGCTCTCTATCAACGTGATCTACAGGGCCACATCTGAGTGCTTTGACTACGTTGATCTCGACTCAGACTGGAACACGATGCACATCGGCAGCAATGATCCGGCGGATCCGGACTTTACGGTCGAGCTGAGCGGTCTCGCTACCTGCCTGTTTTAGTAGCGGTGTCGGCAGCACTGGTCTGTTAGTCACAGCGCTCGGAGGCCATCATGCTGCTCATCTGTACAAAGACCTGAACTGCTTGTCGCAAGGCGGTCGCCTTGCTCAACGACAATGGAATTGCCCACACCTATCGGGAGTACACCAAAGACCCGCTCACTGAGGCGGAGCTGCGGGATGTGTTCTCTAAGCTGGGCCTGGGTCCGCGCGATGTGCTGCGAAAGCGGGACGCCACCAAGGCTGGTCTCACTGGAGACGAGTCAGATGACGCCCTCATCGCACTGATGGCGGACAATCCTCGGCTCCTGCAGCGTCCCATTGGCGTCTTGGGCAGTCGCGCTGTGGTCGGTCGGCCCGTCGAAGATCTGCTGACTATCGTCTCATGAGCAGTATCCATTTCGCCGCCATCAGCATGCTCAGCTTGACCTTGGGCTGCAGCAGCAAGAGTCCACTGAACGACACCTCCGGCGTGGGTGCAGATACCGGCAGCGCTGAGCAGACGCCGTCTGTTCTCTGGCCGTCCGGGTGTCCGCGTGACACCGCTGAGCAGCGCATGGTCAATGTGGGTGCAGTGTCACTCAATGTGGCCTGTCGCGGAGACGGAGACACCACGGTTGTCTTCCTCCACGGCTTCCCAGAGTTTCACTATTCTTGGAATGCTGTGATGGATGAGTTGGCGGATGACTATCGACTGATCGCTCCAGATCAGCGGGGCTACAACACATCAGACAAGCCAGAGGCCGTCGAGGACTACAGGCTATCTCTACTGACTGACGACATTCTGGCGCTGCTCCCCATGGTCAGCGAGAGCCCTGTGCTCCTGGTCGCTCATGACTGGGGTGGTCCTGTAGGCTGGTCGGTGGCGCACTCACCCGGTGCTCATATCGGTGGGCTGCTGGCGGTCAACGGTCCTCACCCTCAGCGCTTTGCGGATCTGATCGCTACGGATGCTGACCAACAAGCGGCCTCGGCCTACATGGAGCTCTTTCGCTCTCCTGCTGCGGAGACCATCATGACTCCGGAGTACATCGCGGAGAACATGTTTGGCTTCCTCGAGGACGATGAGCTCGCCATCTACATGGAGGCCTGGTCACAGCCTGGCGCCATCACCGGTGGCCTCAACTGGTATCGGGCGAACACGCCGCTGGTTCCTGAGACCATTGCCGCCGAGATGGCAGACATGCTCGATGAGATCCCTGTACCTGTGTCGGTGATGTGGGGTCTGGACGACACGGCTGTGCTGCCGCAGAATGCAGAGGGCTTAGAGCCATTTGCTCCCGACCTGGTCGTCGAGACCTTCGCGGGCGTTGATCACTGGATCGAGCACCGCATTCCTGAAGAAGTGGCTCGCGGAGTGCGTGAGCTGAGCGCTCGGATGTCTCGATAGTCATTCGTGGGCCTGGAGCCTCGCTTGTCCTGCAATATACGTGAGATCTCGACGTTCTGTCTCTCGCGGGGGTGGCGGCATGGTGTACTGTCTTGTCCGTACGCTTTCTCGGACTGAGACGGCTGTTGATGGTTAGCTTTTTTAATGGGCTGTACACCCCATAGGTGCGGCTCAAGGTCAGGTTTTCCGGTATGAATTCATTTCGATTTGATGGCCTCCTCGCTGTGCTTGGTGTGCTCCTCATGGGCTGCTCGGGCAAGGGTGAGGTCGAGCTGTCATGTGATGAGGGCGCTTACTTTGACTCGGACCACATCCTTGAGGTCTCAGTGTCCATGGATGCAGCCGACTGGGATTCACTGCGTCTTCAGTCGCGATCGATCCCTGGTGAGCTCGCAGGAGACTGCCGGGCTGGACCCTTTGAGGGTGGCTACACCTATTTTCCTGCCTCTATCGAGATCGATGGAGAGGGTCAGAGCGAGATCGGCATCCGGAAGAAAGGCTTCATCGGCTCACAGAGTACGACCAAGCCCGGCTTTCGCATCAACCTCGATGAGTATGTGGAGGACAAGAAGCTCTTCTGTACAGACAACGTCACGCTGAACAATTCTGTACAGGACCCAGCTCTGGTTCGTCAGTGTCTGAGCTACAAGCTGTTTCGTCAGGCTGGAATTCCCGCCCCGCGGTGTAATTTTGCTCGGGTCGAGATGAATGGCGAGGACCTGGGTGTCTATGTCCACGTCGAGCCCATCAAGAAGCAGTTTCTCAGGGCTAATTTTGGCAGTGATGAGGGTGATCTGTATGAGGGAACCCTGAGCGACTTCACCTCAGCTTGGCACTCTACACTCGAGCCCAAGAACGACGAGACGGACCCAGAGCTTGGACCCATCAAGGCGCTTGTCCGAGATCTTGAGGACAAGGACAAGGTGCTCGAGGATGTCCTCCGTGAGCACTTTGACTTTGATCAGTTGCTGACCTTCCTCGCTGTGGAGACCTGGGTCGGACACTGGGATGGCTACGGTGGAAATCAGAACAATTTCTATGTCTATCGGGAGCCGGACACAGACAAGCTTCACTTCATTCCTTGGGGTGCTGATGGAACCATGGACCCGGAGATGATCGAGGAGGGCTGGGTTCCATCAAAGGGCTACATCGTCAACCGAATGCTGCGCGACGAGGCACTGGCTGACGCGCTGTATGCCCGCATGGGCGGTGTGCGTGACCTGATCTGGGATGTAGATGGCCTGCTCGATGAGGTTGACTTGATGGAGACTCGCCTGAGCTCAGAGATTGATCCGGATGAGATTGCAGAGGCCCTAGATGGGGTACGCTACTACCTGACTGAGCGAGAGGACAGCATCAAGCGCGCGCTCCCGGTCACGGAGGTTGAGGAGTTCGGAAAGCCGTTCTGTATGGTGGAGGTGGGCAGCTTCGATGCTGCATTCGAGACCTCATGGACTGAGGCTGAGCCAGATCTGACGACCATGCTGGAGGCCGGAGGTGTCGACTTCTCGCTGAGCTGGGATGGCTATGACATTCCAGTCGAGGCAGCGGGCGGCATGATGGGCATGGTCACAGACACAGAAGGCTCAGGAGAGGACTGGGGTCGATTGATTCTCGCGGCGCAGTTCGCAGGGGAGAGTGGCCCTGCTGTGGTGCTGCCCGTTGTGTATTTGGAGCCAGAGTCTATGGAGGACGGTGCGGATCTAGAGATAGGGCTCGGCGCTGAAGGATCTCTGTTGTTTATGGATGAGACCACAGGCTGGGAGGCTGTCGAGCTGGGCCAGCTGTGGGATGGGCACCTTGAGTTTGATGTCCTCGGCACCACACCGGGTGCTGAGGTGTCTGGCTCTATCTCATCGGGTGTCTATTCTTGGACGGAGATTGACGGTTGATCGACGCATCTCAATTTCGGCCAGTCGATGATGACTTGCTCACCGAGCGCGCGCTGCTCGAGCGTGTGGAGACGAAGTTTGTCTTTCGGCCAGACGAGCTCGAGGTCTTTCTGGGTCGGCTGGGGTCGGCTGACTATGGTCTCGTTCTGGGTAAAAATAGTGGCCTCTCCGAGTACAAGAACCTCTATTTTGACTCGGCTGATAGGCGCTTCCTGAGGGAACACCACCGAGGGTGCCGACCGCGATTCAAGGTGCGGATCCGTCACCATGTCAGTCGCGGACTCAGCTTCTTTGAGATCAAGGAGAAGCGTCCGAGTAATGCGACAGTAAAGGCCCGGATAGCCATCGATTTCCAGTCACAGACGCTCACGCCAGAGGCTCACAAGGCGATGGATACTCACCCAAGGCTGGTTCCATCTGTGCTGCATCCGACCATGGGCATCGACTTTATGCGAAGCACGCTTGTTGGCTTCAACACACCGGAGCGGATCACCATCGATATGGGACTTCGCTTCTCCGATGGAGAGCATTCGAGAGGGTTCGACGATCTCGTCATTGTCGAGGTCAAGCAGGAGCGCTTCTCACCCCGGAGCCCGATCATTCGGGCGCTTCGCGACATGGGAGCACTCCAGCTTCGTGTCAGCAAGTACATCACTGGAGCTCAGCTGCTCTGGCCAGACATCAGACTCAACCGTTACCGTCCGCGTCTTCGGATGCTGAGGAGACGAACCGCATGATTGATCCAACAGCGCTCCAGAGCATCAGCGCTTTAGCGCTTCACATGGGCATTGATCTGCTCTTCACGATCATCGTGGTCTTCGGTGTCTATGCCCGTCGGCACGGCCGTAATGAGTATGTCTTTACCTATGTGATGTTCAACCTCATCACGTTTACGCTGTGCTTCTTGCTGCAGACGACACCGGTAGAGCTCGGCTTTGCCTTGGGGCTCTTCGCGGTGTTTGGGATTCTCCGATATCGGACCGAGCCCATTCGCATTCATGAGCTGACCTACCTGTTCATTGTCATCGGACTCGGCATCCTCAATGCTGTTGTGCATGGCACCACCAGCATGGTGGAGATCTTGCTCGTCAATGTGGTCATTGTGGGCCTCACGGCAATCCTCGAGCACTTCACATGGTTTAGTGGTGGTCAGCGACTGCGGCTCATCTACGATGATCTCGAGAAGCTCCGGGGCCCAGAAGAAGGGCTCATCGCTGATCTGGCTGAGCGTACCGGTATGCCAATCGAGAAGGTGTCTATCGATGAGGTGGACTTACTGAGAGAGACGGCACGCCTGACGCTTCATGTCGGGAGGCCGACTTGAGGGCTGTGCTTACGGCCGCTGTGGTGGGCTTCATGCTGTCATCCCTGGATGCGCGGGCTGAAGTCACGGTCGACAATCAGATCTGGCTCAGCGGTGCTGTGCGTACAGAGCTCATCGACGACCTCAAGCTCGGGTTCACCCAGCACGTTCGCTTTGCCAATGATGCGAAGGATCTCGAGCGGGTGATTCCGGAGCTTGATGTCAGCTACGGCCTGCTGGAGTACCTCGAGGTGGGGCTCGGTGGGCGCTATGCCTTTGAGAAGGACGAGGATGGTCAGCGCTCCCAGCGCCTGCGTGTGTTCGGTGACCTGGGAGTTGAGGCGCCTGCACTGGGTCCGATAGAGCTTGGCTACAGGCTTCGCCTTCAGCGAGAGACGGGTGCTGAGGCGCCAGCGAAGGGCCGACTTCGAAACAAGCTGGGCCTGGGTGTCTCGACGGGCACGATGTTCAAGCCTGGGGCCTTCTATGAGCACTTTATGGATCCATCGGGTGAGTCTGGACACAAGGCTCAGAAGTATCGTGCGGGACTCGGTGTTGGTGTGAAGCTCTCTCAGGAGCACCGGGTCAAGATCAAGCTGCATCAGGACACGGAGATCGATGGAGATGGTGACAAGGAGCGGGTGATCTCGCTGGGCTATCGCTACAGCTTCTGAGTCACCGAGGGCTGATGATCTCTTCATATGCGGTGCTTCTGCTCGCAACGCGGTAGACTCGCAGCATGGATAATCTCTGGCGAATCAAGCTCGACGAGAAGCTCACCGCTTACGGCACCGTGGTGGCTGTTCCTCCAAAGCTGCAGGCAGAGCACGGCAAGGGTCGGATGCTGATCAGCTCACCGCGTGATGTACAGACCTTGATCTGCACAATCCCTACCGGTCAGGTTGTCACCTTGGCGATGTTGATGGCCAAGCTGGCTGCGGATGCCGGTGCTGACATCTGCTGTCCGACCAATACGGGAATCTTCATGCGGATCGTCGCTGAGGTGTCGCAGCTTGATGGTGCTGAGGGTGCACCGTACTGGCGAGTAGTCAAGAACAAGGGTCGTCTGAACTCTAAGTATCCAGGCGGTGCTGTTGAGCAGGCCAAGCGGCTAGAGGCCGAGGGGCACAGCATAGCGCGAAACGTCCATGGGGCGCCTGCGCGTATAGAAGACTTTGAGGGTCACCTGTACACCGACTGGGCTTAATTCAAGGCGAAGTGCTCTCTCCGGTGAAGCTGCCCTCGAGGACGCGACCACAGTTGTAGCCATTGTAGGTTCCGCTCATGGAGGTCTCTGAGATGCTGTCGATGGTGACCACAGCACCGCAGGGGCAGTCCCCGCCGCATGTCGTCGTCCAGACCTCGCCGCTCTCTGTCTCGGCACGCGTGTCTATTCTGCCGCCGCAAGACAAGAACTCACAGCTGTCATCGATGGTTCTGTAGCTGCCAGCAAAGAAGGTTCCATCAGCTGAGCAGAGGACTGCTGAGGTCGAGTAGCCCTCGGGCGTGCTGAGCATCCAGCGCTCATAGCTTAGCATCTCCTCAAATTGGGCCACGCGACCTGCCTCTACTGCAGCGAGTGGGACCATCGTCAGGCGCGTCCCGGAGATGATGGGTGTGTACGCCGCAGTCGCATCGTCGAAGATGGAGAGCCACCATGGTCCATCTGTACAGCTGGAGAAGTCCTCTACGCGCAGAAAGAGTGTGCCGTCGCTGAAGTCACGCTCACCACCCAGGGAGCAGGAACCAGACATGTTCTGCCATGTGAAGTCGCTGGTGCTCAGGGTGAGGCTACCGTCGCAGCTCGACCAGGTGCCGATGGGGCCGGATGGCGGGTCCTCTACGGGCGGAGCGGTGTCGTCGGACGGGGGATCGATGACGACTCCGGGTCCTGTGTCTGATGGGTCGACGGTATTGTCTACGACGGTTCCATCCTTACCCAGTGAGTTGGAGCGACAGGCAAAGAGCGAGAGGAGAAAGATGATGCGCATGGCTCAGTCTACCAGCGTTGAAAGAGGTGGCAATCGATGTTTTTTTATGGATATCGAAGTCATAGTTCTGGACTTCGGTGGCCGACTTTGAAAAGCTGAGCCATCGGAGGGTCTATGCGTTTGTTTGGGATGGCATTTCTTGTTTTTGCGGCTGGCTGCGCGAGCGGTAAGGACTGCGGTGAGGGTACACATGATGAAGATGGTGTGTGTGTTCCAGACTCAGTAGAAGCAGACGCAGACACAGACACAGACGCAGACGCAGACGCAGACGCCGATGCAGATGCAGACTCAGACTCAGACGCAGACGCAGACGCAGACGCAGACGCAGACGCCGACGCAGACGCAGACGCAGACGCCGACGCAGACGCAGACGCAGACGCTGATGACACGGGTGAGCCTGAGCCCTCTGACCTCGATGGAGATGGTCTGAGTGAAGCGGATGGCGACTGTGACGACACCGACCCGGACATCCACCCTGATGCTGTCGAGGCCTGCAATGGAATCGATGACAACTGCAACGGGGAAATCGATGAGGGTGTCACCACGGCAGTCTTTCGTGATGCTGATGGCGATGGCTTCGGCCACGAGACCGACTTTATCGAGAGCTGCGATCTGCCCATTGGCTATGTGGCCAGCAACACCGACTGCGATGACGCTGACGCGGGTATTTACCCCGGAGCGCTCGAGGTCTGTGATGGCATCGACAACGACTGTGACCGCGACGTAGACGACAGCGCGATTGATGCGGACGAGTACTATTCGGACGCCGATGGTGACGGCTTTGGTGATGTGAGCACTGAGGTGAGCGCGTGTGATGCACCCGAGGCACACGTTCGAGATGCCACCGACTGTGACGATGCAGACCCGAGTGTCCATCCTGATGCGGAAGAGTTCTGCGATGGCCTCGACAACGACTGCGATGGATCGACCGACGAGGCCTCAGCCTTTGATGCGTCGGTCTGGTACACCGATGGTGATGGCGATGGATTTGGCGACGGCACGCCGACCATTGCTTGTGATGCTCCTGCAGGATCAGTGACCGTTGACGGCGACTGTGATGATGATGATGCGCTGATAAACCCGGATGTGGATGAGCTGTGCGATGGGCTCGATAATGACTGCGACGGAGACACCGATGAGTCATCTGCGACAGACGCGGAGACGTTCTACAGGGACATGGACGGTGATGGCTGGGGAGACCTGGCGACGACCATGGCCAGCTGTGATCTGCCCGCAGGTTTTGTGGAGACTCCTGGTGACTGCAATGACGCCGAGGCGGCTGACTATCCGGGCGCTCTTGAGGTCTGTGACGGCCGGGACAATGACTGTGACTCGAGCACCTCAGAGGATGACTCTTCGGACGCCAGTCTCTGGTACGTCGACATGGACGGCGATGGCTATGGCTCAGATGCGTCAACGACCATGGCCTGTTCACTGCCTGCTGGTCATGCAGACAACGCGGATGACTGCCACGACGGCAGCATGCTTGCCTACCCGGGCGGCACCGAGATCTGCGATGGTCTGGACAACGACTGCAATGGTGAGATCGACGGGGCTGATGCTGAGGATGTGACCACCTGGTACATGGATGCAGACGGCGACGGGTTTGGAGATGCGGGGTACTCAGAGGTCAGCTGTGACGCGCCGCTGAGCTTCATTGCTGAGGCCACAGACTGCGATGATGACAGCCCCGAGGCCTACCCAGGAGGTGTGGAGGTCTGTGATGGTCTCGACAATGACTGCAACGGTGAGACCGATGAGATTGACGGGTGTAGCTGTGACCTCGCTGACATCGCTAGCCCTGACTACTATGTGAGTGCTGATGGTACTCACGGGGCCTGGATGCAAGACCCGCTCGAGACGCTTGGGTCCGGTTTGATCTGGGAGATGCCTTCGTATTCGGGGCAGACCCAAGTCTTTGTCTACACCTCAATCAGTGCCATGACCTCTCGCTCCCTCTCATCGGTGGAGTACCTGACTCATGGCTATGATGGGACGGGTCATGTGGTCTACGACGGGTACCTGTACTACAACGAGACCAATTCCAACACACTCCGCAAGGTTGATCTGGAGACGATGGAGGATGTTGGCTCGCTGTATGTTCCTGAGGCTGGCTACCGAAACACCTATGCTTACCAGTGGGGTGGCTACAGTGACATCGACTTGGCTGTTGATGAGGATGGGCTGTGGGTCATCTATGCCACGCCTTCGAATGGTGGTCGCTTGGTCTTGAGCAAGATTGACATCGACTCCTTCACCATTACCGACACCTGGAACACAGGGTCTGACAACAAGAACAGCATCGGTAATGCCTTCATGATCTGTGGAAAGCTCTACGCGACAAACAGCTACTCATCGTCGTCTGCCACGGTGAACTTCAAGTTCGATCCGGAGACGGGTGAGGAGACGAACCCAGGCATCAGCATCGAGAACCCTGGTGGGTACAACAGCTCGATTGACTACAATCCGCTCGAGCAGCGCCTGTACTCATGGGATTCCTCACGTCGGCAGACTTACGATCTGACGCTTGAATAAACACTGTGTACAGACGACACAGGCTCGGTGTAGATTGCTGACACTGGCTGGAGGATAGATGCGCTTGCTGAGACTCATGATGGTACCCCTCCTGGGGGGCTGCTTCGGCAGCGACAAGAACGACTCTGGCTGGGACAGCTATGCGTGGAGCGATGAGCCCACGGGTGAGTGTGCCGGCTATCGCAGCAGCTATCCTGCTGGGCCGTACGGCTTCGGTGTCGGCGACGTCATCGATGATCTGCCGGGTATGGTCGATCAGTATGGCGATGTACAGTCGCTCGCGGACATCTTTGGAGACAGGACCAAGATGGCCCTTGTGCTGTCCAATGCGTTTGACACCTGAGGCTCCTGTCAAG
>Ga0315315_10007393_pt1 | contig 10168 bp, 13 predicted proteins | sample M140m3416metaG_FD_203699 | JGI IMG/M metagenome (GOLD analysis project Ga0315315, IMG submission 203699) | Ammonia-oxidizing marine archaeal communities from Monterey Bay, California, United States - M1 40m 3416 | ecosystem: Environmental > Aquatic > Marine > Intertidal zone | place: USA... | reverse complement strand
AATTCTACCAATCCTTGGGTAATCTTCATTTTTATCAATAAAAGTTTTATATTGGTAATAAGATGCTTGATTACCTTTTGTTAGCAAATGTCTCCACTGAATAAAATTATATATTGATTTGTCTTTTGCTTTTTTAGCAATACTTAAAGCAGAGGCCCATTTTCTTTTTTTCATCTCTGAAATTGATTTTTTGGCTAAATTGAAATCTTTTTTACTATAATATTTTGATATCTTAATTTCAGTTTTTTTATCACTAACTTTTGCACCTGCAATTAGTGGCTTTTTTTTTGGTATTATTAGTCTTTTTTTTATGTTTTTTTTAACATCAACCTCTTCTTCAACTACCTTAACCTCTGTTTTTTCAATTGGTTTTGGTAATGGTTTTAATACATCGATTAATAATTTTTTTTGAGTTTCTTCTTTGGTTTGAGCAGGCTTTTTTAGAGGTAAAATATCAGATAGAGCAATATTATTCATATTTGTTAATAGGAACAAAAAAATTAAAAATAAGAATTTTTTTACCATAATCTTTACTATATGAATCAATAATCTATGTTATAAGTATTTATGTTTAAAGGTTCAAATGTTGCTTTAGTCACTCCATTTAAAAATGATAAGTTAGATGAAGAAACTTATATCAAGTTAATTCATTTTCACATTAAAAATGGTACAAATGGATTAGTTCCTGCCGGTACAACCGGAGAATCTCCAACTTTAAGCCATGGTGAACATGAAAGAGTTATAGATCTTTGTGTTAAAGAAAGTGACGGTAAGTTACCAGTATTTGCTGGTACTGGCTCAAACTCAACTGAAGAAGCAATCTCATTAACAACACATGCTGAAAAGATAGGAGCAAATGGAGCTCTTATTGTTACACCTTACTATAACAAACCAACTCAAGAAGGACTTTATCAGCATTATAAAGCAATAAATGATAAATGTGGAATCCCAATAATTATCTATAATATACCAGGAAGGTCTGTAATTGATATGTCTGTTGACACAATGGCAAGATTATACGAATTAAAAAATATTATTGGAGTTAAAGATGCTACAGGTGATCTAGATCGGGTAGATGAAACTTTAGAGAAATTAGGTAAAGATTTTATACAATTAACTGGTAATGACGACAATGCTTTAGAATTTAATAAAAGAGGTGGAGTAGGAGCCATAAGTGTAACAGCAAATATTGCTCCAAAATTTTGTTCAGAATTTCAAAAATTTTCAATTTTTAATGATGAAAAAAATCAATTAGAAGCAGAAAAGTTCAATAAGATTTTACAACCTGTCCATCACGCAATGTTTGTTGAAAGTAACCCTAGTCCTGTAAAATATGCTGCAAAATTATTAAATCTTTGTGAAGATGATGTAAGACTTCCTTTAGTTAAGGTTACTGACTCTACCAAAGAAATTGTAAAAAAAGCACTTCAGTCCGCAAAATTGATTTAATGAATAAAAAAACCAAGTCTGGTTTAAAAATAGTTTGTTTAAATCGTAAAGCAAGTTTTAATTATTTTTTTGAAGATTTACTAGAAGCTGGAATTGTTCTTAAAGGATCAGAGATTAAATCTATTAGAGAGGGCAAAGTGAATATTGCAGACTCTTATGCAATCGAAAAAAATGGTGAAATAATTTTAATTAATTCGCATATTGCTTCTTATAAACAAGCCAGTTATTCAAACCATAATCCAATGGATGAAAGAAAACTTCTTTTAAATAAACGTGAAATAAACAAACTCATAGGTAAAATGCAAAGAGATGGTTTAACAATTGTTCCTACTAAAATGTATTTTAAAAAAGGGAAAGCAAAATTAGAATTAGCAATAGCTAAAGGGAAAAAACAATTTGATAAAAGAGCTGTCAAAAAAAACAGGGACTGGAGTCGTGATAAAGCAAGATATATTAGAAAATCAAGTTAAATCAATTTATTTAGGATTAGGTTCAAATTTAGGAAATAGAAAATCTAATATTGAAAAAGCTAAATTTAAACTTTTTCAAAGTAATATTAGAATATTAAAAACATCTAGTTACTATGAGAGTTTATCTTGGCCAGATCCAAATAATCCTAAATTTTTAAATATTGTATTAAAAGTTAGTACAAACTTAGAACCTCTAAAATTACTTAAAAAGTGTAAAGAAATTGAGTTAATTTTAGGAAGAAAAAAAACCTTTAAAAATGCTCCGCGCTTATGTGACATAGATATTTTAGATTATAATAAAAAAGTATTTTCTAGGATAATAAATTTGCCACATCCAAGAATGCATTCAAGAAACTTCGTATTAATACCTTTATATGAAATTAATAGAAATTGGACACATCCAGTTACAAAACTTCATATAAAAAGTCTTATTTTATCATTATCAAATAGAGACATTAGATCTATTAAACAAATTTAATTTAGTGGTATAATGAATAATGTTAAATTCTGAAGAGTTAATTAATAAAGTAAAAATTTATAATAAATTTTTAAATCCAGAAAAATTGAATAAAGCTTATGATTTTGCTGTTAAGGCTCATAGTAATCAAAAAAGAGCTTCAGGAGATCCGTATTCTGTACATCCTATAGAAGTGGCAAATATTCTGACTGATTTAAAATTAGACAGTGCAACGATAACAACTGGATTGTTACATGATACAATTGAAGATACGTATGCCACTTATGAAACTATTAAAGGTGAATTTGGAGATGAAGTAGCAGATTTAGTAGATGGTGTTACAAAAATTTCTGTATTAGAAAATACAGCTACGCCAAATTCAAAAGCAGAAAATTTTAGAAAATTAATTTTAGCAACCTCAAAAGATATAAGAGTTTTACTTGTTAAAATAGCTGATCGTTTACACAATATGAGAACAATTAAAGCTATAAATAAAGAGGATAAAAGAAAAAGAATAGCCCAAGAAACAATGGAAATTTATGCACCTCTTGCTGATCGAATGGGAATGCATAGAATTAGAGATGAACTAGAGGATCTTTCTTTTGAAATCCTTAATAACGAAGCTCGAAAATTAATTCAAAAAAGACTTGATGAAATTAAATTAGATAAAAAAGATATATTTGAAAATCTATCAAATGAATTAAGTTTACTTTTAAAAGAAAATAAAATTAAAACAGAAATTTATGGAAGAGAAAAAACACCTTTCTCTATCTGGCGTAAAGTACAAAAAAAAAGAGTTTCTCTTGAGCAAATTACTGACATTATTGGTTTTAGAATTATTTTAAATAATGTTGATGATTGTTATAAAACTTTAGGAATCATACACAAAAAGTATAATTGTATACCTGGTAAATTTAAAGATTATATTTCCTCTGCAAAAATTAATGGATATAAATCAATTCACACAGCAGTTATTGGATCAAATAAAAAACCGATTGAAATACAAATAAGAACAAAACAAATGCACGAATTTGCAGAAAGAGGAATAGCTTCTCATTGGCAATATAAATCATCAGAAAAAATTAATTCATTATCTTGGAAAGAGTATGATTGGTTAAAAGACTTAGTAGAAATTATTGAAAAAAATGAAAATCCAGAGCATTCATATGAGTACACTAAACTTCAAATGTTTCAGGAAAATGTATTTTGTTTTACACCTAAAGGATCAGTTATTAAATTACCTAAAGATGCAACACCAATTGATTTTGCTTATGCTGTACATACTAAAATAGGTGACAATGCCATAGGATGCGAGATAAATGGGAATAAAAGTGAACTCCAATCAATATTAAGAAATGGAGACAGAGTAAACATTATTACATCAAAAAATCAATCACCATCTTTACATTGGATACCAATTACTAAAACAGGAAAAGCTAGAGCTGCTATAAGAAGATATTGGCACGACAAAGGTGAAAAGAAACAAGAAAGAATTAAAAAATACAATACTACATTGTGGATTTCTTTACCTGACAAACCTGGACAATTAGGAAATGTTAGCTCGTTAATAGGTGAACATAAATTAAATATCTCTAACCTTGAGATGGCTGGTAAAAACCCTAATTATATCAACTTTAAGTTTCAACTAATTATTAGAGATCTTAAAAATTTTACTAATTTTATTGCAGAGCTTAAGCAAAAAGGTATAAAATTTAAGATAATTAGACACGAAGATAAAAGAAATGCTTTCACACAAAAAATCCTTAAATATTTTAAAAAAAACTAATGCTTTGTTAGAAGGACATTTTGTTTTATCTTCAGGTTTGCATTCTTCTAAATATATTCAATGTGCCAAGCTTTTGAGTTTCCCAAAAAAAGCTGAAAAAATTTGCAAATCTTTATCAAATAAAATCAAAAAAAATTTTAAGAAAATTGATTTAATTTTAGCTCCAGCTATGGGAGGTATAATAATTGGTTACGAAATTGGTAAACTCTTAAAAAAAGAGACAATTTTTTGTGAGAGAGTAAATGGTAAATTTACTTTAAGAAGAGGTTTTAATATTAAAAAAGGATCAAAAGTTTTAATTATCGAAGATGTTATAACAACAGGTAAATCTAGTATAGAATGTGTTAAATTAATTAAAAAAGCCAGAGCATCCTTAGTTGGTTTTGCATCAATCATCGATAGATCTACAAAAAAAAGTTTGAGGATCAAAAAAAAAATTATCTCTCATTTAAAAATTGATGTTCCAACTTATAAAGCTAATCAAATACCTAACGAATTAAAGTTAATTCCAATAACAGTCCCTGGAAGTAGATTTATAAAGTGAAACGATTAGGTGTAAATATTGATCATGTTGCAACATTAAGAAATGCGCGTGGTGAACATCATCCTGACCCAGTCATAGCTGCTAAATATACAAAAAAATCTGGAGCAGACTCAATCACAATTCATTTAAGAGAAGATAGAAGACACATAAAAGATATCGATGCAAAATTAATATGTCTAATAAAAGGTCTTAATGTAAACTTAGAAATCTCTACCAATCAAAAAATAGTTGGAATTGCACTGAAGTTAAAACCAAATTTTGTTTGCTTAGTGCCAGAAAATAGAAAGGAAGTTACTACAGAAGGTGGTTTAGACCTAAAAAAAAATAAAGCAAAAATTAAAAATATCATTTCTAGGCTTAAAAAAAAAAATATACGAACAAGTTTATTTATTAATCCATCTATAAATGACATTCATATTTCAAAAAGTTTGGGTGCTGATTGCATCGAGATACATACTGGTCGATTTGCAAATTTGATAAAATCTAAAAAAGATTATTCAAAAGAATATAAACGTATTAAAAACTGTTCCAATCTAGCAGAAAGATTGTCTTTAGAAGTTCATGCTGGCCATGGATTAGATTATAAAGCGACCAGATTATTATCTAATATTAAACAAATAAAAGAATTTAATATAGGACACTACATAATAGGTGAGTCTTTATTTCATGGTTTTGGCAAAGTAATTAAAAATTTTAAAATCATTTTAAATAAAAAAAAATGAAAATCTTAGGTATTGGAGTTGATGTAATTAAAAATAAAAGAATACAAAATTTAATAAGAAATAAAGCTTTTATTAACAGAACCTTCAGTTTAAACGAGGTAAGATTTTCAAAAAAAAATACAAGTAAAACAAATTTTTTTGCAAAAAGATTTGCTGCAAAAGAGGCTTTTGTTAAATCTCTTGGAACAGGCTTTAGAAAAAATCTAAATTTTAAAGATATTGAAATTTTTAATGATAAAATTGGTAAACCATACTATTTTAAGTCAAAAAAAATTAATAATATAATAAAAAAGAAGTTTAAAATTAAAAAGTATAATTTGTTTCTTTCAATTTCTGATGAAAAAGACTATTCAGTAGCTTTTACTATTTTACAAACTAAATAATGATAAATAATAAAATTTTGGTTGAAAATATTAAAACTTTATTCTACGCTTTAATCATAGCAATCATTATCAGATCTTTATTTATTCAACCATTTTATATTCCTTCATCTTCAATGGAACCAAATTTACTTGTTGGTGATAGACTTTTTGTGACTAAATATTCTTATGGTTATAGTAAGCACTCATTTCCGTTTAGCCCACCAATATTTTTAGGTAGAATATTTGAGACCAAACCAGATAGAGGTGATGTTGTTGTATTTAAAACACCATCAGATAATAGAACTGATTACATAAAAAGATTAATAGGATTACCCGGTGACTCAATACAATTTATAGATTCAAATTTATTTATTAATAATAGTGAAGTTCTTAAATCAAGAATATCTAAAAATGATAAAATATATTGTGGAAAAAAAAATATAGAAGTTTTTACTTTTGAGGAATTACTGTCTAATGGTAAAAAACATACCACCGTCTATTTGAAAGACTATTCTTTTCAAAATTCTGATAAATTTATTGTACCTGAGAATCATTATTTTTTTTTAGGTGATAATAGGGATTGTTCTAAAGATAGTAGATTTTTAACTAGTGTTGGATACGTTCATAAAGATAATCTCGTTGGAAAAGCTAGATTTATTTTTTTTTCATCAGATAAATCTTTAGGGAGCATTTTTTCTTTCTGGAAATGGAATAAGTCAATAAGATTTGACAGATTTTTTAAAAAAATAAGTTAATGAAAATAGACTATCAAAATTTAGAAAAAAAAATTAAGATTAAATTTAAAAACAAAGATTTATTAATAGAGTCTCTTACTCATAAAAGCTTTAATAAAGAGAAAAATAACGAAAAAGTAGAATTTTTAGGTGATAGAGTTTTAGGTTTAGTTATGGCAAAAAAACTTTTAGAAATTTATCCAAACGAAAAGGAAGGTATTTTAGATAAAAAATTTGCTGCATTAGTTAATAAAAAAACATGTTTACAGATTGCAAATAAGTTAAATTTACATAAATATATAATAACATTTAACAATAATAATAAAAAAAAAGTTATAGAAGATAAAGTTTTGGCAGATAGTTGTGAAGCATTAATAGGATCCATATACTTGGATAAAGGATTTAGTGTTGTAGAAAAATTTATATTAGATTTATGGTCTAACCATATTAAAGATAGTATATATACTCAAATTGATGCAAAAACCAAATTACAAGAATTTTCTTTAAAAAAATTTAAAAAACTTCCATTATATAAAGTAATTTCTAATACTGGCCCAAGACACAAACCCCTTTTTAAAGTTGGTGTAAGATTGATTGATTCCAAATCATTTGTAGCTGAAGGTAAATCAAAAAAAGATGCTGAACAAAATGCTGCAATTTTATGTTTGCAAAATATTAAAAATATATGATTTGGGATGATTCAGGATTTTTGCTGTCAAAAAGTAGATATAATGAAAATTCATTAATAGCTGAAATATTTACAAAAGAACATGGAAAATCAATAGGAATAATTTTTGGTGGAACTTCAAAGAAAATAAAAAATTACCTTCAAATTGGTAATAAGATTTATGTAAATTTTAATTCAAAATCAGTAAATAGGGTTGGTTATTTCAAAATTGAGATTCAAGAAGCGTTATCACCATATTTTTTTGATAATCAGCAAAAACTTTCATGTATTACATCAGCCATGCACTTAATTAAGATTTTAACTGCAGAGTTACAAAAAAATGAGCTGATATATCATTCGATTGAAAATTTTTATTATTTATTAAAAGATGATAATTGGATAAAAAATTATGTACTATGGGAACTGGAGCTCTTTAAGATTCTTGGATATGACTTGGAATTTAAGAATTTAGTAAGTAAAAAAATTATTAATAATGAACAACAATATGTATCAAAATCATCCATAGATAAAAAAATTATTCCAAAATTTTTGGTAGATAAAAATGAAAATACTAAAGATTTAAAAATATTGTTAAATGGTTTAAAGTTAGTTGGTGATTATTTAGAAAAAACTATTTTAAAACCAAATAATTTAACACAACCAATTAGTCGATTAAATTTTATAAACACTCTAAAATAATTATTATAGAATTTTATCAAGTTTGTCAGCATAATAGCTTATTATGGCATTTGCTCCAGCCCTTTTAAAAGCAATTAAACTCTCTAAAATCACTTTTTTATCAATTATTTTTTTTTCTATTCCATTAGATAACAAACTATATTCACCCGAAACTTGATATGCCATAACTGGTATCTTGAAGTTCTGTTTAACTGATTTTATTATATCGAGATATGGTAAGCCTGGTTTTACCATGACCATATCGGCTCCCTCTTTTATATCTAAAGAAACTTCTCTAAGAGCTTCATTACTATTTCTAAAATCCATTTGATAGTTTTTTTTATTTCCCTTTAAAAGTCCATTTGATCCTATAGCATCCCGGAAGGGTCCATAAAAACTTGAGGCATATTTAACAGCATAAGATAATATTTGTGTGTTTTTAAAACCGTTTTTATCAAGAGATTTTCTAATTTTACCGACTCTACCATCCATCATATCGGATGGCGCTATTACATCACAACCCATTTGAGCTTGCAACAAAGATTGATTAATTAATACCTCTACAGTTTCATCATTTAAAACATATTGAGAGTCTACAATACCATCATGACCATGAGATGTGTAAGGATCTAATGCTACATCACACATTATTCCTATTTCATTCTTATATTTTTTTTTAATTATTTGTAATGCTCTACAAACCAAATTATTTTCGTTTAAAGCTTCAGTCCCTATTAAATTTTTCTTTTTAAAATCTGTATGTGGAAATAATGCAATCATAGGTAGCCCGGTTTTTATAGCTTTATCAACAACATAATTTATTCTATCTAATGTATACCGATAAACTCCAGGCATTGATTTTATTGGCATCTTCTTATTCTTTCCATCAATGAGAAAAATTGGTAATATAAAATCATTAGGAGTAAGGTTATTTTCCTCAATCAATCTTCTAGACCAATCATTCTTTCGACTGCGTCTAAGTCTCAAACTTGGGTATTTTCCTGTAATCATATTTAATTATATTTTAATAATGCGACAAATGTAATATACAAATATATCTTAAAAAGGATATTAAACAATATTAGGAAACGACTAATAATTAATGAGTTTAAATTTTAAAGATTTTGAAAAACAAGATGTCAAATTTGATATCAATGAACTTCAAAACGCCTATAAGGATGTGCTAAAAATAAAAGATTTTAGTGGTCCAGAAGGTATTTCCAATTTTGGGGCAATATCTTTAACACAAATACCAGGGGATCCAGACTCAATCAAAGGACACAAAGCCAGAGGTGTTTTTTGGACAAAACCAAATTCATCAGGAAAAGAAGTATTAAGAGATCAAAAAATTGATGAGTCAGCTTACTCAGAATTTATTGAAGATTATAAAAATACTTATTTCAAAGAAGTTTTTGATATTTTGTCATCAAAATATAAACTGGGTAGAGTTAGAATTTTATTAAAACAACCGCGATCTACTTTAAGCTGGCACCGAGATCCTGAACCTAGATTACATATACCAATAATAACTAATCCAGGATCGATAATGGTTATAGACAATGTAGCCAAACATTTACCTGCAGATGGATCTGTTTGGATTACAAATAATACAAAATATCACAATGCTTTTAACGGTGGAGAAGAAAATAGAATTCATCTAGTAGCTTGTGTTTTAGATCATAAATTTAATTAATTTGAAAAAAATATTTATTTCATCTGATCATGCTGGTTATAATTTAAAAGAACAAATTAAAAAAAAATTTTCAAAAAAATATAAATTTGAAGACTTAGGGACAGCTAGTTCTAAAGTTTCTGTAAATTATCCTGATTATGCTCATAAACTTTGCAAAAAATTAGCTAATAATAACCAGAATTTTGGAATTCTAGTTTGTGGATCTGGGATGGGCATGTCTATGGCGGCAAACAGACACAAAAAAATCAGAGCTGCTGTGTGTTATTCAGTGAAAAATACAAAATTATCTAGATTGCATAACAACGCAAATATTATTACATTAGGTTCTAGATTAACAAACAAAAATACTGCTTTTAAGTGTATTGAAACTTTTATGAATACAAAATTTGAAGGTGGTAGACATAAAAAAAGAGTAGTAAAAATTTAGATTATATGTCAAGTGAAACAAAATACATAAATTCAAGTTATGAGGATTTTTTTGAAAAAAGTCTTTCAAAAACAGATCCAGATTTATTTAAAGCTATAAACAATGAGCTAATAAGACAGCAAAATCATATTGAGTTAATTGCTTCTGAAAATATAGTTTCTCAAGCTGTACTTGAAGCT
>Ga0315315_10007392_pt1 | contig 10168 bp, 5 predicted proteins | sample M140m3416metaG_FD_203699 | JGI IMG/M metagenome (GOLD analysis project Ga0315315, IMG submission 203699) | Ammonia-oxidizing marine archaeal communities from Monterey Bay, California, United States - M1 40m 3416 | ecosystem: Environmental > Aquatic > Marine > Intertidal zone | place: USA... | reverse complement strand
CATCACCCATCACATCATCCATCATCACTCGCCATTGGCCTACCACCACTCGAGGTCCGTCGTCTCCCGCCTCCCCCGTCCATCGCCGGACCCAGGTCCGGCATATGAGGCCGCTTTCCCGCCAGCAGGCAGCGCCGTTGCGCCCCAGGAGCCCAAGGGGGGCCTTCCTCCGCCTGGCCATCCCTGCGGCGGCAGCAGCCTCCGCGGCGTCCGCCTACGCCCCTCCCCTGCCGCGGCGGCGGATCGACCGCCGCCCATCATCCTCGGCGTCGTCCCTACGCGCAGATCAGAGTGGCGGCGGCCCAGGCGAGGCTTTCGACTTCAGCTCCAGGGTGGGCTGGGACGACTTTTACGTTGGACGCAGGACGACGTTTGGCAGCGGCGACGGCGACGGCAACAGTGACGGCGACGGTGAAGGCGACGGTGGCAGCGCCAACCAAAGCGACCACGGTGGCGATCGCGCCATCCGCTCCTCCTTCGACCCGTACGAGTGGCACGCGTCGGTTCCCCACGCGTCGGTGCTGTCCGCGCTTCTTCCTGAGACGGCGGCGGCGCCCGTCCTCGTCGTGGGCTGCGGCACGTCCGCCCTCCCCATCGACCTCTACGACGGGCTCGGGGGGCGGTCCGCCGTGGTCTGCCTGGACTACTCGGCCGAGTGCATCGACCAGCTCCGGGATAGGTTCGGGGACGATCCTCGGAGGGACCGCCTGGCCTTTGTGTGCGGGGACGCCACGAGACTGGTGAACGAGAGGGAGAGGCTCCTCCTCCCCACGGGCGGGGAGGAGACGTTCGGCGCCATCGTCGACAAGGGACTGCTGGACGCGCTAATGACGGGGGAGGGGTGGGACGGGGATGCCGAGCGGCTCTTCGCCGGGGCCTCCTCCCTACTCGGGCTGGGGGGGACCTATCTGCTTGTGAGCTACAGGCTATCCTCGGCGACCAAGGAGTTCCTCGTGGAGGTCGGGGAGAGGACCGGCTTGCGTTGGACCTTTGACCTAGAGGACGGGAGCAACGAGAGGATTAGCTTTTCCAAGGGCGTGCGAGTGGGGTAGCAAATTCGCTCCAAGCATACATATGTGGCAAGGAGGAGGGGGAAAATATTCTTTGATGGCATTCTATAATTTGCTCTGCATCTTCAGTCGTTCTTCCTTGCTGCATGTCGTGAATTAATCAGTGCTTTGCGTCGGCGCAAGCACTTAATCATAGCTAGCTGTGCGCCCAAGCCACCAATCCACTCCAAATCTTGGTCTAGCCGCCCCGCAACCAGCCCAGTATCCCCCCTGCCGTGCCCTGCTCCTGCTCCTGCTCGAGTTCGTCGACGTGCCTCTGCAGCTCGTCAACGGGGAGCTCGCTGACGTAGCCGAAGGCAAGGTCGAAGAATGCAGGCTTGCACGTGATGGGCTCCGGAGCCGGCGGAACGTCAACATAGCGCCCGTTCGAGTTGTATCCGACCTCAAAGTCGTCCAGCCTCCTCAGGAGGCTCGCGTGACCCACGGTCCCTCCTGCGCCGTCGCCCCCGCTGCCCGGCGACCGGCCTCCCGTCTTGGCGAGGTAGGCGTTCGCCACCGCGCGGCTCCTGGCGGCGCCGATCCTGACCTCGAGCCGCTCCATGGCCTCTATCAACCCGGCGTCCATATCCTGGCAGGCCCCGATCTCCTCGGAGGCGCGCGAGGAGAGAAGACTGGCCTGGTCGAACAGCGCCACGGCGTTGGCGTACCTTCCCATCTCCTCGAGGCCGTACATCTGGGCGACGTAGTAGCAGCGTAGGGCGCGCAGCCGCAGGACGTTCGCGTTCGCCTCAAGGACGAACTCTTCCTCTTCGGCGTCCCCGTCGGGGCTGCCTCCGGGCAGCTGCGCGACGGACCTGGCATCCTGAAGCAGGGCGTCGTACAGGTGGGCGATCTGCTCCAGCCCCTTGCCCTCGGCGTTGGTGCCTCCTCCACCTCCTCCCTTCTCTCCCTCTAGTTCGGCGCGCAGCCCGTCCACCATGCGCTCGTTCCGCGCCATCAGGAGCTTGAGCTTCTCGTGCTTTGTGTACCCGAGAAGGCTCTGCGCCTCGAACCTCTTGGCGTTGACGGCCGGTCCGCTCTTCATGGACTCGTACTCCCTGAGGTCGGCCGAGACGAGGGACGTGGCGTCGTCGAGGAGGCTGAGCAGGGAGAGGAACTTCCCCTCGTTGTCCGGATCCATCTCCAGCTCGGCCCTCAGGTCGGCAATCTTGAGCAGTCCGAACCTGAGCTCCTGGCTTTCCACGGGCACCTCCCTAGAGCGGAACTTTACCGTCGCCATGCTCGATCCGCCGGACGCCTCCGTCAGCCTCTTCTCGTCCCGCAGCGAGTCCAGCTTGGACCGGAGCTGCGTCCCAGCGTAGTCCTCCTGCACCCTGACCAGGGAGTCGAGCGCCTCCTGGTCCATCCCGCCCTCCTGTAGCTCGTACTGGCAGTAGCGGACGAGGGGCTCCAGGACGTGGTCTGCGCGCGCCGTGAAGAAGTCCCGCAGCTCGAGGACCTCCGCGGCGGACGACGGCGATTGCGACGCCGCCGCCGCGCCGTCGGTCGCCTCGCCCGACCCCAGAGCCCGGCAGATGGCGAGGGCCGATCCGAACTCCGCGCAAGCCCTCTACATAGATGGATGAATGGATGGATGGATGGATCAATGATATGAACGGGGGAGGGGGGTTAGATAAGGAAGAAAGAAGACAGCTGAGGCCCGATCCGAGGCCGGATACCCGAAAAATTGAATAACTGTGCAACATGTCATGTGTGTGCAGCACGGGCCTCACCTGAAAGTCGCCCACCTCGAGGCCGAGGCTGCCCTTCATCCATCCCGCGTACGCCCTGGTCTCCAGCACGGTCCGATCGTCGCAGGACACCCTGGCCCTCCCCTCGAGCTCGGACGCGTACGCCGCCGCCTTCTTGAGGCGGCGGAGATAGAACCTGCGGAGGTTGGCCGGCGAGGAGGTGGAGGGGAGCGAGGAGGCCCCCGCAGCAGCCACTGGCGGGGCAGTCTTCTTCTTGGCGGCGGCTTTCCCGGTCCTCCTGACCTCCCTGGCCTCGTCGTAGGCCTCCTTGATCTCCATGGCGTGCGCCCAGCAGCGCTCCGCTCCGGTCAGCGACACCAGGGCGTAGTTGACGTGACTGGTCGCCGCGTACTCCCCTTGGGGACGGGCCTGGAAGGCGTGCCTGCCCCCCTTCCTCTGCTGGCCTCCGCCCCCCTTCTTCCCCTTCTTCTTCTTCTCCTGCTGCTGCTTGTCGCCCCCTCCGCCTCCGCCCTTGCCCCCGGCGGCCCCGTGGGAGAGCTCCTTCCTGACCTCCCTGTCCCTCCTCAGCCGGCCAAGGCGACGGGAGCAGTACTTCCGGTAGCTCCGATGGTCACCGGACGGGCCGCCGCCGCCGGTCCCGGCCCCGGACGCGGAGGAGGCCGTCCCCAGGCCGTGGTCCGCCCGGGCCGCCTCGATCAGGGAGTGGACGGGGACGGAGAAGCGGGGATTCTCCGGCGGGGCGGGCGGGGCCTCGGCCTCGACGTCGGCCTCGGCCGGAGGCGGCGCGTCCTCGGCACGGACGTCGGCGTTCTCCTCTGCCATTTGGGTGCTGCGGAAGGGTTTGGTCGCTGGTCGCTGGTCTGTTTCCGCCCGCTCTTTGTGGGTCCGCCGGCGGGCACTGGCAACTGGCATCGCGGAGGGCGGAGGGCGGAGCGGTTTCGACGTCTCGACCCCTGGCTTGGATCACAGCCGCAGGCAGGCAGAGTGTATACAATTCTACTTAGTACGTATCCGACCAAGCCTTACGTACGGGAGTATGCCATAGCTGCGTACACACCACGTGTGTATTATACTCGTACTCTAGTAATATGCATACTACGAGCTCGTATGCATACTACTCTAGTAGTGGCAATACTAGCTATGCATAGTACTAAGTATGGATACTCTCTAGAGTACTAATAGCTGGTATGCATACAGGAGGAGTATATGCATACTATGCATACTCTAGTAGTAGTATGCATAATACACGTGTGTGTAGTATTATTACTAGGAGAGTATGCATACACATGCCCTGATCTATTCACGTTACGACTCGTGGGGACTACTCTACTAGGTTATGGGCACACACTTTGCAGTTGGCAAAGGTGAAAAAGGTACACACACCATACATATACAGAAATTTTCTGATACATCCTGCATGGTTGATGTACTTGTTTTGGATTGGATGATTGGATTGGATCGGATTTGTCCAGCTCGATCTCAGTCAAGGCTTCCAGAGCAAGCCTCCTTGTTGTCAACGGAACAGCATGCGATAGCTACTATCATACTCTGGTAGGTAAATTCAAGAAGAAGTATACTGTAGATTTATTTGAAAGATTCCCCATTTTGTTTAGAAGGTCAGAACCCTTTTCGCCTTTTCGGAAACCACTGCGGGAATCAGGAATCCTACTCTAGAGTACTTTTGCTGCCTTGTTTCAAGGCGCGCTGGAGTGCCCGCCAAGCTCCCTCCTCGACTGGCGGCTGATCCGCCCTCTCTCCGAAGGAGCCGCATCGATCGCATCGGCGCCGCCGACTCATCCACGCCCGTCCCGCGCTTCCGCCCCACGATACCCCGCCCGTCCACACACACACACACACACACACATCACGCGCCGGCAGGCATCGACATCCTACTAGCTAGTAGATCTACACAGTACGTAACTCATGGCAAGCGGCGAGCCCGGCCCGGGACAGTACCACCCCTTCCCCCCGGCACCCGGCGCCCCCGCGCCGCCCCTGGCCGCGGTGGGGGGAAAGGGCTTCTCCCTGATCGAGACCTCGAAGGGCGGCCTCCCGGTCCCTCCCGGCGTCGTGCTGGCCGTACCCTTCTTCGAGCCCTGGCTCGACGAGATAATGCGCACCTCCGAGTGGAAGGCCTTCGTCCGGGAGGAGGGCGGGGCCGCCGCCCTCGAGCAGGGAGGCGACGGGGGCAGGCGACGGAGGGAGCAGTGCAGTGCGATCAGAGCCAGGTGCGGCAGCGCCCTCCGCCTCAACGAGGGGCAGGAGGAGGCCCTGGGACTGGCCGTCCGGGCGGCCTTCGGGCGGGACGCCTTCCTCGGCCCAGCCCTGGGAATGCTCGCCGTCCGATCTTCCAGCCCGGACGAGGACCTGGCGGGGTCCAGCTTCGCCGGCGGGTATGAGACCACGCTGGGGGTAACCTCGGCGACCCTCGAGGGGGCCCTGGTCGCCTCCTTCTCCTCCATGTTCGACCACCGCGTCGTCGAGTACAAGAGTCACAGGGGGATGCCCGTGGACGCTCCCACCATGGCCGTCGTCCTCCAGAGGCAGATCGACAGCAGCGTCAGCGGCGTCGCCTTCGGGTGCAACCCGGCCAACAACTGCCTGGACGAGGTCGCCATCAGCGCCAACTTCGGCCTGGGGGAGACGGTCGTGGGCGGGACCGTCACCCCGGACACCTACATCGTCGACAGGTACGGCCCGGAGCCCACCGTCGCCTCCAGGGCTGTGGCCGAGAAGGCCAGGGCAATCCGGCTGGCAGCGGGAAAGGGACCGGGACCAGAAGGGGGGACCAGGGAGGAGGAAAACGGCGATCCCTCAGCCCAGGCCCTCGCCGACGAGCAGATCCTGGAGGTGGCGGGCCTGGTCGCCCGCGTCGAGGAGCATTACGGGGGCAGCGGTGGCGGAGATCAAGTTCCCATGGACATCGAGTGGGCCTACGATGAGGAGGGTACCCTACACTTGCTGCAGGCGAGGCCAGTGACCACCTACGTGCCGCTCTTTCCCGAGATGCTGACCGAGAGGGGCGCCGAGAGGCGGCTTTACATCGATATCATTGTGTTGACTCAGGGGTTCTCGGATCCGCTCTCGGTGCTGGGCCTCGACCTGTGGGCGAGGATGATAAGGAGGATCAAAACGACATTGTCAACCGAGGGGGAGACCGGCCTGGCCTGGCACATCCACGGCAGGCAGTACATGAATGTTTCCACCCTCCTTAAGGTGACCTTCGGCCACGCCCTTTTCGACAAGGCGTTCCGGACGATGGATCAGACCCTCGACCGCGCGGTGGACACAATCGACCTCAACGATTACGTGCCATCCGAGATGCCAAAGGGGGCAGTGGGGTTCTTTTGGATGCAGCTGGCCGAGATCGGAAAAATTCTGCCCTACCTCTTCTGGGGCATGTGCAGGGGGGACAGCGCGTTGAGCGACTACATCGATGGCGCGAACGCTCTGTCCGCGCGATGCAGGAGCGATGTCGGCTCCAACGAAGCACTGTTCGGAGAGGTGTTCGAATCGCTTTCGTTGGAATTGGCAGGCATTCTGCCGATGGTTGCTGGAATGGCGAGCGGCCTGCTCTCGAGGGCCCGCCTTCACAAGATGTTCTTGCGCTACGATGCTGAGGACTTGCTAATCAATCTGTGCATGGACCTGAATGGCAATCCCACGAGCGAAATGGGACATTTCATGGTCCGACTGGCCTCATATCCCGAGGTTCAAAATACCGATTCGGGAGAGGAATTCGTGCAAAAGCTAAAAGACGATTCTTTTTCCACTGAGTTTGTACAGGACTACAATCGGTACCTCAAGGAGTTTGGCTGCAGGGGGATGAGGGAGATTGATGTCGCAACGCCAAGACAATATGAGAAGCAAGAAGATTTCTTCGAGATGCTAAAAAATATTGACGTCGACAACAACCAAATTAAGAATGTCAGCGAGAAGCGGAAGAAAGCCTACGATGAACTCCTTGCAATGGCGAAGGAATTGGGCTGTGAGCTACAGTTTAAGCATCATGCAAGCCGCGTTCAAAGTCTGATCGGTTACCGGGAGCACCCAAAGTTCATGCTTGTTGTCATTGTTGACAAAATGCGGCGTCATGCATTGAAAATTGGAAAAGAATTCGTTTCCCAAGATAGATTGCAAAGAGTTGATCAGATATTCTCCTTGACTGTTGATCAAGTCACTGAAGCACAACAGAAGAAAGACCTGGAGCTCTTGCCATTGGTTGACGCCAATATCGCGCCATACAGAAAGGTCGAAAGGATCAAGGAGTGGCCTGTGATGATTGATAGTCGTGGAAAAATTATTCGTGGAGTTCGTAAAGACATTGAGGTCAAAGATGGTGTATTGCTGGGTGACCCAATTGCCCCGGGAGTGGTAAGAGGAAGGGCGAAGGTGTTAAATGCCCCGTTCGAGAAGACCCTCAAGAGCGGTGAAATCATTGTCGCTCGGTGCACTGAGCCTAGCTGGACACCATTGTTTATTAACGCGGGTGGTGTTGTCATGGAAATTGGTGGACCGATGCAACATGGTGCGATTATTGCTCGCGAATATGGAATACCTTGCGTGAGCGGGGTGGAGAATGCCACCAAAATGATTTCGGATGGTGATTTGATCGATGTGGATGGATCCACTGGCACAGTTAACATCATCGAGTCCGAGGATGGAGTGAAACTTTGAATGGGCCTTCCTAGCTTGATCTATAGTGAGATCAATTTGAACTTTGTATGGCGTTGATCATTTATTGTAAAAGATGTTGTTTATTTTTTTCTGCGCGATACCTACGGCGAAAACTCAAATGACGATTCTGGGGCGACGTCGCTTTCTGAAATGTTCAAGTATTCGCCGCTGTCTCCGCCATCAGCCCCCCGATTGCGAAAGGTCCTTTTTTCTCTGTCGCTTTCCCTTCTCGAGGAGAACGCCCTCGTTGTGGCTGCACCCTTGCGGTTGATCCTGGATCGGATCTCCCTGAGTAGGGCCTTGCCCTCTTCCTTCTCGGGTCCAGGATACTCGAGCAGACGAGAGCAGCAGGCAGCGGCCGTATCATACTCCCCGTTGTCCCTGTGATAGTATCCAAGATAAAGCAGGGCCTCCGCCTCGGCTGCATCTACCTCAACCAGGTTGACGATAGTCTCGATAGATGGCATGGTGTCTTCGTTACCATCCGCTCCTGCTCCGCCATCTGCGACTAAGTGGCCCGTGCCTCCCTGGGCCTGAAAGCGGAGCTCGAGGTGACGGAGGTAGCACCTCGCGGCTCCCTCGACATCTCCGTCCTCAGAGTACAGCTCGGCAAGCTTCCTTGTCGCGATGCCCTCGGCGTCGTGGTTCGACACTGCACGCTCATAGGCCCGGACTGCATCGGCCCTCCGTCCAAGACCCAGGTAGCAACCACCCATGGCGCACCACATGCGGGCATCGTATGGGCGGAGCGTGGCGGCCCTTCGGTAATAGAATAGCGCGTACAGGAGCATGTCCAGGATCTCATATGTTTGGCCCAGACCATACCAAGCCCGGTAGTCACGGGGGTTAATGTCAACCGCGCGGCGGTAGGCCTCAACTGCCGCCGCGGCGTTCTTCATCTCGACGTACTCGTGGCCCATGAGCGTCCAAGCCGACAGGTACGACGGGTCGAGCTTAAGGGCGCGCTGGAAGTAAGTGACGGCTCTCTCGTGCCTTCCTTTCAGGCTATAATAGTTCCCTACGATGCAGCAGGTCTCCGGCCGGTACTTGTCCACGCGGACCGCGCGATGGGCCAAAGCGGATAGGGTGACGCGGTCCTCCTTCACGTACAGGATGTTAGAGTAGACGTCCATCTGATCGATGCGGTCCGGATAGCGCTCGGACAGAGCGACGAAGTGCCCCTGTGCCTCATCGAAGTCCCTGAGGTTGTAGTGCGCCACGGCGAGCTGGGACTGCAGGTACGGGGACCGGACAAACATTCCGTCGGGCTGGAAGCGCTGACGCGCCGTCGCGCGGGTTTGCTCCGCATCGTTCTCTTGGCGGTCCTCGTCCTCGTCATCTGCGTAGTACTCGTCGTCCTCTTCCCCCGCGTTTCCGTTGACGAGCCTCTCGATAACGGCGATGGCGTTCTCGTTGGCTTGGTTCTCGAGGAAGACGTGGACGCAGAAGAAGTGGTACATCCAGTGCCCGCTTATGGGGCGGAGGCGGTCCTCGACGTCGGGGTGGACGGCAGGATCGTCCAGGCACAGGTCCGACAGGTCCAGCCAAGCCGACCAGTTGTAGGGGTAGGTCAGGAGCGACTCGATGAGGACGAAGTGGGCGGACGGGGGGGGGGGTTGGTCAAGGATATCGCGGTTGGACCCGCCCAGGGTGACCGAAGTGGGAGACCTTCCGGCAACGGAGGAAGGGGCCGTGGCCGCCGGAGCGGACGCCGTTCTGAGGGCTTTGAGGACGATCCCGTAAACATACAGGCCGAAGGCGTCGAGGGCTCCCTCCACGTAGGGATGGTACAGCTCGGAGGCCAGCTGGGTAAGGGAGGTGTTACAGACCGCGTCAGTGGCACGGTCCAGCGGATCCCTGAGCTCGATGGTCTCCTCCTCCTTCCTCCGCTCCCCGGCCATGTAGAGGCCGTAGGCACGGAGGTAGGTCCCGTACGGCGACAGGCGGGGCAGGGGGGGTCCAGTGGCGAGGTCCCCGGCCGAAACCGCCGATGGCAGCCGCTTGCCCCTCTCCCCATCCCCGCCTTCACCGTGAATGCTCCCCGCGGCGACCCCCGCGGCGGCCGCCCCGGCCCTGTCCGGCGACAGCGTGTCAGCGGGCGACTCCGACAGGGTCGCGGCGGCGGCCCGGTACTCCCCCACCTCGAGGAGGGACTGTGCGTGCAGCTCCAGGTCGGACGCCGCCGAAGTGAGAGTGGGAGCCGAGGTCGGCGGCGATAGGGCATCGCCATCGCTGGCCCGGGGCGGTGCCAGCCCCACGAGCTGCTCGGATGCCCATCGGGCCGCTACCTTCAGGCCCCTCTGGCTTAGCTCACGGGTAGACGAGCGGAGGGAGCGCCGGGCAGCCCTTATGTCCCAGGGGCCCGGAGCCCCGTCCGGGAGTACGGGCGATTCCCTAGAGTTCGCGGCGGACGGGGAGAGCCGATCCGAGAAGGAGGGAGGCAGCGGGGAGGCGGCCTCGTGGGGCATCGACGCCGACGCCGACGCCGACGCGGATGCAGTGGCGGCGGTGGCGGCGGCGGCGGTGGCAGACGCCGAAGGTGGCATTTGCTGATGGGGCAATTGCCTTCGGCGATTGCCGCCGCCAGCGGCGCTGCTGCTGTCCATGCTGAGGCTCATGGACCCGTCGCCGAAGCCAGGAGAGAACATGGTTGGGGTGTGCGGGGTGGCGATACGTTTGGTTATAAATATGTGCGCTTCAACACATCACATCCATGCCCAGATCAGATAC
>Ga0315315_10007391_pt1 | contig 10169 bp, 9 predicted proteins | sample M140m3416metaG_FD_203699 | JGI IMG/M metagenome (GOLD analysis project Ga0315315, IMG submission 203699) | Ammonia-oxidizing marine archaeal communities from Monterey Bay, California, United States - M1 40m 3416 | ecosystem: Environmental > Aquatic > Marine > Intertidal zone | place: USA... | reverse complement strand
TCGCCTGTTTTTTGCTGGGGACGTCGGCAGCAGGTCCGGGATTGGTCCTTCTGGGATTTGTTCTCATCATTGTGGATGGGATCCACACGATGTTCGTGTTCTACAGACTGATCACCGGGCAACAGCTTGACGGCGACGGATTGCTTGTCACCTTTCCGGGGCAGAATTAGGCCACCGGTGGCGGGTTTAGCGGTTTGGGTAGAGCGCGTCCTGACCGGGAATGTAGTTCATGATCATCTGGGCCGGATTCCGATTGATCAGCGGGCGTGCATAAAGCGGATGTTTCAGACTGCGAACTTCGTGTTTCAACGTGAAAACCTTCTGACCGGTTTCCAAGCCCAGAATATCCTCGAAGCGATATTGATGGGCATCAGATTCTTCCGTGATCAGGTGGAATTCGAGCAGGCGATTGTGGGGGCCTGAAAAGTCCGAAATGTAGATCTGGATATGGTGCCCATCGAACTCCGGCAACGGGCCATCGGTTTCCCGGAAATAGAGGTTCTGTTCGGCGCTGACAGCCACTTTTGCAGCCACTGAGTTATCGAATGTGGTGATGGTGGTGGGGGCTGCCAAAATCGTTTCATAGAACGTGGCTATTGCAGCAGCCGCACCGACGGACACATCAACTACGACATAGGGCATGCCCACAGTCATGGTTCCGAATTCGGAACCCGCCCGGTGACAGCGGATGCAGTTGCCCCACGGGCAGGTCACATCGATGAAGGCATTGTGCACTTCGAACGAAAATTATGTGCCTTCCAGCAGGCCTGCAGCCTGTTCAAGACGTGTGGCAAGTGTGTCAAACCACGGCAAGACCAGTCCGATAAATCCGCGTAAAACCTGCGTTCCGCGTGTGGGAAGGTGAAACTGACTGGCGCTGATATTGGCCCACATATTATCCACCCCGGTCATCATGTAGGTGTCACGGGTGAGGCCGAGGGCCGATATGTAAAATGAGGTCGCGAGGGACTGGTCAGGCACGCAGCCATTAACATGTTCGAGACTGACAATATTGCTCAGATCGTCGGCGGCAGGGTCAAAGGTTTGTGTCATGGCTCTCTAAAGGTGCGTGGAAGTTTTCAGACAGAAATCAGACAACAGGTTGTGTCCGCAGGTGAGGGGCATGCGCGAGTTACTGCCTTGCTGCAACCAGTGTCACCGGATGGGCATCTGCGTGCCCATGGGGGTCTGAGATGCTTCTTCACGCAACCAGTCGCGAAAGGCGCGGATGTCCGGGTTTTCCGATTTCCGCTCAGTGGTGACACTGTAAATACCACCCTGAAATGGGAGATCGAGATCGAACGGCGCGACCAGGTGGCCCAGTTCGATATCCCGGCTCGACATGGCTCGACGGCCGAGAACAACGCCGGCCCCCTGAATTGCCGCGTCGATGCAATGGTCCGAGTGATCGAAATGCAAGCCAGTGTTCACATCGAGTTCAGGATAACCGGCCAGGTCCAGCCATTTTGACCAGGCCGGGCTGTTCGGCCAGTGTCGAAGCAGCGTGTCGTCATGGATCAGGGCATGATTTTGCAGGTCTGCGGGAGAGTGAATGGGTGATGGTCCACTCAACAGCTTGGGACTGAGCATCGGTGTAACAGCTTCGTCCATGAGCTTATCTGCAACGAGGCCATTGTTATTCCCCAGATTGTAACGGATGGCGACATCTGCCTTGTTGGTCGTCAGATCGATAACCGCGTTGCTGGCAGCAATGCGCAAATCAATTTCCGGGTGGCGTTCGATGAAACGTGACAGCCGAGGAACAAGCCACTTGGCGGCGAAGTGTGGAGAGATTGTGGCGATCACGACCCGGTCTACACGATCGGGCGCACCAATACGTCCGACCGCGCGATGCAACTCTTCAAAGCTGGCTTTGATTCCGGGATATATCCGAGCACCAGCATCGGTCAGAACGATGGCCCGATTGAGCCTGCGAAACAACCTGACGCCCACAGTGCGCTCGAGTGATCTGATTTGATGGCTTACCGCAGCTGGTGTGACATTCAGTTCTGCAGCGGCCTTTGCAAAACTTAGATTTCTGGCAGCTGCTTCAAATGCGCGCAAACCGTTGAGAGATGGTAAGTTATACATTGCCATTCAAATTAGTTTTTCTTGTGTTACTTTTCAATAAATCTCGTTTGTTATGACCTGAATGCCACTGCTAAAAAGAGTTCTGAACAAAACACTGAACCTTTTTTACCAAGAATTTCTTTACAGAGTAGACACAGTTTCCAAGTGAATCAGGAAGGCACATCATGACAGAGAGCAAAATGCAGGCGATTATACTGGCCGAAGACGGTATCCGGTTGGCGGAGGTCAGCGTGCCGGAGGTCAAGCCGACGCAGGTCCTGGTCAAGGTTGCAAGCTGTAGTGTGAACCGGTCGGATTTGCTGACAACCAAGGGAAAGAATTACGGGCATGTTGGTGGCGCCGCAAAGGTCATGGGGGCGGCGTTTTGTGGTGAAGTTGCGGAAATTGGCGCTGAGACAAGCGGCATCGCGGTTGGAGACCGTGTCATGGCAGTCGGTGCGGCAGGTTGGGCCGAATACGCTGTCGCCGATTATCGACGCACTTTGCCGGTTCCCGATGGAATGGACCTGATCCAGGGCGGCACCTTCTCGTCTGCCTTTCTGACCATGCATGATGCGATTGTCACGAATGGTCGCTTCGCAGCCGGTCAGTCCATCCTGATCCAGGGGGCGAGCACAGGCGTCGGCATCATGGGTATGCAGATGGGTAAACATCTGGGCGCGAGCCTTGTAATTGGCACTTCGACAAATGCTGAACGGCGCGCACGTCTGGCAGAGTTCGGTGCAGACCTGGCGTTGGATTCGTCGGATCCGGGCTGGGTAGATCAGGTTCTCGAAGCAACGGACGGGAAAGGTGTCGATCTGATTGTCGATCAGATTTCGGGCTATGCCGCCAACCAGAATATGGCCGCCACGAAAGTCCATGGGCGAATTATCAATGTCGGTCGTCTGGGCGGTGAGGTCGCGGAATTCGATTTCAATATGCATGCTGAACGGCGGCTGACCTATATCGGTACCACCGGTCGCACTCGCTCACTTGAGGAACATGCAGAGGTGTTCCGCAGCGCAAAAGCCGATTTGTGGGATGCCATGAAGGCCGGCGTATTCAAGATGCCAATCGACAGTACTTTTGATCTCTCTGAAGCATCTGCGGCTTTGGAACGTTCAGCCGCGAATAAGCATTTTGGTCGGATCATGCTCACGGTCAACGGAGGCTGAGGCTGCTGGCTGCTCACTCTTCGGATTTGAGAAGTCGATTCCAGGCCTCGAGGCGTTTGGTATCTGTGTCGCCAGATGCTGATGCCTGAGCTGCGACCTCGACCAGTTCGGTAAACAACTTATCGGTTAGCGGGCCTTTGCGGAGCTTGAGCTCTTTGCGGACCTGTTCAAGCACCAGATTGGCTGTCGCGGTGTCGAGTTCACCGAGGGACATGTCGCTGGCCCGACGCTTGATCGCCATGGGTCCCGAATAATGGCACAGCGCAACCATGTCGGTATTTCCCAGTACCGAGGGCGCCCAGGCATTGAACGACCACTGGTCATCGCTCGGCAGGACGTAATGGACCTCGGCTGCATGGGAAAAAGCGGTGCGACCGTTTCCAGGCAGATGTTCCGGGATGGGCTGGTTCCAGACCTGCGCCACGAATTCAGAGAGCTCCTGAAATCCATCGAGCCGGATGCCCATGTCGTATCCGTAGAAAATCTCGCAAATCGCGGCGAGAACGGCGATGTTCGGGACACCGGCGCGTTCACCTAATCCGTTGACGCATCCTTCCAGGATTTCAGCGCCTCCTTGCAGCGCAGATAGTTGGGCGGCCGTGGCAAGATCGAAGTCATCATGGCTGTGAATCGCGAGGGGCACGTCACCGATCTTCGCTTTTACCGCCTTGGCGTGATGTTCGTAGACCGCCGGAATACAGGGCGCGCAAATATCGTCGATCCGGACAATGTCGGCACCGGCTTCCACAAGGCGATCAATGATTTCGAGTAGCCAATCCAGATCAAGGCGTGTGAAGTCCATGGTGTTGACGTTGATCGTGGCGCCTTTTGACTTGCCATAGGCAACCGCTTCGCAGGCCTTGTCGACAGCTTCTTCACGACTGATTTTCAGTCCGCCCATGGATTCAACGAGCCGAAAATTGTAGTCCGATACCGCGAATGCCAGACAAATGATGTCTGAGCCCACATCCAGACACAGATCGATTTCCTGCTTGCAGAGTTCCGGATTCAGCGCTGCTGTGGGATGCACCAGGGCTTGGACCCTGAGGTCCAGCCCCAGTTTCTTGACCTGCCGAATCTCTTCCGGGTCGTCATGGTGCATTTCGATGATAGGAATGCCGACAGCGTCAATGCGGCGCGCGAACTCCACCACCTCATCGAGACCGATCGAAACCCCGTCCACCTGGCGACCCTCGCGTAGAGTCATGTCCATCAATTGAATCTGCTTTGGCAGGTTCATTGCGGCACGTATGGCTGGGTCGAAATTGTAGGGGCTGACGGCCCACATACCCTCGCGGTAACCCATCGACTGCGTCATGTGTTCTCAATCCTCTGGTCTGTTGGCACGGGTATGGTGCGCCTGAGTGCGAGCGGGACAAAGCAGAAAGTGTTGTATGCAGAGAGGTTATTGCGCCAGAATTTCAGGTGGCGTCAGTTCACCCACGGTCGTCATGCGCACGCGGCATCGGTCATGGGATTCAGCCTCTGTGAGCGGTTTGTGCTAAACCGCGCTAGCTCAACTCCAGCCCAAACAACCAAACAGCATTGTTTCGACCAATGGCCAGCCGTTCGGCTTCGGACAGTTCTGCCTGATCGAACCAACTGCTTCCTTGCTCCATGGATTCGTAGGGGTAGTCGATCGAGAACAACACGCGATCTACGCCCATCTCCCGGATGGCCAGATGGAGGGGCGGATCATGAAACTGGCCGCTCGTGGATACGTGGACATTGGATTGCATATAGGTCCGCAAGGTCTGTTGGGCCGGCATACCTTTGGGGTTTTTCCCTAAGACATTATCGGCCCGCCACAGGTCGAACGGGATGCGTTCACCAAGATGTCCCAGCACCATCTGTAACCGTGGATGGTCATCGAAGAGGCCACCACACATCAGACGCAATGCGTGCATGGCTGTCTCCAGCGCATAGGCCCAGGCGGCATAGGTCAGCCAGGGATGTCCATCGAAGGCCGGCATATCATCGAAAAACGGGTTTCGCGGGTGGAGATAGAAGGGCACATCTAGTTTCTCGATCGCGGCCCAGAACGGACGATATTCGGGGCGATCGTAATACAGATGGGATGCTGATCCCGTTGTTTCGCTGAACCCATTGACGTTCGCACCCAACAGACCCAGCTCCGAAACCGCGCGCTCCAGTTCGCAGATCGCGGCTTCTGGGTCTTGCATGGGGAGGGCAGCGAAACCGCCCAGTCGGTCGCGACGTTTGCCGATCTCCTCGGCCAGCAGATCGTTAGCCCGCCGCGCCATATCGATCGCACTGGCCGTGTCGGTCTTGGCCTGTACGGCTGGTCCGTTGAGGGAGAGGATCGCGAAAGCGATTCCGCAACGATCCATCAGTTCGATGCGTTCACCGTGAAAATCCTGCAGACGCCGGTGGAGTTCCGGTGTGCCGGGCCCCAGAGTCTCGGGTAGCGCAAAATGCTCCTCGATGGTCACCTTTCCGTCCATGCCGGGCCTCCGCAGTTTCCTGAATTTCCAGGAGATCACTAGAAACGATCGGGCAAGGTACATCAAGCGCGCGGCTGTTGGCGGCGAAGCGACAGTCTTGGGATCAGCATGGAATTGGAGGCCCGGGCCGGAATCAAACCGACGTATAAAAATACGTCAGAATATAGACCGGAGAATACTTTAAATATTTCCCCTAAGCCACCGAAACTAGGCTAAAAGTACTTTATCTTCCGATGCTGTCTCGAATCGCAGTAACAATGAAATTCTTAAGTTTAGATATCCTTCGAAGTCAGGTGGAAGTCTGCTCGGCCGAACCGCTTAACGCTCACTCTATAGATTTGATTGGCATGTTGTTGTGACCAAGAAACAAATCGTCATTCTAATTCTCGTGGCGCTTGTTTTTCGTATCATTTACCACCAGCTAGTTCCCTTTTTCGACGGCAGCTACAATAACGGCAGCGATACGGGTAAGTATATTCTTCGCGCTTTTGCCATCTTGGACCATGGTGAAATGCTGTTGGACTTTGATGGCAAGATGCGGATCGACTTGGGGCGGATGCCACTTTATCCCTATTTTTTGGCGGCTGTTTTCTGGCTGACTGGCGGCGAAAACCTTTCAATCGTAACAGCGATACAAGCGGTATTCAGCTCATTGACAGTTGTCGCAGTGGGGCTGATAGCAGGAGCATTTGATCGCCGGTGGACCGTGCCGGCTGCTTTGCTCGCCTGTGTCTGGCCTGCTCTAATCGTCTACTCCGCATGGGTACTCACTGACAGTATTTTCATCGATCTGTTTACGTGGGGAATATGTGCTTGCGTTTGGGCGACGAAAAGCGGCAGGCCGCTCCCGCTGTTGGTTGTCGGCGGTGTCGCATTTGGCATTGCCGTGCTAACTCGCCCAATTCTGATGTTTTTCCCGTACTTACTGGTCCCGCTCCTGGCATATCTTTTGTTTGCCGGGCAGGGGCGCCGCTGGAGGCCGACATTGGCTTATGCGCTTGTTCCGGGGATCATTTTGCTCGCCTTCCTTGGTCCACGTCTTCTCGCGACGTATAACGAATACGGCGCGCCGGTTGTGACGACCCAGTCCGGAGGACAGGCGCTTGAATTGGTCTATCCTTGCCTACGCACCGATGCCAATTGTGATCGGGAGGCCGTGAATAAACGCAGGTTCGAGATGGTTTCATCGGCGTTGCAGCAATTGTCTGAAGAGGATCGTGACAACCCGCTTATTGTCGATCGAATTCATCGCGAAGTTGCTCTGGAATTACTCCGCGACGTGCCGCCGCATATATTTGTCCTTGCCGTCGTTGACAGTTCCGCGCGATCCATTTTGCAGACGATGCTTTACGAGGTGGGGGATCAGTTGAATCAGAAACCGCGCTACTTCTCCGCCGTTGAAGGTGAAACCTTCAGGGCGCGACTTGGTGACTTCCTAAAGGAAATCTTTTCAAGTTGGTTTATGGCGGTCTGGGCGGTCGCGCAAACGGCAGTATTGTTTGCACTACCAATACAAGTCATCGGACTGGTTGCTGGTCTCCGCGACCCTGAACGAAGACCGACGATGGTGTTTCTGTTTTTCACGGCTGCATATTTCCTGGCGGTCAATCTGTCGTTCGGAAACCCGAAATATGGAATCCCCCTGAACCCGGTGCAGATTATTCTTCTGGTGGCAGGCTGTCAGGTTATCCTTGATTGGTGGCGCCGTAGGCTTCGAACAATCTAGTCCGTGAGGCCGATCGTGACGTACTTCAATAGACAGGAAGAATAATATGGTTGAGCTAGACAATGCTTGTCCGGCATGCCTTCAGGGTGCGCCAGCAAGACCATGTGAGGTGCTCGACCACGAGTATGGCGTGACATTCGCCGCTTCCTATTGGGAGTGTGAGACTTGCGGCAGCTTGTATCAAATCCCCATGCCGTCGTTGGAAACACTGACGAGTTTCTATCCCGCGAACTATCATGCCTATAACAGCGACGGCCTGCTGACACGGATTCGCCTCGACATGCGTATTCGCCGCGTGGCGGATTTTGTGTCGGCGAACGAATGCTTTCTCGATTTCGGATGCGGAAACGGGGCCTTTTTGTATCGGGCTGCGGAGAAATTACCGGGACGCCGTTTCTTTGGATATGAAATCAGTGATCATCGGGAAATCGTTACCTCGGAAGACGGCAGCGTGACCATTGTGAAAGGGGACCTTCAGGATCTCTGGGACGTGTTGCCGTCCTGTCGGCTGATCACCATCAACCATGCGATCGAGCATCTTCCTAAACCAGAAGTAACGGTCCGCAGTCTCTTCGAGAAACTGTCGGTCGGCGGCATCCTCGAGGGTCAGACGCCGGTTGCAGATTCACTTGAGAGACGTGTATTCGGGAAACGCTGGTCGGGATATCATGCACCCCGGCACACTGTCATTTTCTCTCGCGCAGGTCTGAAGGAATTGCTGACTCGGATCGGATTTACGGAGATAGTGATTACAGGGGCGTTCAACCCGGCTGCACTGGCGGTCAGCCTCGGCTCCACACTCCATGGGCCCGGGCCCAGCAAGATCGCGCGTCAGGGTGTTCGCTGGCTGTTTCTCCTAGGGCTTGGCGCAGCTCTTGCACCAATAGATCTGGGCAGTCGCGCCCCCGGTATCATGGATTTCCGTGCGACCCGAGTGTCAGATTAGGTCATGGCAACACTAATGGTTCGGCCGCCTAATTCGGAGAAGCGATCCGATGCTGTTTCATTGAGCATCGTGGTATGCCATTTCGCCTTCGTATTAGCGCCACTGTGTCTTGCAGCGGCGCTCCCGCCGGGCCTGATCCACATTGTGTTTTGGGCATGGTTTGGGGTTTCAGCTCACGGCCTGACAAATCTCATGCATGAGGCTGCACATCGGCACGTGTTCAAACATGGCTGGGCATCTGATTTTCTTGGCCGATGGGTCTTGGGCCCATTGTTTATCAGTAATTTCGATGTCTATCGCGATTGCCACTGGGATCACCACAGAAAGTTTGGCGAGGACGATGACACGAAAGACGTCTATCTGGTCAACATTGCCGGCTGGAACCTCTTTCGATTTGCTGTCACGTGCCTTTTGGGAAAGATTGCTGTTCAACGGTTTGTTGGACAGTTTCGTTCACCGTCCACCAAGGCCTCCCCAGTGGACGCAGTGGCGATGGCTATCCGGATAGCTATTTTCCACGGTTTGGTGATCGTGTTGCTGGTTGTTACCGGTGCGGCGTCATCATCGTGGCATCTGGAGGAGGCGCTGATCAGAAGCGCCGTGGCTTATTGTTTTGTCTACCTCTACGGCCTTGGCGGCCTGACGGTTTTTGTCGCAGCATTGCGTGCGATTGCGGAACATCAGCGAGGGACCGCCGGCGGAGTGGATCACGGACGGGCTGCGTTGCGCAATCTCAAGATCAATCCGATCACGCAGTTTCTGCTCGGCGCCTATGGGTTTGCGAATCACGCCGTGCACCACGAGTGGCCGGGCATCCCATCCTATCGCCTGCCGGAGGCGATGACGGTAATGGCGGACGCGGATATGCGCTATGCGCCCAGTCAGGGGTACGGGTCTGTACTTCTAAGCCTTTGGCGAGAGGGCGTTTAGCGTTTAGTGCTGACCGTCGAAGTTCGACGGCGTTGGAGGCCCGGGCCGGAATCGAACCGGCATACAAGGATTTGCAGTCCTCTGCATCACCACTCTGCCACCGGGCCATCATGTGCTAACAGGCACATTCGGCGTCTCATATCCCAGAATTCGCTGCGGATTGAAACCCCTTGGAAAGGTTTCTGATGCGATTGTCATCATCACGGGCGCTGGCCTATAAGTCTGACGTTACGAAGCGAACCCGCAGGACGGTTGATCGATGAGCGAATTCGAAACAGCACGCCAGAATATGGTGGATGGGCAGTTACGGCCCACCAAGGTCACGGACAGCCGTGTGCTCGACGTCATGGGCGCGTTGCCGCGCGAAATGTTCGTGGAAAAAAGCCGACAGGGCATCGCCTATGTGGATGAAGATATCGAGGTAGCGCCCGGTCGTTATCTGATCGAACCGGTCGTTTTGGCGCGAATGGTGCAGGCTTTGGACCTGACAGCTGCGGATTCGGTTCTCGTGATTGGTGCTGCGACCGGATATGACAGTGCATTGATCGGACGTATAGCCGGGCCGGTCGTGGCCGTTGAAAGCAGTGCGGAGCTGGCAGATCAGGCCTCCATGGTGATCAACCATCTCGGGATCGACAATGTGGCCGTCGTTGTCGGGGCGTTGGAACGCGGTTATGCGGAACAGGCGCCTTATGACGTGATCTTTTTCTGTGGTGCGATCGACGATGTTCCCGCCGACATTGTGCGGCAGCTTGCGCCAAATGGTCGGATGGTCGCGGTTGAAGGTGGGACAGAGATCGGTGTGCTCGGTCGCGCCTACCTGATGACTCGCAGTGGCGAAAGCCTCTCGAAAC
>Ga0315315_10007389_pt1 | contig 10171 bp, 24 predicted proteins | sample M140m3416metaG_FD_203699 | JGI IMG/M metagenome (GOLD analysis project Ga0315315, IMG submission 203699) | Ammonia-oxidizing marine archaeal communities from Monterey Bay, California, United States - M1 40m 3416 | ecosystem: Environmental > Aquatic > Marine > Intertidal zone | place: USA... | reverse complement strand
TGCGGCTACTCTGATGGCACAGCTATAGAAGTAGTAGGCGCTAAAGCCGAAGTTGAGACAGAGTCTCGAGTTGGCACAGTTATCACATACACAAAAGGAAGCAAATAATGTCTAATATGTGGGAAGAACTAAAGAGTTGGGAACAACGCAATAATGCACTAGTGTTTGGAGTAATGACCACGCAAGAAGTTCGAGAAGAATTATCTTACTGGTCTTGCTTCGATAGCGAGTACACAAAAGATGAATACTACATCTGCGATACAGATGATATGTCCGAAGTAGTAATACTAAAGGCTATGGACTACGCATACAATGTAGTAGAGTATCAAGACTACCAAGCCATGATAGAGTGTGTAGGCAATTGGTTAGCAGATTATTACCGAGATTATAAAGAACAAGTTCAACAGGAGTTTAACTTTCACACTAAAGAACACATTGAACAGCAAATAAAAGGAGGTGGCTGATGCCAGCAAAATTCAAACCAAGTGAGAGAATTCACAATAGAGCTAGAGGTCAAAGAATGGACACATCTAGCGGCAAAAACAAAAGATATAAGCACTATTACTTAAAGTGCACAAGCAAAGAAGAATTGTTTGACGCTATTAATAGTAGCAGAACTAAACCAAAGCATAAACAGAAGTATGTAAACGAACTAGTTAGACGCGGAGTAAAGATTGAGTGGCTAACTAAAGAAGAAATGGAGGCTAAGCATGGCGCGTAGTAAGATTGAAACTGTTGCCAAGACAGGACAAACTGTGATTGATGGCAAAGAAGTAGGTATGAAATTGTATATCGGCCATGTTCACATGGACTTCATTGAGGAAAAGGACATAATCATTAGAGCATCTAGCGAGGAAGATTTCCACGACAGAATGATAGAATACCATGAGAATGCAGCTAGGCAGAGAGGTTATGAGCCAGGCATGTTATCAGTAGACTTCTGTATGCCTAAAGAGGAATTCGATGTCAAAGGATAATATAATTAAATTTCCCGACAGAAAGGGAAGGTCTTTGCCAAGAAAAACAATTCTAAAAAATAGGATAAGGGAACTAGAGAATGAGAACGATATGCTTAACTATGACCTAGAGGCTTTATCCTATCAATTAGATGAAAATTTAGCTGAGATTCGTGAGATTTTACACGAATTGCAGGATATAATACAACAGGAGCTAACCACAGAGTTAGTAGAATTTAAAAGTGATTTCGGAGTTGACATCAGTTTTCTAGCTGATTTCGACTTGGAAGAAGAACCAGAGGAATAACATGGAAAAAATTAAAATGGGCAAAGAAGGCTCAATAGAAATGTATGAAGAAGATGGCTTATTACACTTTGTAGTTGACCCCGCTAAAGAAGTAGGACCTTCAGCTAGTGGTAAAACTATATTAGTAGCAAGTAGTGGCGGTAACGCAAGTATAACTTTAGAGAACGGCAGAGTATTAAAACTAGGCTTAAATCTCTACTACTAGGAGTGAGTATGGCGGCGAATTATACGGAACAACAAGTAGAGCATATGATAGAAGCTTATCAGGCTCAACCCAATAGGGAAACAGTAGATAAGCTAGCTGAGGAGTTAGATAAGAGTGTAAAATCTATCATTGGCAAACTAAGTAGAGAAGGTGTATACCAAAAACAAGTATACAAAACTAAAACAGGCGAAATACCAATAACAAAGGACGAGTTAATATTAGGATTAGCAGACTTATTTGAGGTAGAAAGTAGCAAACTAATGGGACTAGAGAAAGCCCCGAAGCAAGTAATAAAATTCTTGCATGATACCATTGGAGGTGTTAATAATGGCTGAGCATGTAATAAAGAAATATATCGCTAAAGTCGAGAAAACAGTTTATGTAGTGGAAGAACTAGAGATTCTAGCGGAAACAGAGAAAGAAGCAGAAGAATTACTAGATGACTGGTGTTGTGGAGAACATGACGAGAGAATTAAAGTCATAGAAATCGAAGAACAAGAAGTAGAGATAGATACTGCTTGGATTGACGAGTCTAGTGTTCTAAGCGTAGATGAATTTATGGAATATAGAGATAATCTGCACTAGTGAAAAAGTCCTCATAGCTCAATAGGATAGAGCAACAGCCTTCTAAGCTGTAGGTTTCAAGTTCGAATCTTGATGGGGACGCCACTACCTTAACTAAACCGTAGCGGGGCTGTTCAGCCTAACAAAACGCTACCTTAACTAAACCGTAGCGGACTAAAATAGTCTAGGGGAAATTTGCCCAGAAGTAAGCGATTGAGGAGTAATTTAACTCAGTCGTTAAGCTTTATGTGGGGTTAAAAAATTTTGAATTGGGGGAAGTTATGGAAGAATATCCAGTTGAATTTTAGATGGAAGTGTAGTCAATTGTTTTATTAGTTTTTGACCCCACTTAAGTAAGGTTTGAATCGTGGTCAACACGATTGTTTTAATCGCATTAGTAACAACGCTTAACGAGATATCAGCTCTCGAGCCATCTCTTCTAGGGAAGAGCTGTCTCTCAGGTGATACTCTTAAGTTAGATTTTGTTGAATTGAATGAACAGTTTTTAACTTGGTTGTTATCAATTATGTATATATTATACCATAAGTTTAACAATAAATCAAGCAATATTTTTGCTCACCTCATTGGTGCTAAGTTCTGTGTGGGATTCATCTAACAGAAAAAAGTTTATTTTTTGAGCAGGAAATCATTTTTTTCTGGATTTGGAGACGAAGCCTCTCTGAGGTCTTAACATTTCCTCACGGTTGCGCTTTGCTTCTCTCCGCTGTGCAGCGTTCTTGAGCCTTTGCTTCCGTTGTGCTGGCTTTTCGTAATACTCTTTTTCTCGAAGTTTCTCTAGCTTACCTGAACGCTTGACTTTGTTGCGAAAGTTACGAAGTAATCTGTCGAAGTTGTAATTCTGAGGCTTAGGAGTTCGGCGCATCTTTTCGATTGTATTTTGTTTTGTCTCGATGAACATGAGTTATGCTGTGAGGTGGAGTTACTTTGCGAACTTTGATGTCCGTTTTTCTATTGAATGTCCAGCCTCTAGCTCTAAGGTAATGCACTTTACTCGTAACAGCCGAAGGTGTTTTACCCAGCATGTCGGCGAGTGAGTTCACTGGCATAGAGCCATAGAACTTCTTGAGCATTTTGACTTGTTTATCAGTCCATTTATTAATTTTTTCCATGAGTGTATTATAACAAAAATGAGAGCACATGTCAAGAACTATTTTCAGGTGGGGTTAATATTTTTCTTGACTTGGCTTCGGAAAAGTTGTATAATATATACATAAATAAGGAAAAGACCATGACAAAACTAGAATTACAACAAATTAATCTAAACAAAATTGTAGAGAACGACTTCGGTCGCGTAGCTGTTGTTTTAGAAGGGCGAGACACAGCTGGTAAGACAGGAACTATCCGTGAGCTTACACACTATCTTCCCACTAGTAAGTATTCTATATCTCTTAGTAGCAAACCTAATGCTTGGGATATGGGACATTGGCTAGAGTCATGGAAGAATAAGATGCCTGGCGACAATCAGATTGTGTTTTATGACCGAAGCTGGTATTCACGAGCTATGGTTCAGAAACTCAACGGCTGGTGCACAGACGAGCAGTATGAAGATTTTATGAATGAAGTAATGTATTGGGAGAAAACGCAAGACATTACATTCATCAAGCTATGGCTCAGTATATCAGAAGAAGAACAAGAGTATAGAATTAATCACAGGCAAGTATCTCCACTTACAAAGTGGAAGTTCTCCCCAAATGATGCAATGGCTTTGTCAAAGTATGACCAGATGAGTATTCTCAAGGAACGAGTGCACACAACCTGTGGACAGTGGCATGTTATTGATTACAATGACAAGCGTGCTGGGCGTTTATCCCTTATAACTAAAGTAGTAGAACAACTAAAAAAGGACTAATATGATTATAAATTGTAGTATGCGATACTCTCCGAGTGGTCGCAAAAGAAAAACAAATGCTTACAAGAAGGCAAAGAAGCCTACCTTTGTAGCACAAAAAACAAAAGTAATGAAGCCAGTACAAAACCAACAGGACATTCCTAGTGTGAAAACTACTAAGTACACGCCCGAAGTTGATAACAGCTGGAAGCTAGAAGAAAGTAAGAAGTTTACAGTAGCTCCAGCATACAACAAGGGTGCTTACCAAGTAATTCCTAGAGGAGATGTCGAATGGATTGGCAAGTAGTTTGGATAATTTTTACAGCATGTGCTAGTGCTCATATCTTTTACAATATAGGTAAAAAGATAGGTATTAGTAATACATTAGACTATCTCAAAGCCGATGGGCAGATAGATTTTGATGAGGACTGAAATTTAATTCTTGACATGGTGGTATTTTTTTGGTATAATAATATAGTAAAATTTAATTTTACACGATAATATTCGCGGAGTTGTAGGGACTTCCATAACAAAACCCTTCATATGTCTGGCACGAGTAGGAACACAGCTTTCCGAGGGTTTAGAGGCAGGAGTACCACATTCCACCTGTGGTCGGGTTTGTTAGACATAATATTATAATAACCGAGACGCCGTAAGGGTCTCACAGCGCGTGCCGCAAGGACGCAAATAGGAGAATGAAAATGACTGGATTAACAGCATTAAACTTTAACGACTTCGACAAATTATTTGTCGGATTTGACCGCTTGAATAAAGAGCTAACGAGAAGAAATGAGAGTTCACCTCTTTCTAACTATCCAAGATACAATTTAGTAGCAGTCGGTGAGGAGGGATACCGCATCGAGATGGCGCTACCGGGTTGGTCAAAAGATGATATCGACATCAAGCAACACAAAAATAAACTTACTATAGAAGGAACACAGAAACAAGAGTTAGAATCTGACGAGGAGCGCTATATCCATAAAGGACTTAGCGGTAAAACCTTTAGTAGAATCTTCACTCTTGGCGATTGGGTAGAAGTATCCGATGCAGGATTCAAAAATGGTATGTTAGTTATTAACCTACAGGTTCATATACCTGAAGAAAACAAGCCTACGACGATTAATATAGGCTAGGAGAAACTCATGCAATATGCAAAACGATTTCTTAATCGTGATGCATTTATGCAAGTGGTTAAGAAAGTTAAAGAAAACTACTGCCCTGATGGGGAGTTATGCGAGGTGATTATTATGTTTACAGTATGTTTCGGAACTATGTGGCTAGCGATGCTACCATTATTCTAATGCTGATAACTGACAAAGCCTTAGCAATGTTAAAACAGAGAGTCGCCTCAAGTTCTGCTTGGGGCGCTCGTCTTAATATAAGTGGTGGTGGTTGTGGTGGATATACATATGAGTTAAGTTATGCCGAAAGTCCTAATTTAACTGATATAGTATATCACGATATATTAGTAGTAGATATACAAAGCAAGGAGTATCTAGTAGATGCAAAATTGGATTGGGTGGTATCTGAACTTAATGAGATGTTCCAGATTACCAACGCAAAAGAGAGCGGACGCTGCGGATGTGGCGAAAGCTTCTACATATAGGAAAAATATGAATATAAGTAAAGAAGGCATAGACCTGATTAAACACTTTGAAGGCTGTGAACTAACAGCATATAAATGTCCAGCAGGTGTCTGGACTATTGGCTATGGTCATATTAAAGATGTCAAAGAAGGCATGACAATCACTGAAAACCAAGCTGAAGAAATGTTAGAAAACGAACTCGTAGAGTATGAAGGCTATATTAATAATATGGTTAAAGTAGAACTAACACAAAACCAATTTGATGCAATGGTATCATGGGTTTATAATTTAGGCGGAGGTAACTTAGGTGCCTCTACGCTACTAAAAGTATTGAATGCTGGCGACTACGATGGAGTTCCTGCTCAAATTATGAGATGGAATAAAGCTGGTGGTAAAGTATTGGAAGGCTTAACTAGAAGGCGTCAAGCTGAAGCCGATATGTTTAGTGGTAATTAAACACGAAGGCAAAGAGTATAAAATCTCACAAGAAATGTGGGACGCTATGAATGATGACGCTCAAAAGAGAGGCATGACCATAGATGAGTATATAGCTGAAGCTTTCACTCTTTTAAAGGAGAATAATGGATTTAGAAAAAGATAACGAAATCTACCATACTTATAGTAAAGATGATAGAGAAGCAACAGTAGTAAAACATAAAATTAATGGAAGCTGGGGAGTTTATATGCAAATAGGAGACAAGCCAGGTTTATTAGAATACTACCCTGTGAAAAGTGAAGCATGGGCAGAAAATGTTGCTGAAAATTTCGTAGAAAAAATAAGAAATTTATGAAAACAACAGAACTAGACATGATGAAGCATCAGTTATCTGAGCTTCAAGAAGCTTTGCAAAACTCTTACAAGAGAATTGCAGAACTTACAAAAACAAAAGACATGAAAAACTTAGTAGGATATAAAGTAGAAATTATCTTTACTAGTGATAAAACTCAACAAGACCCAGCAGACTGGGTGTTAGAAGCTGCTAGAGAAGGTAAATTTAAAAAGAATACCAAGATGGTACACGCTACTTCAGTTGCTCCGATTGACTTATACAGCGATGAGTATAAATGGTTGGTAGATGCTAAAAATTAGACTGAATAATTATGAAAAAGGTCTAAAAGCACTAAAAGAAAATCAAAAAGCAACTAAGAGCCCTAGCGTATGGGCACAGATTGACGAGGAAATTAAACATTTCGAGTCAATAATTGAGGACTTAAAATGTCAAATCAAGAAAAATTCTCAGGAGACATGAGCCGTAATGAAGTTGAGATAGACCTTAACAAATTCATGGCAATGGTTTCAGAGATTGGAGAATTGAAAGAAAAAATAAGAGAGTTGGAAAATGAGAAAGAGCCAGACAATCCATATCAAAGATGGATATGGCTTTCAAATATGATTGACGCTTGGAGAATATTCCCTAGAGCGTTTTTGAGTATTTATATATTCTTACTCTATTATTCTACAATGTGGTTTATGGCACTACCAGACCCTACATTGGAACAATCAGGGTTGATTTCGGTTATAGTTGGAGCAGGCGCAGCTTGGTTCGGTCTATATGCAGGAACAGCAAAAGATAAAATTAATAGTAAGTAGTATAAGTGATAGACATATTTGATAATACATTGATGGAAGATACGAGAGAGCAGTTATATATGTTCTGCACAACCACAGATTATCAAATAGGGTGGAGCGATAACTCAACTTTTGAGACTCGCCAATACCCTTGTCTACACCATACTCTATCCGCGAAAGAATGGAAAGAAACAAATTTCATAGAAAGCATAATCAACACAGATTTAGTAAACGCATTGGACGGACTAATATTTGATACAGCTACTATAAATCTTTCTTTCCCTTCTTCAATCCAATTCCCTCATACTCATGGGGGCAGCACAGTCCTTGTGTATGATATAAACCCAGACTGGAGAAACGAATACTATGGAGAAACAATCTTTTATGATGATGCGATGCAAGAAGCTACAAAGAGTGTTCTCTACAAACCAAATCGTTCAATACTATTCGATGGTACCACACCACACAGTATAAGACCAGCGTCCCACATAGCTCCCCAGTATAGATTTACTTTGGGAATCTTTTTCAAACAACCCAACTTTATAGAAGAAGCAAAAAATATTACTTGACACCGCACTTAAAATTTTGTATAATAGTCATATGAATTTATTTTATTTAGACGAAAATTTAGACAAATGTGCCGAGTATCATGTGGACAAACACATTGTAAAAATGCCACTAGAAGTTGCTCAAATACTATGCACTAGCATATGGATTGACAAGTTCTTAGGCTTTGTACCTCGAGCACTCAATAAAGAAGAAAGAGATATACTCAACGAAGAAAAAGCAAAGATAAAACATCTACCCCCAGCAGAAAGACCAATCACACCATATTTACCTATGATGTACAACCACCCATGCACTATTTGGGCAAGGTCATCATTGGATAACCACGAGTGGACACACTGCTATGGCAATGCTTTAAATGATGAGTATAGGTATAGATATGGCAAAGAACATAAGTCCATACATGAAGTAGTAAATAAATTACCAGAGCCAGTAAATATGCAAAGAGTAGGCTTCACAGAATTCGGTCTAGCAATGCCAGACGAGTTAAAAGACTATAGTAATCCTATACAATCGTATCGAGACTACTACCATCTTGACAAAGCTACCTTTGCCAGCTGGAAATACAGAGACAAACCACATTGGTGGAACGAGGATTACGCAGACTATGAGAGTCGTATTACGAGATAAACCTTACTTATCAGTATATTTTCCACCACATTGGACAGAATTACAGATAGACACTTGGTTAGCCAAGTGGTATAAAAACAACAACCAGACACATTAAGGACAGACATGACAGAACAACAAAAATTTAATGACTACGCAAGATTCGTAGACATGACAACCTCAGTGCCTAGTAAAGATACTTCAGCTTTGCAAGACAGACTAGGCAACCTTACTGGCACAACATGGCAGAAAGGAAATGAAAGAGGTGAAGAAATGCAAGTAGCAAGGCTAATGACTTCGGTTATCGGCATGATGGCTGAAAGCGGAGAGTTTGCTGAAGTAGTAAAGAAAAAGATATTTCAAGCAGACACAAAGTTTTCTGATGATGAAATCTTCCACATGAAAAGAGAACTAGGAGATGTTCTTTGGTATTGGGTACAAGGCTGCATAGCTTTAGGATTCACGCCACATGAAGTAATGGACGAAAACATTAGGAAGCTAGAGAAAAGATATCCGAATGGCTTCGAAGTCATTCGCTCAGAAGTGAGAGCTGATGGGGATATTTAGTAGTAAAACTAAAGAAGTAGAAAATATAGACTATAAGTTTAAAGAAGATGAAGTCTTACTAGAACTTAAACACTATATTAACAAAACTTATAGTCAACACTACAGCACAGACAAAATTCAAGCTACTGAGTTTATTATAGACTCAGGGCATGGAGAGGGGTTTTGCATGGGTAATATTATTAAGTATGCAAAGCGCTATGGCAAGAAAGCGGGCAAGAATGACGCTGACTTGCTAAAAATTATACATTACGCTATTATTTTATTAGGGAGTAAGAATGAGAACAATTAGAAAGAAGTCGCATGAGAAATTAGATGATGCTAATCTGAAAAGAGTTTTTGATTTACTCAATGATAATAACCCTATAACTAAGAAAGAAGCATGTGGTATGCTCAACATCACCTACAATACTACTCGATTGAATAGTATTATGAAGGACTTTGATGAAACCATGCAGTATAGGGAAAAGCGTAAATCCCAAAACAGGGGAAAGAAAGCTACTGATTATGAAGTCAAACAAGCAATCGAAATGTTTTTAGATGAAGAATCAGTATCTGGCATAGCTCAAAGATTATATAGGTCTAGTACATTCGTTCGTAATTTATTAGATAGAGTAGGGGTGCCAGAAAAACGCCCTAAAACAGAAAGTGGAGCAGGCTCCAAAGTAGCTTTCTTACCAGAGCAGTGCGTATCTGAGCAATTCGAGCCTGGTGAAAAAGTCTGGTCAGCGAGGTATGACCTCCCTGCTAGAATAGTCAAAGGAAAATTTGAAGAAAAATATGACTGTTGGTGCTACCATATTTATGTGATAGAACTAACAAACTTTGAAACAGAATACTTCGGTTTCATGAAAGAAGGGGGTTTTAACGCTCACCAACTTGCTTACGATTTAGGTAGTCTAAGACATTTAAAGAAATACGATATAGATATCTAAAGCAGTAGGAGTGCACAATGGAAGTATGGACAATAGTGTCAGCTGTGTGGCTGTCATCTTGGGTTATGCTTATGTTTAGAACATATGCAATAATCTCAAGAATGATAAGAACAACACCAGGTGGCGAATTAATAGTGAGATTTAAACATCTCCACGCGGTAATATATGCAGTATGCATTTTCATACTTACACCTTTTATTTGGACTCTAATAATAAATGATGTTCAAAGAAAAGCTTGGTGTGTTACATATGTTGCACAAATTTGCAGGAGCAAAAAATGAATGATAGATTACGAAAAGCATTATTGCTAAAGTATGAAGGCGAGATGGCAGCCGCTGAAGTAAACATAAGAGTTTACTTAACTAACCCTGTAGGAATAGGAGAACATGCCGATATCGTAGGAGCAATTGACGAGCAGGTTGAAATAGCTGCAAACGCTCAAGAGAAAATAGACTATAT
>Ga0315315_10007388_pt1 | contig 10173 bp, 6 predicted proteins | sample M140m3416metaG_FD_203699 | JGI IMG/M metagenome (GOLD analysis project Ga0315315, IMG submission 203699) | Ammonia-oxidizing marine archaeal communities from Monterey Bay, California, United States - M1 40m 3416 | ecosystem: Environmental > Aquatic > Marine > Intertidal zone | place: USA... | reverse complement strand
AAGACCTGATTTAGTATCTGGTAGAATATATGATTCCTCTCAATATTATTGGACATTCTTTTTAGTAAACGACCATTTACATGATGGTTATAGGGCATGGCCATTGTCACAAGAAGCTTTACAAAACTATATGGCAACTGAATATAGAGGATATGCTATAGAAACTAATCCAAAAATAACAAGTAATTATGAAAATAGTTTATCAGGTAGATTTACAATGGGTGAAACAGTCACAGGCAGTGTATCAACTGCGACTGGAACCGTGACTAAAAAAATTATTGACTTAAGTCAATTAATAATACAAGATGAGACTGGAGTTTTTCAAGCTCCTGAATTAATAACAGGTTCAACATCAACTGATTCAGTTTCATCTAATAGAGTATACAAATATATTGATGCTCCATATTATTTTTATAAAACAACTGATGGTACTAAAAAACCTGTCACTAGTAGAGACCATATTTTAGGTGGTGTACCACATAGTGAATTGTCTTATGTAAGTAATAGGGCTCACTTAGAAGAAACAAATGATACTAATGCAAAGATAAGATATATAGACCCAGCTTATATGAATAAATTTGTAAATGCATTCAAAGAATTAATTAATAGATAATATTATGTCAACTAATTTAACCGATTTAGAACAAGTCAGCATTACCCCTACAGGTTATGTAGTGGAAACGGTTATAATTACTCTTAATTCTGGTAAAGAAATAGAAATAACAGAGTTAGTTCATGATATTAAATTGCATGAAGGCTTATATCTTTCTTCTATTTTTGGAGAAATACAAATTTTAGATGCAACTGCTTTCTTTTCTGAAGCAAAACTCTCAGGTAATGAAAGAATACGATTTGCTATAGGAAGAGAAGAACCAAAAGAAGGATATCAATTATACGAATTAGATATGCAAATAACAGATATTGATAAATATTCTGAACCAATGCCTTCATCTAAATCTTATAGGTTAAGGTTAATATCAAAGCATGCTTATTTAAATAATAAAAAACTTTTAAATACTCCTTTTGATGGCGATTCAGGTAAATTAATTAAGAATATAGTAAAAACACATTTAAATTCTGAAATAGATATAAGAGCTAAAGGAGATGGAGTATTTAAAGGTATATATCCAAATATAAAACCACTTGATTCAGTTAATTGGTTATTAAGAAATTCGCACGATTCAAATACACCAGTATTTTTTTATGATTCAGTAAAAGATGGATTAGTTTTAACATCATATAAAAAAATGTTAGAAGAAGAAGTGTTTAACAAATATAATAAAAATCCTGAATTTCAATCGTCTGTTTTTAAAAGCGATATTGAAAAGATTTATGAAGAAGAAAGATGTAAAATAAGAAAACTTAGAACATCTATGAATTTAGATAAACTTACTCCAAGTGAAACTGGAACTTGGGGTGCAGTATTAAATACAATAGATATATCTACTAAAACAAAAGATAAACATCATTTTAAATTTGAAGATGAACCACTTACAGAGATGTTAAATGAACATCACCCAGTAAATCCTGATATGAAAATTGTTGATGATAAACTTTTTGATTTAAATTCATCTCAACAATACTATCAGTCATTTAATGAAAAAGCTTTTGATATGAGCAACTACCATAAAAATACTGATAATAAAGGTATGATGAAAGCTATTTCATCTGAAATACTATTACGTAATACTACATGTCAGATAGATATTGCTGGAGATTTTAATTTAACACTAGGTAAAATAGTTGAATTAGAAATATTAAAATACGATAATATTGTAGAAGAATTAGATGAAGGAGAAAACTTTATAGATGAATATACTTCAGGAAAGTATTTAGTGTCAAGATTGACGCATCATTTTGGTAAAAATGGATATTTTATTAATGCAACTTTAAAGAAAGATTCTTATACAAATTATCATTTGGATGAATTATGATTATAGACAGAAAAGCAGACGGATATAAAAACGGAATATTTACGTGGTTTATAGGCGAAGTCGAAGATATAAACGATACAGAAAATTTAAATAGAGTAAAAGTTAGATGCTTTGGTTATTATGATAACCCTGAAATAAAAAAAGAACATTTACCTTGGGCAACAGTTATGATGCCAACAACATCAGCATCTTTAAAAGGTAATGGAGCCAACCATCACTTAGAGGTCGGTTCATGGGTCGTTGGATTTTTTAGAGACGGACCAAGCGCTCAGGACCCTATTGTGATGGGTTCCATTGCCACTCAAACAGACGGCACACAAGACATACCTTCTAATTCTTCTACTACTAATAAAGTCCATCATACAAAAGCTGGTCATAAAATAGAATTTGAAAATAAAGAAGGCGAAGAAAGAATTACTGTACAACACGCTAAAGGTGCTGTAATAATGATTGATAATGAAAATAACATTACAATAGCTAATTCAGGAACGACAACTCTAGCATCATCAGGTCAAATTACAATTTCATCAGCCGTTAAAACAAAGATTATATAATGGCTGAAGAACTTCCAAAGCTAGAACTGCCTGAGCTAGAATGCGCAGAGGTCATATTACCTACACCAGCTAATATGACTAATTTTTTTAGTGGGCTAGCGACATTTCCTGAAAAATTACTTGTACTTGCTAAAAATATGGCAGGGGAAGAAAAAGAAAAGTTTATAAAACAAGCTGAAGATTTACAAAAAATTGTTGATGATGCAAGAGAGTTTTTTAAAGCTTTTGACCCAAAATGGAAAAAATTAGAAATACCTGAAAAAGAATGGGAAATAATGATACAAAGGTTTATGGAAGAATATCCGATGTATATACAATCTCAAATAATGTCATTATTAAGTTCTTTTGTATCATTTACTGTTCCTATCCTTGGTATATCAATTGATGTACTTAAAATATGTACAGATAGAGAATATTTAGACGAATTAGCTAAAGAGATTTCAGGATACGGAGCTGATATGGAAGCAAAAATTGCAGCTCTAAGAGAAGGAGAATGGGAAGGTTTATCTGAAGAAGAAATACAAGAAAAGATTGAAGCGTTACGTAGTGGTGAGATAGATAGATTATACGATTTATTACCAGATGAATATAAATTCTTTGACGGTACGTATGGATTAGAGAATTCAGAATTAAAAGCAAAACAACTTATGGACTTTATAAAAAATGAGTGCACTAAGTTTATGAATGGACAATTATTTACTGGCTTTGGTGGTATAATAGGAGCTTTCTCAGATATATGGAATGCACTTGGTTTACCAGCTTTACCAGTTCCTTTAGAAGGTCCGGACGTTGGAGCTATGATTAAAGGTATTATTGATGATGCAAAGGCTGATTTTAATGCTGAATTAGAGAAATTAGGAGTGGATGCCTCTGATACAGATAAAGAAAAGTTATTAAGAGATATGCAAGACAATATTGTAAAACAATTAGAAGATATAGAAATTTTTGGATTCAAAGTTTCAGCTCTTTTAGGCGGTGATTTTACTGAAACAACTGAAACTCTTGATTTTAAAATAGCTAGAATATCCGCTAAATTAAAAGAGTTTAGAGAAAATTGGCAAACATATTTAATAAAGAAATGGATGGAAAAAGTGACATCCTTCTTTGATGCAATAGGATTAGGTGCATTAACTCAATGGGCTACATTTACATTCTGTGATTTTATAAAATTAATTGGTATACCTACAACAATAGATTTAAGTGGTTTTGATAATATATCAACCATTACTAAAACAATGGAAGGTCTTGAACCAAAAGATGAAGAAGAAGCATCATAAGGAGTATAAATAGTATTATGGCAGGATTATATACAGGCGACAAGCAAATATCAGGGAGTTTAGAGCAAGCTAAAGTTGTTTCTAAAAAGAAACCTTATCGCGATTTAGATTTGTCTTTAACAATTCATCCAATAAGGAAGGATATTATACCTTTAAAAGATGACGCTGCTATAAAAAACGCAATAAAAAATTTACTCATAACTAATTTTTATGAAAGACCGTTTGGAGATGATAAAGGAGCCAACTTAAGAGGATTGCTTTTTGAACCGGTTGGTGTAATTACTAATATAGAATTAAGAGATAATATAAGAACTGTTATACAAAGATATGAACCAAGAGTTAGAGTAACGAATATTAATATTACAGATGTATATGATACAAATGAGTATCGTATTAATGTAAATTTTAGAATAAAAGAATACGATTCTGCTTCTTCAGTAGAAATCGTTCTAAGAAGGTTAAGATAAAATGGCAACAAATTTAAACGTAACGGAACTAGATTTCGCAGATATAAAAAATAATTTAAAAAATTATTTAAAACAACAAACAGAGTTTAATGATTATGACTTTGAAGGCTCAGGTCTTAATATATTATTAGATGTATTAGCATATAATACTCATTATAACGCTTTAAATGCTCATTATTCATTAAATGAATCCTTTTTAGATTCAGCTCAAATAAGAGGTAATGTCGTAACAAGAGCTAAATTGCTTGGATATACACCAAGGTCTCTTTTATCACCAAGAGCTCAAGTAGATATAGTTGTAAATATTGCTGGAGAATCTGGTACAATACCTACAACCTTATCATTACCAAGAGGAGCTAAATTAACTGCTGCAGTTGCTGGTCAAGAATTTACTTATGTTGTATTAGAAACTCAAACAACTACTTTAGTTGGTACAACATATACATTTAGTGATGTCACTATTGTTGAAGGCACAATAAGAGAATTAAAATATAGAGTTGATAATGATATAGAGAATCAGAAATTTCAACTCTCAGACTTCGACGCAGACACAAGCACGCTACGCGTACGTGTACAGTCGAACGAGGAATCAACATCCTTTGATGTATATACTAAATTTGAAACATTAAGAGGCGTAGATTCTACATCAAAAGTTTATTACTTACAAGAAAATCCAAGTGGTTATTATGAAATATATTTTGGAGATGGTGTCACTGGATTTAAACCATCTAATAATAATATAATAACAATCGATTATGTCACTACATCTGGTAAAGAAAGTAATGGTGCAAATTCATTTACAATGTCAGATTCGATTGGAGGGTTTTCAAACGTTGCTATTACATTAGATAGTGCTGCTGCTGGCGGAGCCGAAGCTGAAACAATGGAGTCAATAAGATTTAATGCTCCACTTACATTTATATCGCAAAACAGAGCCGTGACTGCAGATGATTACGCATCTATTATTAAAAAAGAATTTAGTAATATAGATTCAATATCAACATGGGGTGGAGAAGATAATGACCCACCTGATTATGGTAAAGTTTATATTTGTATTAAACCTTTACTTGCTAATCTTTTAACTACAGCAGAAAAAACTGATATTAAAGGTTCGATATTAAAAGGTAAAAATGTTGTATCAATTACACCAGAAATTGTTGACCCTAATTTTACTTATTTAGAATTAGATGTAGCATTTAAATATAATCCTAATTTAACAGATAGAAGTTCAGTTGAATTATCATCAGTTGTTAAAGATACTATAACAGATTATAACTTTAATAATTTAAATAAGTTCGACGGTGTGTTTAGACACTCACAATTAACAAGGTCAATAGATAACTGTGACCCATCTATATTAAATACGATGGTTAGACCTAGAATGTTTCAAAATATTACTCCTGTAAATAACGCAGATAATAATTTTAGTTTATCATTCTCATCTCCTTTTTATCAATCAGGACTTTCAACAGCTTATATAATGTCATCAACGGCATTTAAAATAAATAACGTTGACCATTTCTTTGGTGATGTTCCAATTAGTGGTTCAACTCAAAGAAAAGTTATTGTTTATAAAGTAGTAGACGATGTTAATTCAATTGTTATTGCAGATGCTGGTTTAATTGATATAAACAAAGGTACTATTACTTTAAATAGTTTTAGACCAGATACAACTGACGTAATTAAAATTACTATATTACCTAATTCATTAGACTTGGCTCCTAAAAGAGACCAATTAATTTCAATTGAAATGACTGACGTAACGATAACCCCTGAAATAGATACTATTGCAACTGCAGGTTCTTCAGGTTCAATTAATTATACAACAACATCAAGATTTAAATAATAATGGGATTTAAAAAGACATTAACACCAGGTGCGATTGAAATCGAACAAGGTACTTTGTCTCAGACAAGAGAAGATGTTCGTCTAGACCAAATAATACCATCAGAAATATTAGAATCTAAAGATAAGTTAGATAAGTTTTTACAAGCTTATTATACATTCATGAATATGGATGAATTTATTTATCAAGAAAATAATGTTTTTACTGATGTTGTATTAAATGGACAAGCACAATTTAGAATATCAGACCCAAACAATGAAAATAATAAATTTTTTACTGATGAATCAGGTGCAGGGTCAACTTTAGTTTTAACAAGTCCTACAGGTTCAACTCAAAATATAACTTTAACTGATACTAATGTTGCTATAACAAATGGTAATGAATTACCTGGTACACTTGCAAAGTCAACATCTGAAATAGGTAAAACATTTACTGTCAACGGTTTAACTGCTTATAATAACTATTCAGCTAAATTAACCACAATTCAAAAGAATTGGGTTGGTCCAGGTCCATCGTATGTAATGAATACAATTGAAACTGCAATGGACATTGATACAAATAGTGATGGATATTTAGAATTAATGCAAAAAGAAATTGCTGCTACAATTCCAAGAGGAGTCACAGTAGATAAAAGAACTCTTTATAAACAAATTATAGATTTTTATAGATTAAGAGGTTCATCAGATTCTATTGAAATATTTTTTAAAATATTATTTAATGATTTTGCAGAAATTGAATTTCCATACGATAAAGTATTAATACCATCATCTGGTAATTGGGATGTTAACGCAGCTCTTCCTAAAGGTGGACAATATTTAGATAATAAAGGATTTTTATCTGATAGTATTAAAATACAAGATAGTAAAAAGTTTCAAAAGTTTTCTTATTTAATTAAAACAGGTAAAAATTTATCTGATTGGGATTTATCTTATAATAGATTAGTCCATCCATCAGGATTTGTATACTTTGCTGAAATATTAATATTCTTACAATTAACAAGAGCTGTATTAGGAGAAGATTATTATCATCCTACTAATTTTGTAGACCAATATGGTAGAATAAGAACTGATGGTTTAGGATTAGTTGATAGAATAGTACTATCAGCTGCTCCATTAAGACAGCCTGGTATTATAGGACCTGAAGATATTCCATTATTAGTTGAAATGTTTGTTTCAACATTCTTACCGAATCCAACAGCAAGAATACATAAGTCAGGAACTCTTTCACTTGCTTTAAAAAATGGTGTTATAAACGCTATATCAATAACAAATGCAGGAACTGGTTATACTGCCGTTCCAGCAATAACAACATCCGATTCAGCGGCTGCAAGTGGATTTACTGCCGCAACATTAACAGCAGTTTTAACAAATGGTTCAGTATCTTCTGTCACAATAGGTAATGGTGGAAGAGATTACGGTAATCCTCAATTAGTATTTGCTGCTCCAACATCACAAACATTTAACGGGTCAAGTTCTTCAATTGTAAGTGTGTCAAATAATACTATCACATTAACTACAGCTCAAAAGAATTCATGGGTCGTGAACGACAGAATAACATATAATAGTGGTGGAGGAACTGCAATTGGTGGATTAACAAGTGGAACAACTTATTTTGTTAAGGCCATAAGTGGAGATACAGTTTCTTTATCAGCTACTTCAGGCGGAGCTGTTGTTAATATAAGTGGAGTTGGTGTAGGAACATCACATACATTTAAAGGTATAACTGCAACTGGTACAGCAACTTCATTAAATGGTTCATTAAAATCCATAGAAGTAAATGAACCAGGATTTGGCTACACAGGCTCTTCACTTTCTGTCACTTTCAATGGTACATCTATTAGTGGACTCACTGGAGTGAACCCAGTCGTGACGATAGCTTTAGACTCAGAAGGGAAATTAAATAAAGAAGGAATAACAATAACATCAGAAGGTTCTAATTGGGCTCAACTCTTTGGTAGTGTTGCAGCTAATAGTAATGCTGGTAAAATATCAAAAATAGAATTAGTCGGATTAGCAGATAAAAACTTTACTTCTGCTCCTACTATAGTATTCCCAGAACCTCAATCAAAAGATGTAGATGGTAATTTATTATCTACTAATGTGACGGCAACGGCTGTATTTACATTAGATAGTGATGGAGAAATAACTGGAACAACAATTACTAATGCAGGTAATGGTTATGTTAATGACCCAATAGTTAAATTGGGAAGTGGACCTAATAACGAAACAAGAGTAGCAGACCAATTGGAAACAATAGAAGTAAATTGTAATCATAATCATGTTGATACATTAATAACAGAAGTAAAAGTTAATCCAAGACAAACATCTGGTTCTAAAATGACTTCAACAAATACAGCAGTTAAATTTTTACCAGAGTCTAGAGTTAAAGTAGTAAATGCAAGTTTTAGAACCATTATAAATAATAATTACAAACAAAGGAAAGGCCCGGATAATTTTTATAACTCTCCGAGGCTTTATAATACTAACCAAACAATTGAGTTTTTAGGTAGCAAAACATTACAAACTATCGACTCAAGTGATATAAATAATAATAATACAAGTACTTTTGTACACATAGAATAATCAGGACAGGAAAATGCCAGCAATTATAACATCAAATTTTAGAACTTTAAACGCACAACACTTTAAAGAGCAAATATCAGGCTCAAGCGTTTATGTAGGTATAGGTAAATCAGACGCATGGTCTTTGACTACTTCAGATACTACAGATTCAACTTCGCTTTCAACTGAATTCCCAGCTAAGGACCACTTAGACGGATTAGGAGAAGCAAGAGCCAACTTTATAGGTATGAAAAAAATCATATCAGCTGATATTGCTCATGTAGTACCAAGACATACTTGGACATCAGGACAAACATACGTAGCTTGGGATTCAGCAGATGAAAATATCTATGATAAAAAGTTTTATGTAGTCACATCAGAATTTAAGGTTTACAAATGTATTATAGCACCAGCAGGAGCTTCAAGCATTCAACCAACTCAAACATTAACAGCTCCAACTGCTGAATCAGATGGTTATACATGGAAATATATGTATACAATATCTGTTGCAGATGCAGAAAAATTCTTAACTAATAGTTATATGCCTGTTAAAACAGTTCCATTAGGAGCAAGTGCTACAGTAGCAACCGCTTCATCAACAACTACAATTGTACTAACAGAAACTGTACCTGATATTGGTGTAGGTATGACAGTGACAGGAACTAATGTAGGTTCATCTAAAACTGTTTCAGCAATTAACGGTTCAGTATTAACATTAAGTGGCGCTCCATCTGGTTCAGTATCAGGTATATTAACATTTGCTTATGCAAATGATGCCGCTGCAGAAGCTCAATTATCTGAAGCAGATTATGCTCAATACTTAAACCAAAAAGCTTCAAGAGACGCTTCAACAGCTGGTGGTATTGAAAGACTTATCGTAACAGCCGGTGGAACAGGATATACAAATAATACTAACGTGGCCGTCACAATAACAGGTGATGGAACAGGCGCAACAGTCACAACAACTGCTGGCGTAACTGTAGCAAGTAATGCAGTCACAGCGATTACAATTGCAAATAAAGGTACTAATTATAGAGTAGCTGATGTAGTAATCTCAGGTGGTGCTGGTTCAGACGCAACAGCAAGAGCTGTAATAGGTCCTAAAGCAGGACATGGAGTAGACCCAATAGCAGAACTGGGTGGATTCTTTGTAGCTCTTAATTCAAAACTAGACGGAAATGATGGTGGTGATTTAACAGTAGGTAATGATTTTAGACAAATTACCTTAGTTAATGAGCCAAGAGTTTATAACGCAACTCCATTAGCAGGTTTAACTGCAACAGCAGATACTCTTAAAGCTACTAAAGCTTTAGATTTTAATAGTTCAGCAACAGTATCAAGTTATACAGTTGATGAATTAATTGTTGGAGCAGGCGGAGCTAAAGCTTATGTAGTTGAAATTGATAGTTCAAATGGATATTTAAGATACCATCAGAATTCTAAAACTGGTTATAAAGATTTCTCAAATGGAGAAGTCGTAACTGGACAAACATCTAGTCAAGCAGATACATTAGAATCTTCTAATGCTACTCTA
>Ga0315315_10007387_pt1 | contig 10173 bp, 4 predicted proteins | sample M140m3416metaG_FD_203699 | JGI IMG/M metagenome (GOLD analysis project Ga0315315, IMG submission 203699) | Ammonia-oxidizing marine archaeal communities from Monterey Bay, California, United States - M1 40m 3416 | ecosystem: Environmental > Aquatic > Marine > Intertidal zone | place: USA... | reverse complement strand
AAAAAAGGTATTATGGAAAAACTTTTTGGAACTCCAAAAGCTGCTACTATTGGTTCTGGTCCTGGTCCACAACTTGGAGGTAACACAACTGCAAAAGTAGGAGGAAGTATACCTATTTTTCTAGATAAATTTAGCGCTATTTTTGATAATAATGCTAAAGGTGGCTTCGTGGAAAAATTAGGTGCAGCTTTTAGCGCGGGCGGTGATATATTCTCAGATTTATTTGGGTCTTTGGGCGATATATTTGGGCAGCTATTTGGAGGCGCCGGAGGAGCAGGCGGTATTATGTCCTTCTTTGGGTTTGCAAATGGAGGAATAGCAAAAGGAGGTTTTAGATCCGCAGCCTATGCAAGCGGAGGTATAGCACGTAAACCTACTGTTGGTCTTATAGGAGAAGGAAAATTTGATGAAGCAGTAGTTCCTCTTCCTGATGGAAAATCTATTCCTGTCTCTATGCCCGGCGGAGGAATGCAACAAAATAATGTAACTGTAAATGTTGCAGTAGACTCCGACGGAAATGGATCTACAGAAGTAGAGTCAGGACAACAAGGAGCAGATTTAGGACGAATGATTGCTGCAGCAGTTCAATCAGAATTAATAAATCAAAAACGGGCTGGCGGCATTCTTAATCCAATGGGAGTATCCTAATGGCAGAATTTACAATGACAATTCCTGCAGACTCAATTTCTACAACTGTAAAAACAACTGCAGAAGCTGCCACAAGTCAAGCAATAGTTTCTGTTGCTACAGTTAGTGCATTTTCAGTAGGCGATAAAGTATCAGGAACGAATGTTCCTTCTAGCTCAACAATAAGTTCTATCGATACTGCAAATAAAAGAATTACTTTAAATAATAATATAACTACTGCTATTGCAAATACTACTACTCTTACTATAACTCATCCGCCTTCTGATTTAAAAGTTACTGTCGATCGAGGACTAAATAAAAAGACAAAACAACGAATACTTACAGCACAATTTGGAGACGGGTATTCTCAGAGAGTACGACATGGAATAAATCCAAAAGATGATATATTTAGAGTAACTTTTAAAAATCGTTCTAGCGGGGAAATAAATAGACTAGCTAAATTTTTTGATAGTTTTGCTGCAAAAGCTTTTCCCTTTACAGTCACTGACTACGATGGAGAAACTCAAATGAAAGTAGTTTGCGAGGAATACAGTGTTTCATACATACAAACAACTGTTCATAATCTTTCTGCAACCTTCAAAAGAGTGTATGAACCCTAATGACAGATGTAATAGATACAGTACAGCTAAATGAAATAGCGGATCCTATATTAGAGCTTTTTGATATTACTCTTCCAGGACACCCAAAAAGTGCAAATGATACTACAGGAACTTTTCATTTATTTCCAGGGTTAGAGCAGGGAGGAAATGCAACCGTAACTTTTGATGGAAATGACTACTTTTCTATCCCTATCCAAATTACCGGACAAGAAGTAGCTTCTTCAGGAGCAATTGCCAGACCTACTCTTGCTATAGCAAATATTCCTGCCTTGACAAAAACAGCAGATAGTAGTGAAATAGTTGGTGTTCAAGCAATTAGAAATAATTCAGGTTTAACTCTTCCTTTTGAAACAAACGATGATTTAATCGGAACAAAGATTGTATATAGAAGAGCTTTTGAGTCTGCATTAGATACCACTAATCCTCCGGAATTTCCTAGTCAAACTTATTTTATTGATAGAGTTGCTTCTGAAAATAATATCGTTGCAACTTTTGAACTAGCATCTCCGATGGATATAGAGGGTATAACGATACCTGCAAGAAGAATTATAGGAAAATACTGTTCTTGGCAATATCAAGGTAAAGCACTAGGTTTTGGAGGAGGATGCAGTTGGAACTTTACTGCGGCAGACCAAGGGGGATATATTGACAAGGACAATAATAGAATAACAGGAATTTTAGGAAACTGGGCCAGTACTTCTGGAGGAACTTATAGTGTAAATGATAAAGTATTTACAGAAGAAACCGGAACAAACCAAAGACAGATTTGGCAAACTATAATTCCTCACGCTCATGGAGCAAAAGACCCTAGAATATTTGGAAGATATTGGAAAAGAATAGATGTATGTGGAAAAGTTTTAGACTCTTGTAAGATAAGATTCCAAAAGTATATAAAAAATTTCACAGCAGTAGCTTCAGCTAGTGGAGATACCACAAAAACTACTATTACTTTTGTAAATGCTCATCAATTCCAAGTAGGAGATGAAGTTATTATTTATGTAACTCAAAATGATAATTTACGTACCGCCCTATCAGGAACAAAAACAATTTCGGCAATAACTACTAATACTATAACTATAGACAGTACGGATATTAGCGCTGCCAATTCATTAAGTAGTGCGGATAAATGGGTAGAAGATGCAGATTTTAATAAACAAAGGCATTTACCTTTTGGAGGATTCCCAGGATCAAAGCAGTTTCGATGATTGAAGAAATACAAAAACATTTTGAAAAAGAGTACCCTAGAGAAGCTTGTGGCGTAATCGGTATTGTAAAAGGTAAAAGACAGTGGTTTCCTTGTGAAAATTTAGCAAAAGGAACAGAAAATTTTATATTGTCATCAAAAGACTACTTAAATATAAAAAGTAAGGCAGATATTTTAGGAATTATTCATAATCATCCAGATGCATCGAACGAAGCATCAGAACATGATATAAATTGTTGTAATGCTTTAGGAATACCTTACTACATTTTTAGTTATCCGGATATGGAACTAAATATAGTAGAACCGAAAAAAAGAGCATATCCTTTAATAGGTAGAGAGTATGAGTTTGGAATAAGAGATTGCTTTGAAGCACTGAGAGACTGGCTAGAAAAAGAAAACATATTTATTCCCCCAAGAGAGCCCTTTGAGGATGATTGGTGGAATAATAATTTAGATTATTTTACAGAAGAAAATATTAAAAATTGGAATCATAAAAAAGTGGATTCCCCCGAAAAAAATGATGTTTTAATATTTAAAATTAGAGAAAAAGTTGCAAATCATTGCGGCGTATATTTAGGAAATGATATTTTTTTTCATCATGCAGAAAATCGATTATCATGTAGAGAAAACTTATACCCTTTTTGGATACAGCATTTAGTAGGAATTTATCGTTATGTTGCGTAAAGTATATTTAGAAGGTGAAATAGCAGACAGGTTTGGCTCAGAATTTGAAATAGAGGCAGACTCTTTTGCTGATGTTATGTCTTGTTTAAATGCAAACTTTGATGATTTTCGTCAATACATTACAGAATGCTATGAAAAAGGTATAGGTTTTATCTGTCAAGTAAATGGTAAAGGTATTCAAAAAGAAGAAGAACTTCTTCTTAACTATAAAGAAGGAGATATGATTATTTCTGCAATGCCTATGGGTAGTAAAGGGGGCATTGGAAAAATAATTGCAGCAGTGGTTATTGCAGTTATTTTGCTGACCCCTGGACTACGAGAAGCTTTCTTGCTTGGATCTGGGCCCGGTGCCGCAACAGCAACTTTAACTGGCTTCGGTAAAGTTGTAGCAATGATAGCGATAAATTTAGCAATGACAGGATTGCAAGAAATGATGGCACCCGACCCTTCAGTAGATGATGCAGTACAACAAGATGAAAGCTATCTCTTTCAAGGAGCGGGACAGACAATATTAGAAGGCGACCCCGTACCTGTACTTTATGGGGAACTACGAATACCCGGACGTCCAATTTCTTTTGCGGTAAGAAATGACACTAGAGGTTTTACAGATATTGCTCAACCTGCAGCAGACTCAGTAGAACCCTATGATACTGGAGGTTATAGCTCTAGTGGTGGTGACGCTTCCCCGAGTCATACTAAAGACCCGGGCAACTCACAAGAATTTACAGATTGGAGCGGATAATAATATGAATTTTCACGGACTATATGTTCCAGTAGGAAGAAGCTTTGAAAAAGGCGCTGCAAAGCAAAACATTGGTTTTGTTGATATGCTTTGTGAAGGCCCTATTTACGGTTTGGTTGACGGAAAAAATTCTGTTTTTGTTGATAATATTTCTTTTGAAAATTCAACCGCTGTAGGTTCTTTTACTAAACCAAGTGCTAGTGCAATGGCTACTCTTAGTTCTACAGGAACTACGACTAAAACATATACTGTATCAGGACTTGAAGTAAGAGATGTAGACGTAGGCAAGCTAGCAGTAATAGAAGTAGCTAGTCAAGTTCTTATTTCTTTGGGCCCACCAATGTCGGTTAACGGAGGTACTTTCTCTCTTGGAACTGCTGCTGATGGTTCTTTTAATGCTAATTGGAGAACGTTGACAGATGCACTAAAATTTGGAGTTTTAGAAGGTAGCTCAGGCTCTAGATATGAAGTTCAAATTAATTTCGGTGACGGACAAACTAGTATCGCAGGGCTATATTTTGTTCAAAATCCTAGAAATTTAGATATAAATATTTCTGATACATTTACACTTCATTTATATCAAGCAATAGAAATTCAAAATGTAACTTCTAGTACTGTTTTTACAAGTACTTCGAGTATAGTTAATAATGTAACAAATGCGACTTTTTATATTCGAGATAAAGCCACTTTTGATAGTACTGTTCCTGGCTCTAAAACAGATATATCAAAACATGATGGTTCTACTCTTCAGTTTCGGAGGGGAACGGGCGATCAAGCACCCATACAAGACGTAAGTGGAGTATCTGCAGGAGTTTCAATTACAGGTAGTGGTGCTGGAAAAGCTATCCCACAAACTGATCTAACTACCCTTAACGCTGCAGGTTTAATACCTTTTGATACCACTGGATACCCTACAGGACAGAGCTATGCTGATCAATCAGGAGCAGCTATTGTTATTCCCGCGTCCGGCCCCTCATCAGGTCCGAATTTTGGACTTTCGGCAGCTCGTAGAACTCAAGTTGATGAAGTAACACTACGAATTAATTATAACTCTTTAATACTTTATAATAATACCAATGGAGATAAAGAGCAGGGCAGAGGAATTTATGTCTTTCAAATTAGAACTCGGCTAAATGGTCAGGAGACCCCTTACAAAACTCTTTTTGCAAATCAAGGGGGTCAAATAGTTCATTTTGCTAGAACAACTGCGCCTGTGTCTTTTGATCATACTATAGGATTAAATAGGTTTAAGCCTTTTGATGATTTTGATATTCGAATTATTAGATTAAGTCGTCCTACCGGTCGTCCCGTAAGAGCGGACGGCACATCAGAGGGAAGTATAGATGATTGGTCTTTACAAGCAGAATCTTCTATAGGGGGCTCAGACTTAACTTCTACTTTACACGACAAGTTGTACTATCCATATACTGCCCACGCTGCAATTACTTTTTCTTCCAAAACATATAACAATGTTCCGTCTCGAAGCTACCATCTTCGAGGAATGAAAGTTAGGATTCCGAGCGCGTACACTCCCAGGGAAGAAACAGACGATGGAATAGCAAAATATGATAAGTTTTGGAATGGAAAATTTAAAGATCAAATTTTTTACACCGATAACCCCGCATGGGTGTTTTATGATATTATTACAAATAATAGGTATGGGTGTGGACAATGGATTTCTCCTGATATAATTGATAAATACGCCCTATTTAGAGTTGCTAAGTACTGTGATGAACTAGTACCTTCTGGTACTAAAGATTCAAATGGAAACGATATACTTGAGCCTCGATTTAGAGCAAATATTTATTTAGCAAAATCTACTGAAGTATATAAAGTTTTAAAAGATATGGCTACAGTCTTTATAGGTATGCTATACTGGCTGGACGGTAAATTAACAGTAGTTCAAGATGTTCCAGGAGAACCTGTTGCTAACTTTTCTAAAGCAAACGTTATTGATGGTACTTTTTCTTATGAAACTTCAGGACGAAAAACACGAATTAATCAATGTGTTGTAACTTGGAATGACCCTAATAATAATTATGAACCCGTAGCCTTAGTAGTAGAAGATAGAGAAGCAATTGTTAGAGATAATAGGCTTATTTCTCAGTCTGCTGTTGCAATGGGAGCAACTTCAGAAGGTCAAGCATATAGATATGGCAGATGGAAGCTTTGGACTGCACAAAATCAAAAAGAGGTTGTAAGTTTTAAAACCGGATTGCAGGGCGCCTTTATTCGTCCGGGAGATGTAATTAATGTTCAAGATAGAGACAGAAATGCTGTAGATTTTAGTGGAGTAGTAAAAAGTGCTACAGCTTCTGCTGTAACTTTTGATAGACAAATTGAAGTTGATGCCAGCAATACTTATGAAATCACTACTCTTGTAACAAGTGGTGCTGCATACTATATTGGTATGGATGATATTCAAGTAGGAGGTAAAACATATAGCCGTGGACAAAGAATTACGGGACAAGTTTTTCTTGATGCAGATCAAGATAATAATGCAAACGAAGCTCTTGCTTTAGGATCTATAGATACTGAAGCTAAAGCAGCTTCTGCTTTTTTAGACTCTACAGGGGCTTCCCCAATTGAAATTGATTGGAAACCCCACTCCTATATTGTTACTAAAACTGTCACTTTAACCACTGCGAATCCTACTGTTGCACAGATAGTAGGTGATAATAACTATGCAGTAGGAGATATTCCTGTTGCGGGTACAGTTTGGGTTTTAAAAGCCAATGATGGTATAGAGGATGTAGAGGGTTCAAAGAAAGAATATAGAGTATTAAGTATTGGGCTTGAAGAGGACGGAAATGTATATGAAATTGCAGCAGCAGAACATTATAATGTAAAGTATGATGCTGTTGATAAAGATTACTACTTGGGGGCTATTCCTGAAAGTACAATAGATAATGTAGAGCCCGAAGAAGTTCCCGCCCCTAAAAACGTTTACATAGTTTTAAATTCTGACTCTACAAGAGAGGGGGAAGAACTAACAGTAGCTTGGGATGTTCCCCAATCTCTTTTTACAAATTTGTTAGGTTCAGTTCAGAATGTAAATCAAAACTTTAAGTATCTTAATAATTATGAGCTTCATCATGATATTCCTAACTTGGATTCTCCTATTATTATAGCAGACAGAACTTCGCACTCTTTTACTGGTTTAAAAAATGATGTTTATACTTTTCGAGTTCGTGCAGTAAGTAAAAAAGGAAACTATTCTAATTTTACTTCCGTTTCTTATACAGTTTTGGACATTTTTGGATCAGATATTCCTAGAGTAGTAGGGGGGCTTCCAAAAGGAATTAAGAGTAATTCGGATATAAGTTACTCTAACGATCCTACGTCCTCCCTCCCTGAAGCACTACGATTTGTGGACTCTTCTCCTGTAGGATTTTCATTAGGTAGTCCCCTAACAGGCATTGGGGGAGTAGCCACAAGTTTGAGGTCTCCAACAAACAAAGATATTGATGTATCAGGAATTTCAGCTAGTGCAAACAGAGAAAGAATTGCTTTAATAAATAATAACTATTCTGATCTGCAAACTTGGTATTTTTTACATTATAATGGAGCGACTAGATTAGCTTTATGGGACACTGATACTTTAAAAGCATTACCTTTTTACAGAGAAATACCTGAAGGAGGTTGGAGAGGTAGTGAGCAAACTTGGACTGCAATCAATAATACAACTGTAAGTATACCTGAAAAATCTACAGTAATGACAACTAGCAATAATCAGCTAGCTAATATTAAATTACTAGATATAATTCGTCTTGATGGTGGCGGAGTAATAAAAGCAAATTATATTAGCTCTATAACAATTGCAAGTACTGGCTCCAATAATACAACTAGACTTGTTTCATCGGGGGCTCACGAACTCGTAGACGGGGATAAAATCGTTGTAGAAGAAGTTTTAAATAATGAAACTGATGACTTTCCTGAGCGAGCTAATCCTGTAACAGGATTAACATACGGACAGTTCTATGTAAAGCGTTTTAGTTCAACTGCTGTTGACCTTTACTTAGACGAAGAACTAACAGAAAAAGTACAAGCAAATACGATTACAGGTACTCCGCAAAGCGTTCCCAAGGGCTGGTTTAGAAAAATATCTGTACAAGCTGCAAAAGTTGTAGGAATAGTAAATAGCACTACTTTTATTCTCGATAGAGCATTTACAACTGCTATCTCAAATCTTAGTATTAGTAGGGCAGACTATAGACCTGATTATATAAATGATGCAATTTATGGAAGAGTTAAACACCATAGCGCAACTGAGACAGGTAGCGATCCCGTAGTAACTACTAATCTTTTTACTCTAGAAACCTTTATTCAACTCAATGAAAGTTTAACTGCAGGTAAACTTTGTACTATAGACCCCGGCATATCTGCTATTCAATATTCTACGGAAACAGACGGAACAACTTCTCAAGAAACAGAATTTACATCAGTTAAAGTAAAAGTTAAGGCTGTTGGGTTTACAGACCCTAAATTTAGGATTACTAATGTAACTAGTGGAGCTAATCTTAATGTAACCAATACTAATGGAGTTGCTAGTGTTATTTCAACTAATTTTGTTGGTCCCGATTCTACTGGGGGGAATGAAAAAGAGTTTACTATTAATGGCGACGGTAGTATAGACTATGGAGATGGAACTCCAATTATAATTACTGCAGAAGTTAGAGAGGCTAGTAATGCTGGAATAAATGCTTTTGGTTCAGATGATATTTTAAGAATTAAAGATGGGGCCTCGGGAGCTTCGGGAAGAGTTGTTAACTTTATTGCCGAAGATTATTCTATTTTATATGATGATTTTGAACAAAACCCCGAGTTCCAATCGTCTTCTAGTGGACAAATAAAACTTACAGCTACAGCTAGAAATTTTTCCGATCCGATATTTAAATTTTTTGAAAATAACAATGCTCTTAATGGTGGAATTTATTATGATCCTTCGGGAGAGTCAACTTCAAGTCCCGCTCAACCAAATTTCAACAAACAAGAAATAAGTTATAGTGTTCCGCCAATCCGAGGCTCAGTTACAACTAAAGTTTTCGAAGTACGAGTAGCAGAAAAACCGCAAAATTGGAATGCGTCTAGTCAAAAGGGTACAGATGCTAATGGTAATGATATACTACCAACGGTGCACGCTGTAGATGCTTTTACTATTGCTCATGTCTCTGAAGGCCAAGGAGGGCCTGTAATTGTTAATCCGAATGCTTCGCATGCTTACTCAACTAATGCGGACGGTTCATTTACTACAAGTGCAGGAGTTCCTAACTCCGCGACTACTTTAGAAGTTATTCTTGGAGGAAGAGTAGGAGTTTATGTAGGAAATACAACCGGTACACATGGTAAAACTAATGGCCAAAACGGCTTAGCTCAGGATGGCGCTTTAGCACAGGGTCAGTGGTATATCTTCGGCGAACCCACCTCCACTACAAATAATTTTAGTGCAGGAAATATAACTGGAGTTTCTAACAATATAGTGTCTATCGGAAATGTGGTAGTTCCTACTACTAATCCTCAAGTATTTGGGAGCCCTGACGAGCAAATAACAACTACGATTAGGTTGGGAACTGGTGAAGGTACTGCTATAGACTTAAAAACTATTCAAAGCTTGTCGAAGTCAGAGAGAGGTGCAGTAGGTAATAATATTAATTTTGTTTTTGTAAAAGTACCTGCCTCTGTTGATGCAAGTAGTGTTGTTGCAGCTGGTTCCAGCTCTTTACCAAATGCTTTCACGGTAGGAAGTACTAGTTATACTTGGTCTGATGATGTACCTTCTGGCACCGGTCTTTTATATGCTTCAAAAGGGCAGCTGGCAAGTGGAAGCAGTAACTGGGTCTGGGGTACTCCTTATCCAATTACTGCAAAAAGTGTAGCAGAATTAATAATTTACACAGCAAATGTTCTAACAGGGGATCCACCAAACGTTCCGACAGGATCTACTTTTAAATTTAGTGACTCAACTTTAACAGTAAATGATAGTAACTGGGGTTTGAGCATTCCTGGTTTTACTGCGTCGGGTCAAACTATCTATGCAGCCAGAGCCTTGGTTACAGGTGCTGGGGATGAAACTATTTCAATACCTTGGAGCACAGCTTTTGTATTTTCGCAAAGAATCGACGGAGAAGCGGGAGATGCTGTAGATGCTATATTTAAAAGAGCTACTGGCACCATAAGTGCGCCATCTCCTAGTGCAGGTACTCCTACCGGTTGGTTTACCAATGTAGCAAATGTTACCGGCTCTGGTAAACTTTACATGTCGATTGGTACAAAACCTAGTGGAGAAAGCGCATTTA
>Ga0315315_10007386_pt1 | contig 10174 bp, 4 predicted proteins | sample M140m3416metaG_FD_203699 | JGI IMG/M metagenome (GOLD analysis project Ga0315315, IMG submission 203699) | Ammonia-oxidizing marine archaeal communities from Monterey Bay, California, United States - M1 40m 3416 | ecosystem: Environmental > Aquatic > Marine > Intertidal zone | place: USA... | reverse complement strand
CGCAGAAGCATCGTCCATTGGATGGGCGTCTGAACACTCCGCGGTGTAATCGGCTGGGATCGTAAGCTCGGGAGCTGCAGTATCCACTACTGTGATAACTTGAATTGCGTCAGTCGCATTTCCACAGTCATCAGTTGCGGTGAAAGTGCGGGTAAGTGTAAATGAGCCTAGAATACTTCCTATAGCAGTTACTTCTTCTAAAGTTATGGATACAGGACCACAGTTGTCTGTCGCAAAAACATCATCTAATGCAAATACCAATGACAAGTCATCATCACATGATGCTGTATAGTCAGATGGTACGCTTGTAAATTCAGGAGCCGTCGTATCAGTAATTGTAATCGTCTGCGTCGCAGAAGTTGCGTTTCCACAGTCGTCCGTCGCAGTAAACGCGCGAGTGATTGAGTAATCACCAGCACATAGGCCAGGGATGGTCGTCTCAACAACATCAATCGTTACCTCTCCGCAGTTATCTGTGGCAGAGGCGTCATCCATCGGATGTTCGCTTGAGCACTCAGCAGTATAATCCGCTGGGATCGTAAGCTCGGGTGCAGTCGTATCGATAATGGTAATCGTCTGAGTCGATGAAGAAGCGTTTCCACAATCGTCCGTTGCTGTGAACGCGCGAGTAATCGTGTAATCTCCAGCACATATACCAGGGATTGTTGTCTCAACAACATCAATCGTCACCTCACCACAGTTGTCTGTCGCAGAGGCGTCGTCCATCGGATGCGCATCGGAACACTCAGCGGTGTAATCCGCTGGAATCGAAAGCTCAGGAGCAGTCGTATCTATAATCGTAATCGTTTGGGTTGCTGTGATTGCGTTGCCACAATCATCAGTAGCCGTAAATTCACGCGTGATCGTATAGTCTCCAGCACATAAGCCAGGGATCATTGTCTCAACAACATCGATCACCACCTCACCACAGTTGTCAATTGCAGAAGCGTCCTCCATCGGATGCGCGTCAGAACATTCTGCGGTATAGTCTGCGGGGATGCTTAGAACGGGAGAAGTCGTATCAGAAACAGAAATAACTTGTGATTCTGAAGTTTGGTTACCGCAATTATCTGAAGCTGTGTAAACACGAATAATTGTAAAAGTATTTGGGCAAGTGCCAGGGAGGGTGATGTCTGAGTAAGTTATTACAGGTTCGCTACATCCACCTGATGCAGTTGGATTTCCTTCATAGGTCACATCACATTCGATAGAAATGTCAGAAGGTGTAATGAGGTCCGGAGCAGATTCTAGACCGTCGCAAATCCCGTCGTTATCTTGATCTGAAATACAGTTTCCGAAGCAGTCATATTCGTCAAGTGGATAGAAACACGAGCCGTCATTGTCTGTTGCTTCAGAGTTAAAGTTACATGCTGATGTGTCAGAACATCCAGGGATCTCAAATGGGTCACATATACCGTCACCGTCTGCGTCGCCTAAACACGTTCCAGAACAATTGTAGCCGAAGTCAGGGAAGATACATTCGTCTCCGATTGTCGCCACAGGGTCGAAATTACATGCTGTTATATTCATGCAACCAACACAAGAAGTATAGTCGCAAGAATTATTTTCTACATTGGCATCAGGGTCATAATTACAAGCGGTATTATCTGTACAACCCTCAACAATAATGATACATGAACCGTCATTTTCTGTCGCGATAGGATCAAAGTTGAGTGAGTTTTCCTGAGTACACCCGTAAATCTCAAATGGATCACATATGCCATCTTCATCGGTGTCAAAAAGACAGTCTCCATTGCAATCATAGCCTTCGTCAGGATAGATACAATCGCCAGGGTAAATTGCTGTTGGGTCATAGTTACAAGCTGCAGAGGATAGACATCCAATGCATGATGTAAATTCACATGTTCCGTCGTCTGTATTTGCGGACGGGTTGTAATTACATCCAGATTGATCGAGACACCCGTTTACAATGTCAATACAAGACCCATTGTCGTCAGTTGCATCAGCGTCGAAATTAAAGGCAGATGTGTCAGTACAACCAGGAATCTCAAATGGATCACATATTCCATCGAGATCGGAGTCTGCTAAACAATTTCCATCACAATCATATCCGGTTTCTGGGAAAGTACATTCTCCAGAAACAATAGCTTCAGGGTCGTAGTTACAGCCATTTGCATTTAGACACCCCTGTGGAAGACACGATAAGAAATCACAGCTGCCATCATTGAAGTTTGCTGAGGCATCATAATTACAAGCCCCTGAAAGTGTACAACCAGGTATTTGGCATGTAGCGTCATCAATTGTGGCAGTAGGATCATAATTTGCTGCATCAGGATCTGTACATCCTGCACAAGATGTGAAATCAGAACAAGTTGAAGGAATAATAGCCTCAGGATCATAATCACATGCTATACTATTCATACATCCAGCACAGGTTGCGTATTCACATGTGCCATCTGAGTAATCAGCAGTAGCGTCATAGTTACACGCTGAAGGGTTTGTACAACCGAAAGCGAGACAAGATGAGAATTCACAACTGCCATCATTTACAGTGGCTGTGGGATCGTAGTTGCAGGCAAATGAAAAAGTACATCCAGGGTTCCCACAAGATGTGTATTCACAGGTTCCATCATCTTCTGTAGCGAGCTCATCGTAGTTACATGCAGTTGAATCGTTACATCCATCAACTTCAAAAGGGTCACAAACGCCGTCTCCATCTGTATCAACGATACATGAGCCGTCACAATTATATTCGTTCTCTGGGAAAGTGCAGGCGGCAGGAAAGATAGCCTCTGAGTCGTAGTTACAAGCTTGTTCATTCAAACATCCTGCACACGTTGTGAATTCACAAGAACCGTCGTCTGTATTTGCACCATCATCGAAATTACATGCAGTAAGATCAGTACATCCCAGAACAACAATGAAACAAGTTCCATCATCATCAGTAGCTGATGGATCATAATTTTCAGCAGTATTATCTGTACATCCAAGTATTTCAAATGGATTACAAACCCCATCACCATCTGAATCTAACAAACAGATTCCGTCACAGTCATACCCTGACTCAGCAAAAGTGCAATCTCCTGTTAAAATGGCAGTAGGATCATAATTACAAGCAAGTGGATTAATACAACCAGCACACGATGTGTACTCACAAGATTCATCATCTGAATTTGCGTTTGGGTCGAAATTACAAGCTATTGCTATTGTACAACCCCCAAAAAGACAGTTGCCACTGTCCTGTGTTGCTGAAGGATCATAGTTGTCAGCATTGGCGTCCATGCATCCGTAACAAGAACTGAAGTCATTACACACAGATCCGATTGTCGCCTCAGGGTCATAATCACAAGCAGTGGAATTCATACATCCAGCACAAGTTGTATACTCACATGATGCGTCAGAGTAGTCAGCAATAGGGTCGAAGTTACATGCATTGATGTCCATACATCCGAAGTTCAAGCAAGACACGTAATCACATGAGCCATCATCAATCGTTGCTGTCGCATCATAGTTACATGCAAAAGGGTTCAAACATCCAGCACAAGAGATGAAATCACATGTTCCATCATCGTCAGTTGCTGATGCATCGTAGTTACACGAGTTAATACTTGTACAACCATCGATTTCGAATTGGTCACAAATTCCATCTAAATCTGAATCAATCACACAGGTTCCATCACAATTGTATCCAGGATCTGGGTATGTACAGTCAGCGGTGTAAATAGCATTGACGTCATAATTACAAGCTGTAGGACTCAAACATCCTGCACACGTTGTGAATTCACATGAACCGTCGTCTGTATTTGCATTGGTATCATAGTTACAGGCAGTCACATCCGTACACCCATTAATGACAGTGAAACAAGTTCCATCATCATCAGTGGCTGATGAATCGTAATTTTGAGCATTCATATCAGTACATCCAAGTACTTCAAATGGATTACAAATCCCATCTCCATCTGTGTCTTCTAAACAGGTTCCGAGGCAATCATATCCAGTGTCTGCAAAAGTGCAGTCTCCTGTTAAAATAGCAGTAGGGTCATAATTACATCCAAGTGGATTAATACAACCAGCACACGATGTATACTCACAAGATCCATCATCCGAATTTGCGGAAGAATCATAATTACAGGCTACTGAAATTGTACAACCATTGTACGTACAATACCCACTATCTATGGTTGCTGAAGGATCATAGTTGTCAGCGGAGGCGTCCATGCATCCTACACATGAAGTGAAATCTGAACACACCCCAGCGATTGTAGCTGCAGGATCAAAATCACATGCATTGATGTTCATACATCCAGCACAAGAAATAAAGTCACACGACCCATCATCGTAATCGACGCTTGCGTCATAGTTGCAGGCTGATGTGTTCGTACAACCAAATGTAATACAGCTGAAGTAGTCACATGAACCATCATCTTCGACAGCTTCAGAGTCGTAGTTACAGGCATTTATGTCTGTACATCCCGACGACATAACTTCTTCGATAGCTGAAAGAGGGCTTTCAGACGCAAGGAAATTAAATGGGATAAAAAACAATAAAGCCCCGATCAGTACCAAGGCAAATGATTTGCAAGTAGGGAAGGATGTGGGAAACAAACAAGGCATGTCAAAATGTTTGAAGGGTCGAAAGTCAATATATCTTCGACAAAATACGAAATTATCATCATAAAGTTACATTTTATGCCGACTAATGACCTGAATAGCAAGTATGAACAAACGATGATGGATGGTTTAGGGAACAAAAAACAGCCGCCTTTTGCAAGACGGCTGTTGATGTAAGCTATGATTTTGCTGCATATACAGCGGTTTATGTATTACTTACTAATTAAGCTTTTTACTTAAATCGAAAATGCTTGGCGTAGCGATAAAGATTGAACTATATGTTCCGACTACGACACCGATCATTAAGGCGAAAATAAATCCTTTGATATTGTCACCACCCAAGCTGAAAATAGTCAATAGAACAACGAATGTCGAAAGTGATGTATTAATCGTACGTGAAAGTGTGCTATTCAAAGCATCGTTAATTAATGTCTTGTCATCACGTTTCCCACTGTAAAGCCCTACATATTCACGGATACGGTCAAATACAACGACCGTATCGTTAATTGAGTATCCAATGACTGTGAGAATCGCCGCAATGAAGGCTTGGTCTATCTCCATTGTAAATGGAAGGATTCCCCAGAAGATACTGAAGATTGATAGTACAATCAACACATCATGCGTCGTCGCAATAAGCGCTCCCAGTCCATACTGCCATTTTCTGAAACGGAAAACAATGTATAGGAAAATAATGAGGAGAGAGAATATGGTTGCTTTCTTCGCACCGTCACGGAAATCATCCGAAATGGTGGAGTCAACCTTGTTGTACATGTCAATGGTATAACTGCTATCTGCCTCTAATCCCAAACTTGCCAATCCTGAGTAAAGTGCATTTTGAATGTCTTCATCTACTGTCGTGCTTTGAGAATCAATCATGAAGTTTGTCATCACACGAAGCTTCTGGTTTGTTTCCTTTGTTTGGATCAAAGGATTTCCAGGCGTGCCATTCTCAGTAAATGTAACAGAAAGTGCAGTTCTTACACTGTCTGTATTTATAGGGTCAGCAAAAGAAATATCAAAAGTCGTACCTCCAGTAAATTCAACACCATAGTTCAGATTTCTTGTACTTAATGAGTAAATACCGCCAAGGATAACCAAACCACTCACGATGTACATGATACGGCGCTTGCTGATGAAGTCAAAATTTGTGTTAGTAAACCAGTTCTCCGTCATTTTTGAAGAAAAAGTCATGTTCTTATTCTTTTCTAAACGAGAGAAGATAATCAAGCGAGTAATGACAATTGCACTAAACAATGAAGTGAAGATTCCGATGATCAAAGTCGTTGCGAATCCACGGATGGCCCCACTACCGAAACTGTAGAGCACGAACGCAGTTAAGAGCGTTGTGATATTGGCATCTATAATCGCACTGTACGCTTTGGAATATCCATCTTTCACAGCAACTGCCAACCCTTTTCCATGCCTCATCTCTTCTCGAATACGCTCATAAATAAGAACGTTCGCGTCTACCGCCATACCGATTGTAAGTACGATACCTGCGATACCTGGAAGGGTAAGCGCCGCGCCTAACGATGCGAGTGCACCAATAAGGAAGAAAAGATTTGCAAGAAGTGCAACATTTGATACAAGACCAGCACCTTTGTAGTAGAAGATCATGTAGGCAAGTACAACAAGCAGTGCGATCAGGAAGGATGAAAATCCAGCTTTAATGTTCGCCTCTCCCAATTGCGGGCCAATGCTCACTTCATCAACAATGCGGGCAGGAGCAGGCAGTGATCCTGCTTTTAATAGGCCAGCAAGGTCTTGTGCCTCAATGAGTTTCTCTTCAGCCGATTGTTGTGTTCCAAAGCTAATTTGTGAACGTCCACTTGTAATAGCTGACTGAACGTTTGGTGCACTGAATACAAGGTTGTCAAGAACGACAGCTACAGCTCGGTTGTTTTCTGATGCACATTTTTCAGTCATGGTGCCCCATACTGCAGCCCCATCAGAATCCATCGTCATACTTACAACAACGTCGCCGATCTCGTCATACGACACGCGTGCATCAACAATACTTTTCCCAGAAAGGGCAGCACGTCCCTTTCCTGATTCGTCCTTGATTGCATAAAGAGACGCAATGTTAGACGTAGGTTTTGCATCCCAAAGAAGACGAAGGTTCGCACCAATTGCTTCTTTTGCTTCAGCTCGGTTGAGTAAATCGTTCACACGGTTTGTGTCACTTACTTGGGCATAGCCCACAATCGCTGAACGACGTGAAAGTTCCATTTGGAAAGAGGCAAAGAGCGGATTTTTTGCTTGACGTTCTTCAATTGTTAACGTAGAATCAGGCGCAGCATCCTCAGCAAAGAGCTCAGGGTTAAGAGATTTACCGATCGCAGTATTTGCTTCAGATAATTTCCCGATGACTTCATCATTGAAATACGTCTCCCAGAATTCTAGATTCGCTGTAGACTTTAGTTGTTTTCGAGCACGCTCACGATCGTCGACACCTGGGAGTTCAACGAGGATACGCCCGTTTTGTAGTTTTTGAACATTTGGCTGAGCCACACCGAGTTGGTCGATACGCTTGCGGATAATGTTTTCCGTATTGTCAATTGCAGTTTCAGCTTCGCTTGCTAAAATTGTTAGAATTTCATCGTCAGAGCTTTTTGCTGGAAAAAGATCTTTCTGCTCCATGTTGTGAAAGATGCGCCACAACTTTTCGTCCTCTTGACCTGCTGTTTGAGCTCTCCACGCCTGATCGAAAAGCACCATAAATCCATCTGATGAACTGTTTTGTGCTTCACGTGCAGCAGAGAGTGCAGATCGGAAATCCTCGTTATCAGAATAATCAGAAAGAGAAATAATGAGATCGGGGATACTTACCTCTAGCGTCACACTCATTCCTCCTTTAAGGTCAAGTCCCATATTGAGTTCTTGCTCCTTAATCTCTCGGTAGGTATGGCCAAAAATATCAGCCACTGAATTGATGCTGTCACGAAGATATTCACGTGTCGCGATCTTGGTAGCTTCCTCCAATGTCAAACTTCCAAGAAGATTGTTTCCTTCTAAGCTGTCAGCAACATATTCGCCATGTAAGGCAGCTTTGGCTTCGAAACTTTTAGAAGCCCAGTTGAAAGACAGTGTGTAGAGAGTTGCAAGCGTAAGCAACAATGTGAAAATCTGGACGGCATTTTTATTTTCCATGGTCAAAAAGGGTTCTTTTACAGGGACGTAAATATACTGAAAAATTGGATTGATTTAACAGATGTTCTGAGTCGTATCTTGGAGCCATATGGAAAAGCTTAAATTGATTCAAAATTGTCACCCTGTGTTTGTGATTTTTACGTTTATAATGACTCTAGTTGTCAGTGATACTGATACTTATGCTCAAGTGGGTGTGGAGGATGCAACGTATCAAGTGGCCGTTCTTCAGTATAGAGGAGGAGGGGATTGGTACTCTAATCCCACGAGTTTGCCCAACTTGATTCAGTTTTGCAACTCTGAATTAAGTATGAATATCGACGAAGAAATGGTCTATGTTGAGGTGAATTCACCAGATTTATCTCTTTATCCATTCGTTCATATGACTGGACATGGGAATGTGGTTTTCTCTTCTTCAGAAGCCCGAAACCTGAGAAATTATCTGCTTGCGGGAGGCTTTCTACACATCAGTGACAACTATGGTATGGATCCGTTTGTCAGAAAGGAGTTTTTGAAGGTGTTTCCTAAATTAGATTGGGTGGAAGTGCCTTTCAGTCATCCGGTGTATCACCAAACCTTCGATTTCGATCAGGGCTTGCCAAAAGTTCATGAACATGATGATTTACCTCCAAGAGGGTTTGGGCTTTTCTTCGAAGGGCGTCTCTTGTGCTTCTACGATACAGAATGTGATTTGGGAGACGGATGGGAAGACTATCAAGTGCATAGAGACCCAGAATCAGTGCGTTTGTTAGCGCTACAAATGGGGGCCAACCTCATGCAATTCGCCATGGGTGGCGCAGAGTAAATAGAGCCTTTAAAAACTATACGGGGTGCAGTTTTGCTTTAACGTGCCCATTTTCGTCCAAAGATTTGGTGAGTGCAAGTCCGTTTGCCTGCATGCATTCAACGAGGTCATCCCAGGTATCCTCAGTCCCATCTGCATACTTTTCTCTGAGGTCGTCAAGACGTTCTCCAGCAACTTCTGCAAGGACATCCCAATATGCATTCGCCACAATTCCAGTTCTGGGTTGCCCGAATCGTTCCCAAAGTATTTTCATTGCCGTAGACAGCGAAGATTTCCCGTCTGTGACTTTCATGATTCGGGTATCGCACATCAAGGCAAGGACCGCCCCTTCTACGTAAATCGACCCTTTGCGCCCTTTTACCCCGAGGCGATAACCATCAAGCCAAGTATCGTAACTGGAGTCTGCCACACTTAGGTTATGTCTTCCAGGATTGTTGAGGTGTCTATTGAGGAGCGACTCCATGAGTGTACTCCATCCCTTCAGGTCAATGCAGCCAGATTCGAACAAGAAAAGGTCGCCCATGTATGTCGTGACACCCTCGGCAATATATCCCAATCGGCTAGGGCAAGCATCTTCAAAATTGTAGGGCATCCATTCAGAGGGTCTGATTCGCTTGACATTCCAAGCGTGATATAACTCATGTGATGCAATCCCCACCAGCTCATTGTAGCCATGTTGGGTTTGGGTTTTTGCAGAAGGGCCTAACGCAATGACAGTGCTGTCTTCGTGTTCCACTCCATGTCTGACCTCTGTGTCTGAGGGCAGGAGGTATAGGAAGTGATAATCTGAGGTGGGGAAGGTTCCGAAGGCTGAGATTTGGCTTTTTGAAAAAGCGATGTGATCCGCCATGAACTTTTTCTGTTGCGGCGGCGCGTCTCCATAGGTCCAAACATGGAAATTCACCATCTTGTCACTGTCCTCAACCTGATACGTTTCATGCCAAAGCTTGGGGGATGCCATCCACGGACTGTCCATCGCATGTTGCATGTCATGTGCAATCAGACATCCATCAACTGTCGGAAGCGCTGTTGCAATGTCCCAGTTGTTAGGAATGTCGGAAAGCGTGATTTTGTATCCCAGGTCATGGTTTGATCTGTCATAGATAAAGCAGTTTACGGGATTGACATATTGAAGCTCGTTAGACACAAACGTAGAACCGGCATTGAGGATGTCCGCGTGAAAGATCCAGCGCAACCGATGAATTCCCGCCGGGACGATCCATCGATGTAGGTCGGACTTTACAAGTTTAATCTCAGATCCATTCTCTGAAACGCCTGCCATCTTGATGATATACTGCGCAAAATTTGCGCGCTCATATCTTCCAGGTCGCCAAACCGGCAATTGCGCTTCCCATGATTCATCGCGCTCGGGAAAAACGGCGTCAAATGAAAGTGCAGACGAATTTTTAACGCGCGCAATTCTAAGGTCGATCATTTTTGCGTTCGGAGTCATTTCGTTTGCTTAGGTGTTTAATTGAGAGAATGAAATTTGTGGTCGAGGGGTCGCTATCTATGCAGCGTCTATTCAAACATTTCAGAGACTGGCTTTCCCGTAGTCCCGTTCGGATATGGAATCCCGGCGACAGCACACATGGTCGGCGCGATATCTCTGATGTACGTCCGCGCGTAGGTAGAACCGACTTTCACTCC
>Ga0315315_10007383_pt1 | contig 10176 bp, 8 predicted proteins | sample M140m3416metaG_FD_203699 | JGI IMG/M metagenome (GOLD analysis project Ga0315315, IMG submission 203699) | Ammonia-oxidizing marine archaeal communities from Monterey Bay, California, United States - M1 40m 3416 | ecosystem: Environmental > Aquatic > Marine > Intertidal zone | place: USA... | reverse complement strand
ATCCACTTGTTAATTTCTCTTTTATCCCATGCAAATCCACGTCCACCACGGCAGGCCATGCCATCTACTATGTAACAGGTTAATCCTTCATCCGCATGGAATTGATCCAAGGATGTCTGTGATTTAAACCCAAGTAGTTTGAGTGCTTTCTTGCTGGTAATAAGATACTTCTTTGCACCTTGATTCCTGCCCATTACGCCACCTTTTGGTTGGCCCAACGCAAGGCATTGGAAAATTCATACATCGATATGGTCTGCCTATTACGGATCTTCCTGGTCTCAATATTATGTTCCTTAATTATCTTATAAACATAACTGCGACTCACACCAAACTTCTCGCTGGTCTTACTAATAGACAAACGATTCTCCGTAAAGGGCGTGCCAAGATTTAATGTTTTAATATCATCGGAATAGCCCGGCCATACATCGGTACGCAAACATTCACCATAGATTTTAATCGCTTCAAGCACCCTTGGTACTTCACGTTCAATATCATTATTATCTATATGGTAACATGCAGTGGCATATGGTTCACTCTTCTCGACAACCAAAAACACAAACTGCTTGGGTCGCTCGCCCATCTGCCGTAATGCAGTCATGTAAAACGCAGCTTGAAATGCATAGCCAAATTGACGAACGCTTTTGGCAAATCCTTTCTCACTTGCATCCATGGTAGTCTTTAAATCTATGACCATTCCATTCTCACTATTGTATAAGTCAGGACGAACCTTGCAGGGCGTGCCTTCGATCTCGAAGTATCCTGTATGTTCAGTCTTACTTGCCGGATGATATAGCATCTCTAGCAATAGTGGATGCATTCTTGCAGATGCAGCTACCTCCATGCACATATTATAATCAGATTCTGGTAACCAACGCTTGTTTGGTTCTGCTGCTTCCATCTCTGCAAATGCATCTTTGTACGCTTTGGTTCTGCTTGAATTGCCATCAATCTCTGTTGGCTTACATCCAAACTCAATGTCTGTGAGTGCAGGTTCTAGTGTAGCTGTATGTACCAGGCTACCATTTAATAGGGCAGGGGTACTTGGCGTGGGGAACTTCATCGAATGCTTCACCTTTGCCGGGCAAGAGCCGAGCAATTGTCTTGCTCGACTCGAACCCAACGCAGTGTCCGCATGATAGTCTTCGTTACTAATGTTGGGACGTAACATATCAATAAGGGACTTCGTCCTCGTCCTCCTCAACGGGTGGTTCAAATGCTGCAAATGGATCTTCACCATCAAATAATGCCGGAAGATTGATTGCCTTTAACTCTGCCTTCACAATAGCTCGCAAATCCTCATCCAACTTTTTGATTGGCTTTGGATTCATGGCATAAGTTGTCTCCAATCCTTCACCATTACGCACCACGCTTATGTCGTACTTACGGCAGTCACCCCAATCCTCATCATTCGCAAGCTGCAATAACTCTGATTGTAGTTTTGTCTGCGTCATTTCCAATATCTGCACTTTACTTTCTGCATAATTATAAACCACAAACGCATAAAAACTGCGTGGCTTATCCTCAAATGCTTGGGGTGCTTCTTCACCTTCTGCCCAACGGATGGGACGCTTCTTGCCATCCACAACTGCCCAGCCTAATGTTCCACATATAAAGCCTGGAGTAGGCTTATCATCACTACTTCCGATTATTCGGAACTTATTATCTCCCTGCTGAAACCTCATATAGTTTCCAGCGCCACCACCACCTTCTGAAGGTGCTTTTATATTACTAGGTAAGAATGCCATAATATTATTTATTTTATTGTTTTTGTATTTTATTGTTGCTTATTGTATTTTGTCATGCTTTTAGAGGTACATGAGCAAAACCCGTGAAAATCTAACTAAACCCTTATCCCTTCGCTTACACTCTGAAGTGCGTAAAACTATTAAGACCCTGAGTGAGGATACTGGTCTCCTCCAAGCCCAGCTTTACGACATGGTTCTTCGTGCAGCTTGTAAGACAATTGCTGAGAATGACCATAGCTTTGAACTTCCGTTGAAGTTTGAGCTTTCAAAAAAGAAGTAAGTAATTCCTGCAAGTCTGTAATCTGTACTACACTAGGGCGGTCGGCAAATATCTCGACTGCCCCGTTTTCTTGTATGCGAAATTCTATACCATTAAATACTGCTGTTGTTATCATAACTAATTGTAGTTGATTGTAGTTTAAATTATTGTTTTTGCATATAAGTAATATGCATGGAAGGTTTTTTATTTATGCGATCTTAGTCGCAGATATAGTAGGTAAACCACTATATATTTTGTCAGTCATTTTTGTATCTGCATGACCTAACGCTTTACTTGCTGGGTAAATTCCATTGCTTCGCATCAAGCGATGTCCGCAATACTTCCTTAGCAAGTGAACTGCATGTTTTTCCGTAACGCCACAATCCTCTTTTAAGAATTGGGCAAAGCGTTCCCTAATTGTTACTTGTGTGCAATTTAATATGAGGTCATTAAAGTCACGCATCTCCATAATCTTGTCCCAAAATGTAGGATCGCATGGCCTATCCTGGAAGTCACCACCACATTTAGGATTATGAATACGAATGCATTTATTGCCTTCGATGTCCTCATATAAATCACTCCACCTAGCTCGCCTCATCTCTGAGTTACGCAAGCCAAGGCCATACGCAAGTAAGTAAGCTTTGTAAAATATTGGTTTGGTGTGCTTGATCGATTCGCACTTCTCAATTACCACATTAATGTCATTAGTAGGTATGAATGATTTAATAGGTTTTGATTTAACTACTGTGGTTGTCCAATTTACCATGTAGCTGGTCTCAATCCCCTGCTCGTCATACCACTCGATCATGCCCCGGCTAAATAAGGACTTACTTAATCTTAATCTTTGTGACCCTTTCGGAAAGAATCGCAAAAAATGCTTAGGCAAAATTAATCCACTCTCAGGATGCCTACCCCCCAAGTACCTTGTATCAAGATCCAAACTCATATTTAATTTATTCAAGACATGCTTAAATGCATTCGCACAGTTACGCATCGTCTCATAGTTGGGAACATTAAAAGAAGTACTACGACAATCCTTGTAGGCAAAAATTAATTCGCTTAGAAGAATTGTCCGTGCAGCTGGTTTCTTGTAATTCAATACAATATTATTAGACATATTTTGTGGGGGTTGAGTTAGGAGGTCACGTTTATCTATATCTATCATATTAGTCTGTAAAGCATTTACGTCATTATTTGTTAAGTGCATTTTTTTTAATCGTTATTTTAGTGGGTTTTAATACCCCTTTGCACTTCCTCTACGACCTGCGTGTGATTCTGAACAGAAAGTGCAAGGGATATTATTTTAGTAGATGTATAATTCCTTGTCTTGGCATCACAAAAAGCAAAAAATGTTTTAGTGTCAAACAAATTGTGTATTTTTTTTTAAATCATTAGGCAATGCTAGTAATGCAGTCCAAAAAAAAGCCACCCGGAGGTGGCTAGGTGCTGACACTCCTGCCAGCGAACTCAAGGAATTACTACGTCCCTTTTGTAAATGCTAAGTTAGTTTGAGTTATTTATTTTGTCAAGTTACTCTGTTGGTTTATCGCTTTCAATTATTCCTTGTTGCAGTAGGTATGCATTAATGCGCTTACCTGTAAATGTGTCTACAACTTGAGATCCTTTGTCCTTAATATATTGGGCTACACCATCATCAAGGTTTGCTTTTATACCACTCTGCACAACACGCTTTTTAGGCTTTGTTAGCAGCATTGCTGTAAACTCTTTATCCTGTATTGCCTTGGTTAACGTGCGTTGCAAATTCATCATTGGAATTTTATCAAACATTTCTTGGAATTTGCGACTTACTGCACCAGCCATCATCAAAGGTGCGCCTTGGCCTGCAACACTAGATGCACCCACTTGTGAACCTGACCATCTTGCAAGTAAGTTCATCATACCATCACCATATGTAATCACTCTTTCCATCTGTGCTGGATCTTGTATTACCTGCTCAAATTGTTTACTAGCAGGGATGAGAACTTTAGTTAAGTTGTCAGCTTGTGCCTTCGTTATCAAATTAGTCTTTTCCAGGTTATCTAAATAGGAATTTTTACCTGTTTCCTTATTAAGGATACTCTCTAGGTTTGCACCAGATATTAACTCAATCTCTCCCTCTTTTAATTTAACAGTCTTTTTAGCACTATTAATCAAATCGTCAAAGACTGCATGTTGTAGTGCTTCAAATTCTTTTGGGTTTGCACCTCGCTTGCCTGCAATAACTAAGTCTCGTAATGCACCCTCTTGATTTAAGCTAGTTTTAGCATGAAGGATAGCATCGTGTAAGTTGTTTGGATTGTCAGGAGTGCCTTTACCAAAAGCTAATCTTGATGCAACGCTTTCGCCTTCTTTAGCTAGTAGCTTTCCTCTCTTGTGAGTCTTTTCTAATATACCAGCAAGTTTTACTTTTTGCTCTACATCTGAAAGGTCTTTTACAAGTCCAACTTCTTTTATTGTCTGTGCATTATCTCTAATAAACTTAGATAAGGCGTTGGGTTCTATTTTCCCTGTTGCTGCATTAACTGTTTTAGCAGCAGAGTTTTGCATAAACTGCTTTTGCATACGATCCAAGGTGTTAGTCATTCTTGGATTTTCCATTGTCTCGATACTTCTTTGAGTAGCTCGTTTCATTGCTGCAAAGTTTAATGCCCGTTGTGTGTCTGACACTCCTCTACTTGCAGCTTCTAAGGATACATCCATTTCCTTATCTAGGATATTTCTTATAGTTTGATTGTTAAACTTTTCATTGAGATCCTTGGAGAACTCACGGGCTACAATTGCAGTATCACCTGTTACTTGCAGTAAGTCATCAAGTACAGCATCTGCAAGTTTTTGTAATTTTTTTGCACCACTAAAATCCTTTTTTGCTCGTGCATCTCTAGCAAGCTCTAACCCTCGACTTCTTGCACGAAATAGTTCTTTTGCTTTAATTGTAAAAGGTTGCTCAAATCCAAGGTTTTTTGCAGTTGCTGCAAATCCACGAGTTGATTTTACCTCTGCACTCTTTTTCTTACGCTTTATTAAATCGCGCACCCAACCTTCAAGTGGAGTTTTTACTTTTTCATTAGGAAGTAATTGTCCTTTTAGTTCTCTAAATGCACGGACTGTGTTTGTGGTGGTTGCATTAACATTTTTATCAACCTTGCCCCATAATTGTGCTTCTAAAGCTCGTGCTTGTTTTAATTCATTATCAAGAATCTTGCGTGATGCCTCACTTGCATTACGTGCATCATCTGAGTTTTTACCAAGAATTGTTGCAACTGCATTATCTGCACGCTCTTGTGCCTTATTTAGTCTTTTATCCAAGTTAGCTTTAAATTGATTAATTCTTAGTTTTTGCCCTTCTCGAACAAGTAGTGGGTTTGATGATTTACTAAGTTTATTAATAGAAGCGTTTAATTCATCAGCAGCTTTTTTAGTCTGTGTTGATATTGAAGTTTTTAATTGCTCATTACCATCTCTGACTAATGTATTTTCCAATTGTGTGAGAACAGGGTTTCCTGTTGCTTGTGCTGGTGTTTGCAAACTTTTATCTGCAAGTAGTTGTTTTGCTAATGCTTGTTGATCATCTTCAAGAAACCCAGCTTTAGTTAACTTACTTTTTAATATCTCTGATGCTGCTTGTTCCCTACCTGCTTCAGAAAAATTACCAGCAACATTTTGTGCTGCTCTACCTGCACCTCTTAGTAATGGTAATGTTGCACCCATTGGTGTAAATGTTTCTGCCATCATGCCAAGTGTTTCATTACCTGGATCGCTTGCCTCTGCAAGTGTACGACCTACTCCTGCTGCCAATGCCCCTACACCTTCAACGGCAGCCATTCTGCCCGGTTGCTGTGCAGTATCCTTGACCATTTTACCTGCAAGATTTCTAACAGTCTCTGGTACTGCTCGTGCAGCACCAACGGGAGCAGATTGTGCAGCTAATACTGCTCCTGGATTGACCCTACTCGCAGCGCTAAAAATGGGGGCTGCCATTGTCGTTGTTAAACCTACAGCCTCTCCACCTCTGGCAAGAGCTTGTTGGTCTAAAGGTAAGTCTTCGTAATTTTCGTATCCAATTCCTGTATTTGCTAAATTTTCTCGAATTGCAGCTCCACCCATGAATGGTTTTTCAGATGGGATTATTGCGTCTTCTGGTACGCCAGCAAACTCAAGTCCAGCATCTGCTGCTTTAATAAGTAGATTAGCTGCATCTGCAAACCCACCAGCTACAGTTCCTGCTACTGTATTAAATCCTCGTGCTGGTGCAGACAATAATTCCATTGTTGTGGAAGGTTGACTCTTTTCACGATAATCACGCAAAAGTGCTATACCACGCTCTCGTGCCTGCCCGGTTGCTTTACCTTCCTTAATTGCACGAGCTATTGCCTGTGCTTGAGCTTTTGTTTTAATGGCCATATTACTTTAGGATATCGTCAATTAAAGCATCATCAGTTAATTCTTCTCCAGATGTTTGATTATTACCTGTGTTGCCTAGTGATTGCTCAATAATTGCAATTATTCGTGGAGTTGTATTGCGAATAGCTTGAGCTTTAAGGTAGTTTGTAGATCCTGGGTTAATACCAGGCTGGCTTAAAGTTTGCACTGCATTATTTAAAGAACCTCTAAGTATTACAGGAAGCTCAATAAGCTTATCTCGTAGCACCTCATCACTATCATTTGGTTGCGGTAGGAAATCATCAACCTGTTTCTGTGTATAAACATTACCTCGTGCAGAAATTCCACCAACTAGCACGGGTCTTAATTGTGTATTAATTGCCTTTAGTTTGACTTTTTGCGCAGCACGAGTCTTCGGACTGTATTCATCTCCACCAATATCTGGTGAGTCTGCACCAAATTTACCAAATACATAAGTAATACTATCTTTTATCAAACCACCAATATCGCCACCTGCTGCGGTACTAGGCATTAAAAGTTCATCGTCTGATACTTTCACACGAGTTTCAGCGTCTGTACCTTGTATTAATTTAGCTAAGTTTTCTGCTGACTGTTTCGCAATATTAAGTTCAGCTTCGATCTTTTCACGATCTGCTTGCATACCTGCTAATCGTTCTTCCTTTATTTTCCTATCTAAAGTTTCATCAGCACGTATCTGATCCATTTCCATTGCACTCTTTTCCATTCTCTGTGCAATTTCACCAACTGCTAACTGCTTTTGCAAAAGTTGCGATTCATACATTGGAACTGCAAATCTATTGTCAGTAATTTGTTTTTTAATGCCTTCCTCTGCACTTTCAATGCCCAACCTATTTTGCTCTATCTTCTGTTTTATTTGGGTTAGTTGGTAGTCATTCTCTGTGCCTTTACTAACTGTGTTCAGCTTTTTAAGTTCATTATCAAGTCTAGTTCCCTCTGCTCGTAACTCATTTAATCCTAAAACTTGCGATCTTGCTTGGTTTTCTAGATCCGACTTTAGAAGTTCGTTTTCTTCATTAGCTAGGTTAAATTTATTTTCAAATTCTTTACCCTTGATTGTAGCTTCTTTATATCTGTTATCTAAATCCCTAGCTTTCTTAGCAACAAATGGAGCAGATGCTGAATTTATTAATTGGAAATCCCTTGGAGTTGCTTGATCAGTTGTTGCTCTTTTTAATGCCTGCCCAAGTTTTGGATTTGATGTTTCTAGTGCAAGTAAATCTTCTGGACTAAAGTTGGCTAAGTTACCCATTGCAGTATCTTCTTCCTTTTGACGCTTCTCCTTGTTAAGCCCATACTGCTGAATCATGCCTCCAATCTGTTGCCCCATGTTGGCATACATTTGGCCTTGCGCACGCCCGGCTTCAACAATGGGTCGAGTATCGACCCGTGCAAGCGCTGATCCGTAATTTCCGCTAAAGAATGGTTTTCTTGCCATAATATTTATCTCCTTATTTTTGAATCCATCCACTTACGGATTACTGCTTTCAAGCGTGGTTTATCTGCGATGAAGTTTGCGAAGCGTTCTCCGTAATTCTTGTATAGTTTAAAGAACCAAGTAGGTGATTCTAGGAACATCCACATACGAAACATCTTCCATGCTGGATTATGCTCGCCATATACTTCTCTTGCTACCCAGCAATACTTGGCAATCATACCACCACCAAGTCCACCAAGCGCACTTCCAATACCACTGTATATACCTGCAGTCTTAGTTGCATCTGCTGCGACTTGAGCGCCATACATGTTAGCAGCATTGGTTGCTTGGCTTTGTATGTATCCAAGTCCACTCTCTGGGTTAAGGTATGCAGGTTGTGCATTTAATCCATAGCCTGCCTGTCCGAATACAGATTGTCCGGCTTGCAAGCTTCCACCACCTGATCGTCCAAGTATTGCCTGAAATGGATCGAGTTGTCCTTGGTTCTCAAGTTGGGATACTCGTGAGGCTGCGTCTAAATATCCAAGCAATCCTTGTTGCCTTAGAGATTCACGCAGTTTCTCGGCATCCATTTGTGATGCCACGTTAAATTGGTCTGCCTGCATGGAGCGAGTATCATCACTTGTCTGTATACCTGCTTCCTGCCCAAGTACAGATTGTGCAAATCCTCGGTTCTGCATTCTACGTTGGTTGTCTTCAGCAACCCTTGCCTGTGCTTCTGCGATTGCACCAGATTGGTCAAATGTTCTACCCATCATGGTGGAGCGTGCACGTGCAGCCTCTGCGATTTGTCGTTCCTCACGATCTGTTAATCCTTGTCCAAGTGCTTCTTCTGCATCGGACATTAAGCCTGCTCGTAGGGCATCTGCTTGTACACCTTGTGCTTGTACTTTTGCAGGATCAGAAATTCCTACTTCTCCAAGCAAGTTATCTTTTTGTTCCTCGATTAAATCTTTTGCCCCGGTCAATGCGGATGTAGTACCAGGTTTATAATCCTCCATGATTTGTCCAAAGAGTGGTTCTAAACGAGCTACATCTTGCAGGTCTGCTTCACGCTGGCGTGATAGGTTACCACGTTGTATATCTTCTGCCATTGCAGATAGACCTTTGAACTCACCATCACGGAATCCTGCTTGGTCAGTTGTGTTGACTTGCTGTACGAATTGCTTGCCCACTTCATCTGCAAGTCCAGCGTCCACATCTGCTTGGGTTGCAGTTTTGGTTTCGTATTGTGTGATGTTTCGTGTGTCACCAAGTAGGTCGATCATGCCATCACCTGCACGTTGTGTTGATTGACCTGGTGTGAATGTTCCAGGAGGTGCTACTACATCATTACCTGACGCATCTTTTTTGTAAATAGGTGTTGCTTCAGTAACTCCTCCTTCTTGACCAAATACTAAGGAATCTGGATAGTCTGCATCTATGAATGTTTGTGCTTGTTGTGGTGTAATTGAAGTTAAAGATTTAATTGCATCACTTGTAAAAGCCTTATCAAAAACTCCTCTACCAGCAGGCATATGTTTTGTCTTTTTCTTTTCCTCAACTAATTTGCCTGTCGCAGTATCAATTACTCTTGTGTACATGACACCTGTAGTTAGACCTCCTGTACCAAATTCAGTCACCACCTTCAAACCACCTTGACCACCTCCACCAGCATTAGCAGGTGGATCTTCATATCCAACAATAATACGTCCATCTGGTGCATACTTCTCATCACTGCCACTACCTAGCAAAGTCTGCCTAAGAATATCCGTGTCTGTCTGTGCAGTTTTCTTACGAATTGATTCTTCAAGTGGAAGCAAGGATTCAAGTGACCCTGTCTCTGCAAAGTCTCCTGTACCTGTAAGTAATTGTACTTGTGCTTTAAGTGCGTCTGCCATCCCTTCGCCATAACTTGGCTGGTCTGGATAATTTATGTCTGGCCCTCCTCCCATTGTTATTTCCTCCGATTGATTCTATTAAAGTCGTACCACTTAATAGGTTTTTGTTTTAATTGTCTCATCCACCCAACAAATGGAAGTGGGTATGGAATACTATTTATAAAGTCTGAAATTGCATTATCTCCAATGGCAGTTTTTACATACCAGGCATCGGGTGCAAGTACACCCCATTGTTCATTTGGATGGATGTCTGCATCTGTCCTTACTGCTTTTCCAAGCAACATGGTTTGCGGTGTAATGAATACATATCCATAGGCTGCATACGCACTTAAATCCTTGAACATATCGCCCTTGGTTGAATCGTAAAATTGCTTTGCTCGTTCTAGTATATTCATTCTGCGATTATATACTCCTCTGCATCACTTGCACTTACGG
>Ga0315315_10007382_pt1 | contig 10176 bp, 6 predicted proteins | sample M140m3416metaG_FD_203699 | JGI IMG/M metagenome (GOLD analysis project Ga0315315, IMG submission 203699) | Ammonia-oxidizing marine archaeal communities from Monterey Bay, California, United States - M1 40m 3416 | ecosystem: Environmental > Aquatic > Marine > Intertidal zone | place: USA... | reverse complement strand
CATTGACTATGATTCGCGTAGTGAAGCTGCGGGTAACAAAAATCTTCAGACTCGCGAGGAGTTTGGAGATTTTATTTTGAAGATTGATTGGAGAATCAAGGAGACAAGCGGTTTGTATGATGTTCCTGTCGTCTTGAGTGATGGCAGTTATCTGAAGGATGCGGCAGGCAAAAAAATTACGATCAAGACTCCGAATGCGGACTCGGGGATTTATTTGCGTGGTGCATCCAAGGCACAGCTGAATATATGGTGCTGGCCTGTGGGGTCGGGCGAGGTTTACGGAGTTCGGCACAAGGACACGACGCCGACTGAGATACGCGCAGGGGTCACTCCAAGAATCAATGCGGACAATCCGGTGGGAGAATGGAATCGCTTTGTAATCATCCTTGTCAAGGATCGTGTTACGGTTTATCTCAATAACCATATGGTGTTGGAGAACGCGCAGTTGCCCGATATTCCGGAGCGGGGACCGATCGTTTTGCAGCACCATGGGGGACCGGATCAAAACGGGAAGTTGCGTCCAGCATCTAGTCTTGTTCAGTTTCGCAACGTCTGGATCAAATCACTTGATCCGTAGTCAGCGTTAATAATTTGGTTTTACCTTGAGGTGAGATTCATGCGTTCAGTAAGACAGCGGTGAGTGAGCAAAATGTCGTTTCAGAGATGGATGTTCAATGACTGAGGAAGTGGTACACGGTTTGGCGGAGGCTCTTGCGCGAAAACAGTTGAAGATCGTTTTTGCGGAGAGTTGTACTGGGGGCCTTGTTTCGGCAGCACTCGCAGGCGTCCCCGGAATTTCTGAGTGGCTTTGCGGGTCAGCGGTGACTTACCGATCCCCGACAAAAGTTGCTTGGCTTGGAGTCGATGCTACGCAGATTGCGCACCACACTGCAGTCTGTAATGAGGTAGCACTGCAAATGGCGGTGGGGGTTCTTGAAAAGACACCCGAGGCGGACCTCGCGATCTCTATCACCGGGCATCTTGGACCCGCAGCTCCTGAGGACATGGATGGACTTGTCTTTGTAGGGATCGCAAGGCGTGGCGAAAAAAGCAGCCTGGCAACCGATGTGGTGCGACGCGTGCTAACGACGGAGAGTCGCCTCGTCAGGCAACGCGAGGCAGCCAGCTTGGTAATGTTGACAGCTTTGGAGCGGATGTAGGGGCTACAATGCGATACAGAGCGTTGTGTTGGATAATGTGGTGGTCATTTAATTGCGAACGCGACGAAAATTTCTTCGGGTAAGGGGTATTCTGGGATATCTGTGAGCGGCGGAGTTCAACAGCCGTTTCAATTCCATCAGGGGTCAAGATGTTGCGACTTTTAAGGAGTGACGTGGTCATTTTGCGATTACTGATCATTGCTGCGTTGAGTCTGAACTTGACGACGCAATTGTGGGGTCAGGCAGGCACACAGCAACAGGGCGGCTTGCCAGTTGGTCAGCAGGACGAGAAGACGCAGTCGATCGAGGACATGTTTAAGAATGTCGCGCGAGCGAAGGCGGAGCGAAACCAGCTTGAATCGTCCGATGGTGCTGGGGCTGGACAGTTAAGGCGGGGCACATTTCCGACGGTTCGTCCCTCGGGTGACAATGCTTTTCGCCTTCGGGCAGCATTTCCGAGTCAGGCCGTCCCGAAGAATGTATTACGTCTCCGCGCTGCAGAACCGTTAAGTGCAAGCCCTCTGGGGTTTAGGCAGGCCGTTGTCCTTCGCAGTCTGGAGTTTCAGGATGATCTGAAGCGATTGGATCGACAGTGTGCAAGTCTTGCACAGTTATTGCGTGATGACTCCCAGCGGAATCGAGTGCTGAAAAACGTTCTTCCGTTCGCGAATCGATTATCATCCGATGTTCGAATGATGCTTCAAGCAACGTCGGCTAAGTCAATGACCGAAAACTCAGTCGCAGCCTATCGCGGAGTGGATCAGGGGTGGCGACAACTTGAATTCCAACTGCGGGGATTGGGCGGCCTTGGGGGCGATACTTTGGAAGCAGTGCATGATTGTGATCAGTTGATCAGTCGGATGTCGAGGCAGCTTGGTTTGTTGCCCCAATTCGATCGTGAGCAACTTCACAAATTGCTGCTGGTTCTCGGAACCAAACTTGGCACGCTAAGTGACGATCTCCGTTTGGCCGATCTTGACTTAAGGGTGCGGCACAGTTTGGAGGGAACGTTGCGTTTGCTTCGTCAGGATACATTGAACCTAGTTGATCGCGTTGACGACCTTGAGCAAAAAGACGTTGTCATCGGGCTAAACAAGCTGAATGCTCAGTGGAAGAAAGTTGCTGCAACGCTAGAGAGAATTGCTGATGTGCATGTCCAACATCGCGTGCAGGATGTTGCCAAGTGTTTTGGGCAAGCTCATGGTTTGCTTTGGATAGTGCTGCCACCTGATGCTGATGTTTTGTTGGCGGTGGGTGCCCGTCTGGTTGCGCATTGCCGGCTACTTGTCGCAGATTTGAGTCAGCGTTTAGCGAATGCGGATCAGCTCACGGGATCTGAACAGATCAGGCTGGGGGCACAAAGTTTGCTGGAAAATAGTGAGTCGCTCAATGATCAGATATCACAGGGCGTCCCGTTCGCGTCATGGAAGTCATCACTGATGGAAACGCAGAGGAGTTGGTCTTCACTCCGGGGTTCATTGGTCAGTAGCGGACTGGTAAAGCGACAAATGGTGTTAGCGATTGATAGTGAGTTTCAACGTTTGGACGCAGGACTAGGCGTTCAAGATGACGCAGGCGATGCGTTTGATCATAAGCGATTGCTGCGAATCGCTGCAGCGATTGAGAGTACTGCAGGATTCGTCGATGCAGATCTACAGCGTTACAGAAACTTGCTTTCCCCTTTGGCGTTCCGCGATACTACACTTTCAGCATCATCAGCATTCCTTCAGTCTGCGAAGTTATTTCATCAATTGATTGATCAACAGGCGGATGCTGGCACCATTAGTTCGGCGGCTGTGGCTTTGCAGGATAGTTGGAGACGTCTGCTTTCTGGTTTAAGCCAGATTCAGTTGCATGGCATCTCTGCACTGCGAGCGAAGAATTTGCTGCAGGATCAGCGTGAGTTGGTTCAGTACATCTCTGAGGTTTCCACCGTCTTTTCACCTTGAGCTGTGACGACGGCGGAAAACACAGACGAACTGCGGCGAGGTAGTGAAGAGCCAGTCGTCTGATTGCACGGAATCTGAATTCTGTCTCTAGCCGATCGGTTCCAGGAAACCCGGCGAAATTGCTTGTAGTGATAGGGCAGGGTATCGGTGCGGCTGATGTAGGGGATGCAAGTAGGCACGCTCTGCATGTCTTAGCCTGCGAATTTCTTGTGATAGTGCAGAAAAAAGTGGAGGGCAGGGCCGATATAGCGTTCTGGTCGGTTAGCATACAGGAAGTATTGTTCTCTTTGTTTGTGGCCCCGGAGTCGTTGAATGCGTCTGAAATTTGCTCCTGTTGTTTTCTGCGTTGGTGTGGTTCTGTCGTCGTTTGCCATTGCAGACGAGCTTCCAGAGACAGGTAAACGTGATGGAATCAAGCCTCGGAACGTTGTTTTTGTTTTGACCGATGATCATCGCTACGATGCGATGGGGTTCATGGGGCATCCGTTCTTGGAAACACCACATCTTGATTCTCTGGCGTCGAATGGCGTTCATCTCAAGAATGCGTTTGTCACCACTTCGCTCTGTTCACCCAGTCGAGCATCCATTCTGACCGGTTTGTACACCCATAAGCATCGGGTGATCGACAATAACCGCTTGGTGCCTGAGGGGACCCTGTTCTTCCCGCAATATTTGCAGCAGGCTGGTTACAACACCGGGTTCATTGGTAAGTGGCACATGGGCGGGGCGCATGACGATCCGCGACCGGGTTTCGACCATTGGATCAGTTTTCGGGGGCAAGGCAACTATTTGCCACCGGGGCCGAAGTACACGCTCAACGTCAACGGAAAGCGGGTAAAGCAAAAAGGCTATATCACGGACGAGTTGACTGACTACGCAGTGGAGTGGCTGGAAGAACAGAAGGATGATGAGAAACCTTTCTTCTTGTACCTTTCTCATAAAGCGGTTCATGCAAACTTTACCCCGGCAAAGCGGCATGAGGATCGCTACAAAGACGCGGATTTGAGTTTCCTTCCACGCGGCAAGGAAATTAGTGCGTCCAAAGATGCTCCGCGTTGGGTGCGTGACCAACGCAATAGTTGGCATGGAATCGATTTCAGTTACCACAGTGACAGAGGGCTGGATTACCTTTATCGCCGCTACTGTGAATCTGTCCTGGCGGTGGATGACAGTGTTGGACGAGTCTTGCAACAACTGAAAGATATGGGCATTCACGATGAAACGCTGGTGGTCTACATGGGCGACAACGGATTCATGTGGGGTGAGCATGGACTCATTGACAAACGGGTGTCTTACGAAGCTTCCATTCGGGTTCCCATGATGATGCAGTGCCCCGATCTTTATGAAGGTGGCAAGGTTGTTGAGAACGTGATTGGGAATATTGATATTGGTCCAACAATCTTGCACGCTGCTGGCCTGGGGACGCCTGATTACATGGATGGCGTGAGCTTTTTAGATCTGCCAAATAAGCCAGAAATGGATTGGCGTGATTATTTTCTGTACGTCTATTATTGGGAAAAGAACTTTCCACAGTCCCCAACTCAGTTCGCCTTGCGTGGTGATCGCTTCAAATACATCACGTACTATGGCTTATGGGATGTGGATGAACTTTACGACTTGAAAACTGATCCGGGTGAAACAAATAACCTGATCAACGACCCTGACTACAAGAGTGTTGCCAAGGATTTGGAAAATCGGCTTTACGCAATGCTGGGTGACGCGGGTGGCATGGACATTCCGATGAATCAGCCGCGAGGAAACTCGCAAAACAAGCGTTGGGAAGAACGTGGTGGAAAAGGTGCCGCTGATTTTCCAAAGTCAATCGTTGTTGAGAAGCCATTGAATCGCCAAGCGAAGTGAGTTGCGGCATGAGGGTTCTTTGTGTATTGATGATGGCTGCGGTTTGTGCTTCCAATGCACCTGCGCAGTCATCGGGAGGCACGCGATCTGGTCGCAAGCCAGCGGCAATCAGTTCAACACAGCAAGCCGCAGGCGGGGCAAGTCAGCAGGCGACCGAGGCAAAACAGTCAGCTGAGTCGAAAAAGCCCAATTCGAAAAAGCCCAAGTCAAAAAAGGCACGGACTCCGTTCAAGTGGGTCAATCCGCTGCCTGAATCTTCCGTGCCCGGGCTCAAGCATGCAACATTTCTCAGCCCCAGTTTAGGAAATGATGTCGGCTATTTGATTCTGTTTCCCGCTGGTTACGAGCGAACAGAACAGCGTTATCCGGTTGTCTACTACCTGCATGGTGGCCGACCAGGAAATGAATCGAAGAATTATCTCCTTGCTGGCCCGATTCAAACGCTGATGAAGTCATCGGGGATGGCGCCGGCCATTTACGTGTTCGTCAATGGAGGACCGGTGAGTCATTATGACATGCCGAATGACGATCGGGCGCAGGGAGCCAGTGTATTCATCAAGGAGTTGATTCCACACATTGACTCAACCTATCGCACAATCGCAGACCGATCGGGACGCGGCTTGGAAGGGTTTTCGCAGGGTGGTCGGGGAACAATGCGATTAGCGCTACGTTATCCAAATTTGTTTTGCAGTGCGGCTGCTGGCGGTGGTGGCTATGAGAGTGAAAAACGAATCAGTGATTCGGGTGGATTTGAGTCGCCAAGTCTCCGGTTCGAAAAGGGAGATAATGCTTGGGATCTTGCCACGGCTTATGGTGGACGACGAACAGGGCCAAACGTAAGTTGGATGATCTATGTCGGGACTCAGGGATTTAATTATGAGAACAATCTTGATTACATGAGGTTCCTCTCAAAGATCGGAATCAAGTTTGAGCGACTGGTGGTGCCGGGAGTGTCTCATTCAGCGAGTGGGATCTACAGCAAGGCTGGTGAACAAATCATGCGGTTCCACGTCAAAAACTTCAAACATGCGCAATCAAAGTGAACTTCCTGAAAAGTGGAGTGTGAGATGAAACGACGGACGTCATCGGTGGGACGACGCGAATTGCTGTTGGCTGGAGGGGTTGGATTGTCAGGCGTGGGTTTCTTGCCCCGTGTCAGTGGACAATCAGCCAACGAGCGAATCCAGATTGGCGTGATTGGTTTGGGCTCGCGGGGCTACAATTTGATCGATGCGTTGGTCAGGCATCACGACAATGCGAGAATTGTTGCGATTTGCGACGTGGATACAACACACTATCGCGACCGTGCTTGGGGCACAGGGAATGCATACGGGTTGATTCCCGCGGGGCAGAAGATTGCCGCCGGTTATGCAAAACACGGTGTACAAGGATCGAAAGACGACATCACGCGGTATTCCGACTATCGTGAGTTGCTGAACCAAAGTGGCGTTGATGCGGTGGTGATCGCGACGCCAGACCATTGGCACGCCAAGTGTACGCTGGACGCCATTGCTTTGGGGAAAGATGTGTACTGCGAGAAGCCGGTGACGCATTTGTTTGCCGAGGGGCAAGCAGTTTATCGCGAGGTGGAAAAGCGTCAGGCAGTTTTTCAAACGGGATCCCAGCAGCGTAGCGATCGACTTTTCCGTCGCGCGGTTGAACTTGTCAGAAATGGAACGCTCGGAAAAGTTCACACGATCAAGGTTGGGCAACAGGCAGGCTACGCGCAGCCGATGGGTGATTCTAAATTAGAGAAGATTCCCAAGCAGCTCAATTACGATTTTTGGTGCGGGCCTTCTCAGGTGCTGCCTTACATGCGTGCCAGACACCATCGCTGGTGGCGTGGGCACAGTGCTTACGGTGGCGGCGTTTTGATGGATTGGATTGGACATCACAACGACATTGCCCATTGGGCATTAGGGTTGGATGCATCTGGGCCTGAGGAAGTCGAGGCAATTGGTTGGACGTTTCCAAAAACGGATATCTACGATACACCAGTGCGATATACCATTCGGTGTAAGTATGCGGGTGGAGTCAGCAGTACGATCTCCAGTGACAATCCGGCAGGTTTGGAGTTGATCGGTAGTGAGGGATCTGTCTTCGTGAACCGAGGCAAGTTGCGGACCTCGGATCCACGGTGGGCAAAGCCAGACTTTGTTCCGGGCCCGGTAAGGGTGACCGTATCTGATGATCACATGGGGAACTTTTTAAGTTGTATTCGTACGCGACAGGAAACGATCGCACCCGCAGAGACTGGGCATCGGTCGATCACACCTGGCCACTTGGGGTACGTTTCAAATGCATTGGGGCGAACCTTGAAATGGAACGCAAAAGATGAACATGTGGTGGGTGACGAAGAAGCAGATAAAAAGTTGCGTCATTTCGAGTACCGGCAGCATGTTTAGCTGAGTAGCGTCATGGGTCCGTGCCCGTAATCGTTGGGTGTGGGTATCCATGACCGTCCGTCTTGAGACAGCCTCATTCGTTCGTACTTTGAGAGGCCCCAGAGAGGGTATTGGCTGCGCGTGCAGAACCGCATCTGATGCAATGCCAAAGCACGCGACGGCGGCAGAGTGCTGCCGCTTTTAGACGCAGCTTTGAGGTGCAGCGGTGTTGCTTCGAGAGCAGCGCACTTTGCGACCTGGTTGACCCATCGTGGCATCCGGCTGTTGTTAGGCGTTGCCGTCTTATTGTTTTTGCGGACGGAGCGAGATGGCGTCAGTTGAGCAATTCAGCCTCATCCACAAACGCGGTTTTGAATGCGTCGCGGTATTCTTGATCTTCTTTTGGGAAGACTGATTCGAAGGTGGCTGCATCGGCAGCCCCTCGCTGGAATCGTTGTTTGGGATAGGTTGGCATCTCGATGCCGGTGACCTGCTGTACTCCCGAAGACACGATGTTGCCTTTAAGGGCATACAGTTTCTCGTGATCCCAGTCAGTCAAGGCAACAAATGGGACTTCTTCAGCAACCTCAATCACATTTGGGACGGCGAAGGGGCTAAATCCTGAAAAGCCCAAAGCTGCTGCTGGTGCGCTGGTGCGCACATGTCCACGACTTTGCCCGCCACTGTAGACGAGTGAATGTTTGACTGCATCCACGCCCCATCCCTCTTGGTAGAGCATTCGATTCCCCAGCACACTGCGAATAGTGAGTTCCGGATTCTCTTCGATGGGATAATCTTTCAGGTTTTCGTCACCGCCGTCACCATCGATGAGGTATTTCCAGTCGGGATAGCGGTTGCGAAGCGCTTTCAAGAGTGCGAGTCCCATCGTTGCTGATTGGACATCCAGCGGCTTGTAGTCTTCGATGACTCGGACGGCGTCTTGCCAAGAGAGGTCCTGCTGCGGGACGTCAATGACTTCGAGGTACATTTCGCGATCAATTTTTTTCAAAAACTCGCGAGCTTGCACACTATCACTGGGGTCTCCATCGACGGCCAACGTGAACGCTTTGAGTCGAGAGGGGGATTGGCCGCGTCGCCGAAGCAGGTAATCGAGTACTACGAGTACTGCCCCGCTGTCGATTCCGCCGCTGAACATGACGCCAATCGGTTCCGTTTCCGGAATGGTTTCGAGCCACTGATCACAAACTTCGGCGAGCTGGCCGATGTAGTTTGCTCCAATTTGGTCGATATTGGCTGGCAGCCGATTTCGCTTGGGGGCGAAAAATCGCGTTAAGACGGGGTTTGGGTCGGGGCAGCCCACCAATTGGAGTTCCAAAAGATGGTGGGCGGGGACCATTCGTGTGTAGGATGGATTAAACTGGTCGCTGAGGCCTTCCTTCTGAAGTTGTTGCGCGATTTCGTCAATTCGCTCGGCAATGATAAGTGCCGGGCCCTCAGCTCTTTTGGCAAGGAAATACCGCATGGGGCGGCCAATTGAACGTGCCATCCGGATGGTTTTTCCTGCTTGCTCACAGATGGCGAATTGGCCACCTATTTGTCTCACGGCTTCTATGTCCCCGCGTCTAACCGACGCAGCGGCTTCATCCTCGCTGGTTCCAAGTAAAATGTTACCGGCCGGGTTCAGAAGATTCACAACCCGATCAATCAACCGCTGTGGTTGCCCCTGAAAGCTTTGCGGTTCATTTAAGGACGAGGCGCCTGATTGCGATGATGGGGCCGTTGATTGATCAGATGGGTGGTTTTTTCTCATGAATCGTCGGGTAAAACGAGTTGTTCGGGTTGGTTGACGTGTTGAGCAACACCTCAACAGACACGATAGCGGTTACCGAAAATACCATACGGGGTGTTGGATAATGAACTTAAGTGATCATTATCCTAACTCCGGTTGAAGCAACGAAGACTATGCATCACGAGCTTACATTTTCCAAGCGGCGACTAGAAGTCGGGTTGAGACCCAAAAAATCAATCCAGAAGTACCCATTCCTCCCCTTTGCTCCCAGGCGGTGACATCCACCGTGGATTTGCACAAATATTTCGGCTCCCAGACGCCTCCCCGAGACAATTTTGTTTCGGTCTTGCGTTACTGGGCTGAGCATCGACCCAACGAAACAGCTTATATCTTCACTGATGTCGAGTCGGTTGAGCAGCGTTTGACCTACTCACAATTGTGGGACGAAGTCCGCGCGCTCGCTGGTTATCTTCAGGGACGTTGTCGCGTTCGTAGTGGGGACCGGGTGCTACTGGTCTATCCGCCGGGCCTCGACTTTGTCATCGGTTTTTACGCGTGTCATGCTGCCGGGGCGATCGCAGTCCCTGCCTATCCGCCGCGGAGAAACCGTAAGGCATCGCGGATTCGCTCAATCGTGGTTGATGCTGATGCGCGGTGGGCGTTAACGACACAAGCGCTCGCCGAGCAATTGACTGGCGATCGTCCTCACGATGATCTGATTGGTGTCCAGCTGGTGGGCACGGATGATCCAGCCACACGTGATTCAGACGCATGGCGTTCACCCAAAATCACACCTAGCTCCCTCGCTGTGCTGCAGTACACCTCAGGATCGACTGGGTCACCCAAGGGTGTGATGCTCAATCACGCAAACTTGATCGCAAACAGCGAACTCATTTTGCATGGATTCGAGCCACAAGTTGAAATTGTTGGTATGAGCTGGCTGCCCACTTACCACGACATGGGGCTTGTGGGTGGTCTCTTGATGCCTTTGTACATTGGGCGACAAAACGTCCTGACCAGTCCGATGACGTTTTTGCAGCGGCCTGTTCGCTGGTTGCAGGGGATTACAAAAT
>Ga0315315_10007381_pt1 | contig 10176 bp, 6 predicted proteins | sample M140m3416metaG_FD_203699 | JGI IMG/M metagenome (GOLD analysis project Ga0315315, IMG submission 203699) | Ammonia-oxidizing marine archaeal communities from Monterey Bay, California, United States - M1 40m 3416 | ecosystem: Environmental > Aquatic > Marine > Intertidal zone | place: USA... | reverse complement strand
TTGATGAGATACAAGATGTTCTCGCATCTGAAAGCATTGATTGTGGTTTTCATAAGGGCGGCTTTATAAGCTTGGCAAGAAACCTTCCTCAAGCGAAAAGGCAACGCGCTGCAGTGGAACTTGCTCGCAAACGAGGAATGGGTGATGAAATCATACGAGTCCTTGAAGCTGACGAAGCCCAAGTTCATGTCAATGCAACTGATATAAGCTCAGGTATTTTTTTTGCTCCTTCTGCTGTAGTTGATCCTGGGAAAATGGTTCGAGGTCTTGCTTCAGTTGTTGAAGCAAAAGGGGGAACTATCGTTGAAGGAACAACTGCTCTATCTGTATCTGCAGGGAAAGTTCTGTGTTCACATGGTGAGGTATCAGCCAATGTAATAGTGCAGGCAACTGAAGCATATACGAGAGATATTCGAGGGAAAAAACTTGATCTACTTCCTGTCTATTCGCGAATGATCGCAACCGAACCTCTTAGTGATTCGCAAATGAGTGATATCGGGCTTGAGAATCGGCCAACGTTCAATGATGGTCGCTACATCGTTATTTATGGTCAACGTACTTCTGATAACCGGATCGCTTTCGGAGGTCAAGGTAAACCACCTTATCTATTCGGGTCGAGGATTGATTCCAGCATTGAAAGCAATTTTCAATCTCATCAGGTTGTATGGGAAAATCTCGTACGTCTACTGCCTCAATTGAGGGAAGTTGCCATCACTCATCGATGGGGAGGGACGTTAGCAATTCCACGGAATTGGCTTCCTAGCGTTCGCTTTGACAAGTTATCCGGTGTTGGTTTTCTAGGCGGATATGTGGGAGAAGGCGTTGCAGCAGCGAATTTAGCAGGTCGGACAATGGCAGACTTGATATTGGAAAGACAAACTGACCTTGTTTCGCTCCCTTGGGTTGGAGTACGGTCAAGGAAATGGGAGCCTGAACCTTTAAGGTGGCTTGGTGTCCGAGCAAGTAGACGCTTTATGGGTGCCGCTGATGTATCTGAAACGAAAACCCAAAAGACAGCACGATTAGCTATGAAAGCTGCGCATGTTTTACGTGGAGATTAAGCTTTTTAGCTATTGACCTATAGATTTGATCGCAGTGGATATTGCTTCTATCCCTTGGTCTATTTCACCTGCAGTTGCGTTCAACATGGGAGTGATGCGGATGACATTCCCATACGCACCGCCTTTCCCTAGAAGAAGTCCTTGATTTTTGCAAGCTTCAAGAAATTCGGCAGCACGTTCTGGAAATGGCTCTGCATTCCCTTCGCCATGCTCTGTTCCAACAATTTCTAGAGCTACCATTAACCCTCTTCCTCGGAGGTCGCCGATCCATGAGGTGGTGTTTACTATTTCTTGAAGGCCGTCTTTGAGGCGTTTCCCCATCTCCGAAGCGTTACGTTGCATATTTTTGCCTGTCACTTCTCTGAAAGTCGCTAAACCTGCAGCTGCCGAAAGAGGGTTACCTCCAAAGGTGCTGAAATTTAATGCGGTAACATTTTCCATGATTTCAGCTCGAGCTACGATGCCAGCAAGAGTGATTCCATTTCCGACGCCTTTAGCAAAGGTAAGCATGTCGGGGATAATCCCATGTGCTTGATATCCCCAGAAGTGGTCACCTGTTCTTCCCCAGCCGGTTTGTACTTCATCGCTTATTAATAGGGTCCCGTAATTTGATAATACTTTGCTCATCTCTCCGTAAAATCCGTCTGGTGGAATTGCGAACCCGCCGACTCCCTGAATTGGTTCGAAAATCAAGCATGCAACGTTTCCTGTAGTTGCGGTATCTAGTATTTGTTGAAGGTCCGTAACGCAAGCATTAGTGAATTCCTCATCTGGCATATCCTGAAAGGGGCTACGCAAACGGTATGGCCCCTGCACGTAATTGACGGAAAGGCCAGATATTCGAGAAGATAACCATGTCGACTGGCTTGTTATCGCTTGGGTCGCAAAGGTGCGGCCATGATAACTGTGTCGCATAGCCAAGATTTCATTTGAATTTCGGTAACTTGTCGCGAGCATAAGGGCTGTGTCGTTTGCTTCGCTTCCCGACGTCGTGAAAAAGACACGTGCATCAGGAATTCCCGATGCTGCCCCTATCTCTTCTGCCAGTTCGATCATGGGTTCACTTAAATAAAGGGTGCTAGTGTGCAGAACTTTCGAAGCTTGCGATTGAATCGCTTCCGTTACAGCCGGGTTATTATGACCAATCATCGTAGTAAGGACACCGCCAAAAAAATCAAGGTACTGGTTTCCTTCTACATCCCAGACGAAGCTACCTTCGCCTCTATCAATTGATATGGGAGATGTATACAACGGGTTAAGATACGGTGCCATGATGGCCTTATATCTGTGATGCAGCGAATTATTTGTTGTCATTGTTGAATCCTAGATTTCTTTATATGAGGATATGACGGGCATTGGAGGTTTACATGGGTTTTGTTCGAAGTTTTAGACTACTTCTGTAACATAGTTTCAATCCATTCTGCTACTCCCTCTTGATCAGCTGTGCCTATGACAAGATTCGCTTCGGTTTTGACTGTGCGAGAAGCTTGCCCCATCGCTAGGCCTGTCCCAGCCCAACTCAGCATTGAGAGGTCATTCATGCCGTCGCCAAATGCTATAACATTCTCCTTATTTATTTTGAGGTGTTCTGATAACCAAGCAAGACAAGTTCCTTTCCCGCTGCCTGCAGGAATAATCTCAATCATTGGTAACCCCGAGTAAGCAACATCCACCCTTCGGTCGTCAATGATATTTCTGATAATTACAAATAGTTCCCCTAACCTTTCAACATAATCCGGGTGATAGATTAGGAGATCACGGACCTCCCCGGTTAGAGCTTCTGTAATATCATGGACCACTCGTTCAGCTGCTATTTCTACTCCAGGAACTAAGCCATCGAGAACTTTGGGTTCTGCATATAATTCACTGCCTACTCCTGCTCCTATTGAAATTTCTGGCAGTGACGCGCGAACCGATTTCACTAATTTTGCTATCAGGTCGGTTGGGATTTGCTCTGTGTATAGTGATTGGCCGGTTCGATCATATGCTTCTAAGCCATTTGTGCAGATTGCGTATTCTATTTGAGGGATAGCTTCAATAATGTCTTTGAGCTCACTCCAACTTCTCCCCGTCGCTAAGGTGATTGTTGCTCCTTGATCTGATGCTGAAGCAATAGCGGTAACTGTTCGCTGTGATAATTCCCCATTGTTATTGAGAAGTGTTCCATCAACATCAAATGCGAGAAGTGTATCTTTCGAAATCATTAGGATAATTTACCTTTCGTCTGAGTCTGTGAGGGGTCATTTCAATGTAGACCAGTTACGTTTCAAAGAAGAATTCCTTGATTGCTGATTTTATTTCTTCCTTGGATGTTGAACAATAGGAATATGAGCAGTTTCGATCCATACTTGGCGAATAAAGCTACCGCCGGTTTCAATAGCGTATTCGGCCAGTCCCCTAAGGTAATTGTTCGTTGCCCTGGGAGAGTGAACCTCATAGGTGAACATACTGATTACAACAACGGATTTGTGTTACCCATCGGCTTACCGTTTGAAACGGTAATTGCAGCTTCACCATCGTCAACTAATGAGATGAGTATTGTTTCTGAGAGTTTTGGGTCAACGACTTTTTCTTTGGATAATGATCCGATGACGACTCCCGATTGGGGAAAGTTTATCCATGGAGTGGGTTCATTTATGTTCAACCCTGAGTCTGTGCATATGGGTTGGAACGGATACATTTGTTCAAATATTCCATCTGGTGCTAATTTGTCATCCTCTGCTGCTCTTGAGGTGGCATCTGGATTTGTCTTCAAATTAATTGGTGCTCAAGAGACTTCTTTACAAGAACTAGCGTTGATAGGGAAACGTGTTGAGAATGAACTGATTGGTGTTAGCTCAGGGATTATGGACCAGATGGCCTGTGCTCTCTCTCAAGATGGAAGCGCTTTATTTCTTGACTGCTTATCGCTTGAGACTTCAGCAGTTGTCATCCCCAGCGACGCCGTGACAGTGATTATGGATACTGGTACTCGTCGGGAACTGAAATCATCTGCGTATAACGAAAGAACAAGGAATTGTGAACAGGCAGTAGCGTCTCTCGGCGTATCTTCTCTTCGAGAAGTATCAATCTCTGATCTTGATATTCTGAGAGATCCATTAGCGAAACGAAGAGCGCAACATGTTGTTAGCGAAAATCAGCGTGTCCTAAAAGTAGTTGAGGCATTCTCCATGGGTGATTCATTAAGCGCTGGACAACTCTTCAGTGAGAGCCATTTGAGCTTACGGGATGACTATGACGTGTCTGGGCCTGCTCTAGATAGCATTGTCGAGGTGGCTTTGGATGCCCCCGGTTGCTTTGGAGCTCGCATGACTGGTGGCGGGTTTGCAGGGTCTGCTGTGGCCCTAGTATCGAGAGATCACGTTCGGGATTTCTGCGCATTTGTTGAACAGAATTTTGTGTGTCCGGAGAGTCAACCAGCTGTCACCTCAACAAGGATTTACCCTGTTGAGGCTTGCGCTGGCGTTTCAATATTGTAAAAAGTTATTGAAGTAGATCAAGTCCGTTTACGTACCCTTCAGGGCCGATAATGTCTGGCGGTAACGAAGTTCCGTCCGAGTCTCCTATTTCTACGAATAATGCTGATCCTTGGCAAAGAGATTGAAGCCCAACATCCTGGTAGACACATGACCATCCAAATGAACCGATACTTCCTCTAGTGCTTCCGTCATCCATTGTGGAAATAATATTATTAGGATCGTCTAGATTCTCATATCCAATCTCTTCATATAGATCATGTATGTCTAGCATGGTTGCCCAGCCAAGACCCGTAAAGGACGCTTCAGGAGCTTCAGGAGCATAAGTCTCTAGCAAGCCGTCTCGTGAATCGAATTCATCAAGAACTTCTTCAGGTGCCCATACTTCACGTATCGTATACCCTCCTTTATGGATGTAGCTGCCTACCATTAATTCGCCCACTTCAGCGTAAATATCTTCCGTATCACATGTTGAGCTGAGGAACATATTCTCAGCGGGTATACCCAATTGGCTCGCAGCCCTTATAACAGGAACGCATTCGTTTCCTGCTGCGAGAAGCATAACTATGTCTGCGTTAGCTGCGTTTGCCTGGCTTACAGGAGGGATCGCATCTGTTAACGGGATAGGGACGTCAATGGCTTCATATTCGATTCCGTAGTCATCAAAAATTGGAGCTAGGCCTGAATCAAGTGCAGCAGTCGCAGCAGGATTTTGGTTCACTAGAACGGCAACCTTACCTGCTCCAAGATCTTCTGCGACGAATCGAGCGGCTGCAGAATATACCTGTACGCTTCCTCCGTTGAAGTAACGAGCGTTCGGCTGATTATAGTCGGCAGCGAACAGAGGTAAGCCGCCGATAATAGGTGTGTCGCCCATCGTTCCATAGAAGTCAAATGCTACTGTCCATATATTCACACCATTGATAACTGAAGTCAGATCACTTGTTGCTAAGTCCTGCGCACACTCTTGTGCTGCAGGCACACTGTTTTGAAGACATACAACGAGCTCAACTGGGTGTCCTCCAATCCCGCCAAGTTCTGAATTTATGTAATCAACTGCTCCCTCTATACCGAGCCTTATTTCCGGAAACGAACCTATAGGGTCGTTCTCTTGGTTCATCAAACCTATTCGAACAGCCGGTAGCGAATCATCCGCTGCGACAGGTTCATCTGACTCCTCTAGTCCTGAGAGTTGAATAAGTTCTTCTGGAGACAGGTTCCCGATACATGCCAAACTGGCAACTTCAGCTGCTTCATCTGTTGATCCATCATCTTCTAGTATTGATGAAAGCAGTTCCTCATAAGTGACCCCTAGCGCGTCGGCCACGCCATCAACTAGACATTCAAAGAAGTCATCATTATCCACGGGGAAAGCAGATTCAATAAAAGCAAGTAAAGTTTCACGTGCATTTCCACTCTCGGAACCTTCACTATCTGAAGCGGAGCTCTCTTCAGTACTCGAACTTTCGCCCGAAGTTGACGCACTCGATGACTGCTCTTGTACGCTTTCAGAACTTTGACTGTCGCTGTTAGAACTTCCTCCACAAGCAGCTGCAATCAACGCAAAAAGAGCCAGAATCGCTATTAGTACTTTTTTCATTTTTCCCCCTAGTTTGCCTATGGCAAAACCTTTTCTTCTATTAGCTTAGATCTAGCCTTCCGTCTCGCTTGGTTATCCCGTGCGATCTTTCCAGCTATTCCATCTGTATTTAGAATTGCAGTCAGTATTAAACCAACCCCTCCGACTAAGTTAGCGTAAGTTCCTATGCTGTCGCCAGAAAAGCCTTTCGCAATTAATGCAACAGCTAAACCCCCAGGTGCTATCACTCCTGCAACCAAAGCACCGCTCACTGAACCAATACCACCTAGGTAGGCAAATGCTAGTAACGCTAAACTAGCAAAGACGCTAAATGACTCACCACTAATCTGCCCACGCAAGTAAGCCATCATTGCTCCTCCAAGTCCCGCAAGGAAAGAAGAAAACGCGAATGCTTGTAGCTTGACAGCTGCGCCGTTGACCCCACAAGCTGCAGCAGCTCTTTCATTAGCACGAATTGCGAGAAAGCGGAGTCCAGTACCTGAACGCCGAATGTTAACAACGAATAAGGCGCACAAGATCGTCACGATCAGAAGCATGACCCCATATTCCCAACGATTAAAATCTGTCCCCACATTTGCGGCGAGATTAACACCAAATAGATCTGGTGCCTTAATGGGTAATGCCCCAGTATTCCCGATGAACCACCTATTCGTGAATAGTATCGTTCCTAAAGCGACACCGAGAGCCATTGTCACAACCGCTAGTTGAATACCCCGGATACGTAAAGCGGGGATCCCGACGATCAACCCAAGAATCATTGCCCCAATCGCTCCCAGAATTGGGGATACTGGGAAAGGTATTCCAGTTTCTAATGCTATTTTTCCCAATATGAATCCAGCTATCCCCGCAAAGACCGCTTGAGCCAAAGAAACTTGTCCGACAAAACCTGTGAGAACAACGATTGACAGCACAATAATTATCGATGTTAGAGACTCATAGAGACTCAAACGAAGCGCCCTATCAAAAAAGAAAATCCCCAGAAGAGTACCGGCCGATAAGACCAATGTCGCATTCAACACGTTCCGAGGTTTTGGAGCAAATGCTAATTTCGCATCAACCAAACTCGCACGCGTTGGAAGGCTTCTTCCCCGAAGAAACAGGATTCCTACAATTACAATAAACGGAAGGACATCACGCATTCCTGTTCGAGCAAAATCTGGCCACCAAGACTTAATCTGAAGCAGCGACAATTCGGACCTAACCATCCCTAAGACAAGGCATGCCGCCGCCGTTACCCAAAAAGATCGTAATGCCCCAACCAATGCCCCTGCCAACGCTGGAACAACCAAAAGGGTGTAGTTCACCGTATTCACACCATTTGATAATGAAGCAGCCAAAATTCCGAAAACCGCAGCTACTACCGAAGCGAGCATCCAGTTACCTGCGGCAAGAACATTTGGTGAAAATCCTAATAGCGTCGCTCCTTTCTCCTCTTCAGCCGATGCTCTCGTAGCTAAACCGAAAGTGGTAGCTTTATAAAGAATCGTCAAAACCAAAGCTGTGAGAATGACGATCCCCGCAAGCCAGAACCTGTCCTGTGGAATCCGTGTCCCCAACACAGTCACCGTATCTGTGGGAAGAATTGCCCTTACTGTCTCATTTGACGTACCGAAACGGAGCAAGACAAGAGACTGAAGCAGAATAAACACACCAACAGTAGCAACAACCTTCGCTAACAACGGCGCTCCGCGCAGCGGCCGAAAGACGAGTAAATGTATGAGTAGTCCAAGCACTGCCGCCATAAGCAGTGCAATCAGAAACGCAGGCCAAAATGATGCTAATTCGCCCTTCTCGGGAGTACCGAGAATATTTATCCGGTCCGCGCCTAAAAAAGAGATTGGGAAAACAAAATCCCCAGTATCACGTAACTCATCATAAATGTAAGTGGAATACATCATCATTGCGCCATGAGCGAAATTCAATACTCCTGAACCCTGATATGCAAGGACCAAACCCAAAGCCACTCCAGCAATAACAGCACCATCACCAAGACCTGTTAACAAATTCTGTAGATAAAGCTCCACGAAAATTCCCCCAAAGTGATGTGACTGCATTAAACGCGTAAATGGCAATGCGGTTAGATTTGTGCCACAGTATCACTTAGCACCAATAATTACCTAAACGGCGCACAGGGGGAAAACATGGCAACAACAGAAATTCCTGATACAAGCACAGCTGAGGATAAACCCTGGCATCTGTCAGGGAATAACGCTCCAGTATTTGATGAAATCACCGTCACTGATCTTGAAGTCAAAGGATCAATACCTAGCGAGTTGCAAGGTCGTTATTTCCGCAACGGCGCAAACCCTCAAACGGGTATGTCTGAACACTGGTTCGTTGGAGATGGGATGATCCATGGCGTTGAACTCTCAGATGGGAAAGCAAACTGGTACCGAAATAGATATGTTCGTACCCCAATGTTCGATAACCCTGACAAGGAGCGCATGGAATTGTACTTGGACATGGAAAAGGGAGCGTTCAACTATGAAGTGAGCGTAGCCAATACAAGTGTCCTCGGGCATGGCGGAAAAATTTATGCACTTGAAGAAGGTTCATTTCCTTATGAACTAACCAAAGATCTAGAAACCCTCGGGTACCACAACTACGATGGCAGACTCACAACAGCGATGACTGCTCACCCTAAAGTATGCGGTGAAACCGGTGAACTACTTATGTTCGGCTACAGCTCTCTCCCGCCGTATCTTATGTACCACCGTATAAGCCCTGACGGAGAGCTACTTCAAAGCGAAGAGATCACGGTTGGTGGACCAACAATGATGCATGACTTCACGGTTACCCGAAATCATTCAATCTTTCTTGACCTACCTGCAGTATTTGATATGGAAGAAGCAATGAAAGGCGGTATGCCAATCAAGTGGAGTGATGACTACCCATCAAGATTTGGCGTTATGCCACGAGCAGGGAAAGACTCTGACGTGAAATGGTTTGATGTCGACCCATGCTACGTCTTCCACACGCTCAACTCATATGAAGAAGGAGATGAAATTATCGTAAACGGGTGCAGGTTACGTGAAATATGGAGAAATTCATCCGACATAGCCGTACCAGATGACCCTAAACCGGAAGATGCTCCAATGATGTGGGAATGGCGCATGAATATGAAAACAGGCACTGTTTCAGAACGTCAAATAGATGATAAGGGAAGTGAGTTCCCACAAATTCCCGACAGTCTCGTCGGGCTTAAGAATCGCTACGGATACTGCCTATCCATGGGAGATGGCGGCATCACTGGCGTAGACGAAGGTGGTGCAACAATAAAATATGACCTGTCTAATGGCGGAACTTCCCAAATACATAGTTTCCCTGCCGGGCATTTCCCAGGCGAGCCTTCATTCGTCCCTGCAGAAGGGGCTACCAACGAAGACGACGGGTACCTTATGACCTATGTATACGCCGGTGATACCGATACTTCATACCTTTCCATCCTTGATGCAAGCAATGTCGCAGCAGATCCAATAGCAGAGGTCCACATACCCCAAAGGGTGCCAACAGGCTTTCATGGGACATGGATTAGCGATAGCTAAATAATTTAATTTGCGATAAAGCGTTCTGCCATTGCATGCCAGTGACGGATTTTAACTTCCTGATACTTAGTTAGAGTCAGACCATCAGCTCGAAAAGTCTCTAAACCTTTCTGTACTTTAGGAAGGTTGAAGCTGTCCTGATGGAACACTCTTGCCAGATTCCCAATAACTGGTATCAGTTCGGTCCACTCATCGTCTATCCCCAGCTCAATATATTCAGCTGGAGCAGGCCTCTCATCCCCTTCAAAGTCTTCGGTATAGATACATTCCATTAGGCACTCATCTACTTTCGTACCTACCGGTCGGAATCGATAATTGATCCTGTTAAAGGAACCCCACGGGTGGAAATTGGGGAATAGTGTGAAATACATACTGTCATTGATTTCCGCGTCACAATAGCTATCAACGTCTGGGACGGCTGAGCGAAGTCTTTCACGAGCTACTTGAGCTGCGAAAGCTCTTGCTGTCATACCTTCAGGAATTACAGCCATCGA
>Ga0315315_10007380_pt1 | contig 10176 bp, 17 predicted proteins | sample M140m3416metaG_FD_203699 | JGI IMG/M metagenome (GOLD analysis project Ga0315315, IMG submission 203699) | Ammonia-oxidizing marine archaeal communities from Monterey Bay, California, United States - M1 40m 3416 | ecosystem: Environmental > Aquatic > Marine > Intertidal zone | place: USA... | reverse complement strand
AACCCTGGAGGACTAGGTGTACACGGCACAAGTATAACAGGTTATGATGATAAACTGTCTTATGAGAAGACTCTACGGAAGCCTGATGAGCAGTTACCACTTATAACTAAAAAGTCTAGAAAGGCTTTACATGAAGTCGTAGGTAAGATAAGAGGCAAACAAATGAAAGTTAAGACTCGTATTAATCCCAACATGCTAATATTGAAGGTGCAATAATGATAGTTATAGATTATAATCAGGTAGCAATTGGCGCTTTTATGGCAGAAGTTCGTGGACGAACTGATGTGGAAGTTAACTTACCTTTACTTAGGCATATGATACTGAATACTATCAGAGCTTATAATAAGAAACATCATGAAGAGTTTGGTGAGTTAGTAATTGCATGTGATAACAGACACTATTGGAGACGATCCATATTTCCATACTACAAAGCAGGTAGGAAAGCTACTAGAGAGTCTAGTGGTATGGATTGGAATACTATATTTGAGGCTCTTAATATCGTGAGAGAGGAATTAGATGAAGTGTTTCCTTATGCTGTTATTAATGTTGACGGTGCAGAGGCAGATGATGTAATAGGAACATTAGCAGAGTATAGTCAGACAATAGGTGAAGAGTCGCCGTTGTTTGGTGATATATCTCCTGATCCTTTCCTTATTGTATCAGGCGATCACGACTTCCAACAGTTACAAAAATATTCTAATGTAAAACAATGGGCACCAGCACAAAAGAAATGGGTTAAGATTACTCAACCAGCAAGTGAAGTCCTATTAGAACATATCATTAGAGGAGATAAAGGTGATGGTGTTCCTAATATATTATCCCCTGACGATTGTTTCGTAGAAAGTAAACGACAAAAACCTATTAGGAAGAACTTAGTGGCCAAGTGGATTAAACAAAAACCAGAAGAATGGGTTACAGGTGATATGGCAGCAGGATATGTTCGTAATTCACAACTTGTTGACTTAACCAAAACACCTGAGGACATTAAAGAAGCTATTATAAATAGTTACAAATCACAAACGAATAAAGATAAGTCTCATTTGTTGGATTACTTTATTAAGAACAAAATGAAACATATGATTGATGTAATCGATGAATTTTAATTGGAGAATATAATGGTACAAAAATTTAGACAGCTTGATGAGGCATTTGATTATGTCTTTGAGGTAACTAAAAAGACTGAACAAGTAGAAAGATTAAAAGAAGTAGCAAAACAAAATCAAACTATTGTTCCTATTGTAAGGATGGGTGTTGGAGCTGAAGATGTTGATTGGGGATTGCCTGAAGGTATGCCTGAATCAACTAAAATAAAAGATGACATTCCAGAAGGTATGGGCGAAACAACTTTAACATTAGAGTGGAGACGGATTAAACAATTTACAGATCCTAGTGCTAATATTAAAAACTTGCCTGCCTGGAAACAGGAAATGAATTGGATGTCTATTTTAGAAGGTGTACATCACAAAGAAGCAAAATTTATTACAGCTGTTAAAGACCAAGCACTATTAACACTCTATCCTAAACTAGAAGGCATATTAGAAACCATAGGGATAGAGGAATATGTCAAACCCAAGAAGAAAAGAGCCACTAAGAAAAAGAAATAAGTATTGGGTTTATGAAAACATAAAGTCAGTTCATGTGGAACTCTCGACATTATGTAATTCAATATGTCCTTGGTGTCCAAGGTATAATAATTTTAGTCCTAATCTAAACCCTAACATCATAGAGGAAACATATTCTGTTGATAGGTTTATTAATGATTTCCCTATTGAATTTATACAACGAATAAACTTCTGGACATTTGCAGGAGACTTTGGCGATCCTTGTACTGCCCCTGATATAATTCCTATCTTGGATTATATAAACAAATCCACAATCCATACACCTACCATTAAAATACATACCAACGGAGGTATGAAGACTACAAAGTTCTGGCATGAACTAGGTATGTCTATGAACAGCAATAGTTATGTTATATTTTCAGTCGACGGTTTAGAGGATACTAATCACATATACAGACGAAATGTAAAATGGGATAAGGTTATTAATAATATGAGAACATACAGTAAGACAGGAGCAAGAGCAGAGTGGGATTATTTAAAGTTCAAACATAATGAACATCAGTATGATGAGGCACAAGCACTAGCAGATGAATTAGGATTTAAAATAGTATTTAAGAACCCTAATGGTTTTGAGGGTAAGCCTATGCCAGCCAGGGATAAGGATTATAATGTAGATTATTATATACATCCAGCAGATGAAAGACAGATACCTGTAATAGAACAACGAACCGTAGACTTTATTGAAGTATTAAAGGTAGAAGGCTACGACAAATATAAAGATAGAATAGAATTATTATATAAGGATAAACCTGGCTGTATAACATGCAGTGCTAATCATACCTTTGGTGATGGTGGTTATGAAGTGAGAGTTAATTGTGATGGTACAGTCTGGCCTTGTAGTTTTTATGGACACATGATGAAGAAACATCTGGACAATAGAACAGTTTCCTATGTACATCAGCAACAGGCAAAGGATGTTTTTAAAAATATAAATAACAATTTACATGATATGTCCTTAAAGGAGATCCTAGATGGTGATCCTTTTAGACCTATGTACGACATGTGGGACGACAAGAAGATATTACAATGTTATGATGCTTGTGGTCCTAGTAAAACAATGGATAAGATATATGCTTAAAGCGTTAATAACAGGTGGGTCAACAGGCTTTGGTTCAGTATTAGTAGACAAACTATCTAAAACATATGAAGTAGAGGTAATACCTAGAGAAGTATTATCAGCTCTTGAAGTAGGTTACAATGCAAGGAAAGGAGACTATGATCTAGTCTTTTTCAATCATCACTATATGCCTGAGGAGTTTGATCATAAGTCTTATGAGATGAATTGTCTAGTCTGCTTACATATATTAAAATCTATTAATCTTAATAACAATGCTAAGGTAGGTTGGATGCTTAGTAAAGGTATAGGGGCACACTTTATGCCACAGTATAGCCCTTACTTTGCATTTAAGTCTGTTAATTTACATATAATGCGCTATTTAACTCACAAAGAGGTGGGTAGAAAACATTTTAATCATGTGTATTTTGGTGTAGAGCCAGGACATCTAGTTAAATCCAATTGGCAAACAACTGCAGATGCTATTATAAAGATGTTACCCGATGTGACTGGTGGTAATGTATATGAATTGACTGGTAAAGTATCTGATTTGTAATGGCAAACAAAGAAACATTTTGCAATTATCCTTTTGAATCCTTATTCCTAGAAACTAGCGGTAATGTAAAACCTTGCTGTTCTCTTAAAGTTCCTCTTGGCAACATAAAAAATAACTCTTTAAAAGAGATAATGGAAGGCGATCTCGCTACAGATATACGAGCATCTATTACTGAAGGTAAATGGCATTCAGCCTGTCTTGATTGTAAACTAGCAGAGTCTAAAGGTATGGTGTCTCAAAGAATAGGTCCTAACCTAGAGAAATATGATAGCATGAAAGATGTAATTCATAAAGACTATTTTAAATTAAAAGAAACAGATATTAGATGGAGCAACACTTGTAATTTATCATGTACATATTGTGATAGTCATTTCTCATCTCAATGGGCCAATGCTAAAAACAATACAGAATGGAAACAACGCAAAGACGCACCTGAACAACTTATAGAATATCTAGAAGAACATAGGGAGACTTATGTTGAAGCTAATCTGTTAGGTGGTGAGCCGTTACTATTAAAACCTAATTTAAAACTAGCAGAAACATTCCCTAACATTAAATACAATGTGCTAAGTAATCTTTCAGCACCTTTACAAACTAATAAGATAGCACAAAAGTTATTATCATTACCTAATGTGCAATGGCAAGTAAGTTTTGAAACAATAGGCAAACGATTTGAATATGTAAGAAATGGAGCACAATGGGAAACATTTGAATCCAATATAAAATACATATACGAACAAGCAGGTAAGAAGATATTAGTGTTCCCTACCTATTGTGTTTATCCAGCACTACATTTAGATGAATTTTGTGATTATATTTACGACTCTCCATATTTTAGCGATACTATGTGGACAGGCTTAGTACATCCTCATCAATTAGATGTAACTTTACAAAGTCCTGTAATAAAGCGTAAGGCATTAGATGAGTTAGACAAAGTATTATCCAAAAGAAATATACCAGAGATACATGCTTTTAGAGAAGGATTGTTGCCTACATTAAACAAACCAAGACATGCAGATATAACTATGGCATACCACAATCAAATAGAGAAATGGTTAAAGAAAGATGATACTCTTAAAGATGTATTTCCAGATTTATATGAGGATTTAGTCGGGTAGTCTTTCAGGATCTGGTTTGTAAGGATCGTAGAACCTGCCCCATTGATAACCTTCAGGTAATGGTTGAGTAACAGGTATCGTTGTAGTTACACCTTCAGGAGATACACACCAACGCCTCTTCTGTTTAAAGTTAGAAGCATAAGACATTTTTATACGAGTATCTTTACTATGACTCTTGCCCCACATTGGATTGTTCTCACCACCTCTTGTGCCTGTCATTGTTTTAGATACTTTCTCTCTAAACTCTGGACCACGACCTTTACGAACTGCTGGATGATTGTTGCCTAACTTGGCCTGTCTTATTCTTTCTATACCTTCAGGTGTGTGGTGTTTAGTTCTCTCTCGTGCTGTGTCGTTAGCAACAGGCATTCCTAAGTGTAGTGCATGCTCTCTTATTTGTTCAATAGTAGAGAACCGTCTTATCAGTTCACGAGGCTTTGGAACATCCTGTACATGATTGTTGTCTACGATATATAGACTGCCGTTGTGATTAAATAGAAAGAATAACGAAGCTTTTGACATTATAATATATCTTCTGCGCCAACTAATATACCTGTCTTACTTTCACTCTCAATGACAGACCTATAGTATATTCTTTTACCTGTTGGTTTATTTTGTGTTTCAACTTTAACACGAAGCCTAAGTATTGGTAGCGCAGGAGAGTTATTGTCTTTGTGTATATTAATAACATGAGTAGGTAATTGAACAGTTCCAGCACTTGTTGATGTGTATTCTTTATCAGTTATGCTTATATAATCATATGGCTCTAAAGCGCTCCATAGTTTATTATAATCATAGTATTTCATTCCTCCACTATCTAACAGATTAAGAACAGGAACTTCTCCTTGTTCTTTTTGTGCATGCCATTTAGTAGCTTTAGCAAATGATTCTTTAGAGTCCTTTTGCCATGGTATTATATAACCGCCTCCCATTTTATCATAGCCAACTTTATATGCTAGTCTTAAGGCTTGTGGTACATCTGCTGGAATGTCTTCGCCTGTTAGTTTGGTATATCTTTGCTTAATTTGTGTTAGACAAGATGAATTTCTACCATAGTCTCCAAAATAAAACTCTCCCATTAAGGTTTGTAGTGTGTTGAACTTACTACCTCCCCTTTGACTAAATTGTGCAACACCAGCAACCTTAACAGATATCTCCATGGATACTTTTTTACCTTTGCCGTCTATATCTGTAAATGATACATCTATATCTTTCTTTGTTCCTTTTTGATCCTCGAGTCCTTGTGCCGATACTGTTATTATATCTCGTCTACCATTCTCATAGAACTCTTTATCCCATTCTTTAACAGGATTACTATTAGCATAATTAACAGCAGCATCATATATACCTGACATTTTTGTAGCTCTAACTCTACCACTAAGAAATGCTTTCATATGTGGAGCAGCTAAACCTACTTTGTATATTATTTTGTCGGGTTTAATAGGTACATCAGGATCTATAGCCAAGTTAGGAGAAGTGAATACATCTGCTATTGTAAAATCATTTATACCGTTATACTTGCCTAATTTAGCAATAACTGCCTCTACATCTGTTTTAGTGACAATCATATCAGGTTTCTCTTTCATAAACCTAGCTACAAGAGCTGCACTTTGTATTCCTTCTGCTACATCACCACGGTTGAATTCTGTCTTGCCATCTTTAAATTTGCCGTCTTTATATAATCGTTTAAGTTTTAATAGATTGTCATCTTCACCTGGCTCTTTATCTGTTGCAACCCAGGCCTTTTTAGCTTTAGCATTCAATTTGCCAGACATAAAAATATTAGTGCCATAGGTTTGTAACTTGCCTAGTATTTGTGAATCAGTGCTTGTGAGAGATATTTCTGTCATTGAGTTACCACTTCTAAAGAATAACTTCTCTATACAAAAGGCATCTGCTATTGGTTGAGTACTGCCTTTATCAAAGGCAACACTAAATGGGTCTTTATTCATTAGCATTTCGTAAAATATAACTTGTCTAGAGTCATATTTTAATACTTCTGCCCAGTCTAATTTTGCCATTATCTCTCCTATTTGTGCTAAGTATGCACTTTGGTTAACTAAATGTCAACCTATATGTCTTATTATTTATAAATAAGAATAGAACAGTATGTATTAGGAGAATATAATGTCTAAATTTAATAAACTACTTGACGCTAAGTTTACACCACCTAAAAGGTGGGAGTTAGATGCTAGTCTTATTTTCGATAGTGATAAATTACACGAGAAAGACAAAAAAGCACTAAAAAAGATTGGTGTTAAAGTTACAAAGGCAGGAAAAATTACTGCCCCAAAAGGTTTTAAAACTGATTTGGCTTCAGTACCTAGAGTAGCATGGGCTTTTATAGCGCCATTTGATATTGCTAGATCTGCAGTTATTCACGACGAGCTATACTCTAAAATTAGAGAGTATCGTGAGGCGAATGGATACCATGTTGGCTCTGGAGGCTCTAGTGAAACTGAAGAAAGTAAGAAATTGTCTAGTCAATGTAAAAAGATTGCGGACAAAATCTTTCTAGAAGCAATGCAAGAGAGTGACCCAAAGGTTGCTACTTGGAAAGCATACGCTTCATATTATTCAGTAGTCCTTTTTGGACGCTGGTCCATTATCCCCAGAGAAACTGACTAAACGGAGAACTATATGTTAGATTACATTAAAGCTCGCTTAGGCGAAAGAACATCATGGGACGGAGCAACAATCATAGGTGTATCATTATTAATATTAGTAGCAGCACCTATTGTTAAACTATTAGCATGGCCAGCACTGGCTTATGGTCTTTGGACACTTCTAAAGTCTGAATAACCATAAAAACCAAGAGGACCAAAAGCGCTAGAAGTAGTTGACTGTTGGTCCTCTTTCTGCTATCATATGTAAAGTAATAAGAGGTATAGTTATGACACAATATAAAGACAAAGTCCAAGAACAAGAGTTAAGACTAAAAGCTGAGAAGTGGGCTAATGGTATTAGCTCTCTACATTCACATCAACTAAAATCTATGTGGTACGATGATAGACCACAAGATACTGATAATAGTACAGTTATGGATATCAGTTACAATGATGGTAGAGTCAAAAGAACTATTATCAAGACAGGTGAAGTTATATGGATGAACGGTAATTCACAAGTAACAGGTGAGGAGTTAGTATATGAGTACACAAGACACAACCCGACCCAATAGGGTAGCAGAAGAGATTCGTAGGATGAATGCTAAAGAACTGGCAGCTCTAGTTACTGCTCTTTGTCAAGATAATATGGGTAGCAAACTAGAAACAGCCCTACAATACGAAAACATAGATAAACAATTTCAATCAGGAGTTTAGCTCATGCACCCAGGTAACTTTATAAATGTTACAGGGGGATTCCAAGCACAAAGAGACAGAGTAGAATCTGTTATGGTCTTTTGTGTTGATGAAATGCTCCCAAAGCACAGAACATTAGACATTCAGGTACACATAGGAAACTATGAAGCCAATGAGAATGTCATGGGTCAATGTTTACATGTTACAGGCAACGAGTTTCATATAGATATAGACAGTAAGCAGAATCTATATAATCTTATTCTAACGACATGTCATGAAATGGTACATGTTAAACAATACAGCAGAGGCGAGTTAAAAGAGGCCTTTCCACAGACATTATGGTTCAACAAAGAATACAACGATGGCAGATGTTATCCATGGGAGCGTGAGGCATGGGACATGCAGTCAATATTGGCTCACAAGTACATAAAACAACAGAAATTAGGTACAATTAAGGTGCTGAAATCGCTTGACAAAAGGTCCTAAAGAGTGCATAATAATAGCATGATAAATAAAAATAAAGTAATATTAACTGATTGTGATGGCGTATGTCTCGATTGGGAATTCGGATTCCACACTTGGATGAGTGTTCACGGACACAAACTTGTAACGAAAGACAAATATAGTGTGGCTATACAATATGGCATGGACCAAGTTGATGCCAAGAAACAGGTAGAGATATTCAATAGCTCAGCAAGTATGGGCTTTTTACCTGCACTAAGAGATGCACAGTATTATATTAAACTGTTAGCAGAGAAACTAGGTTACAGGTTTGTAGCAGTAACGAGTTTATCTCATGACCCTTCAGCACAGAAGCTTAGGACTTGTAATCTTAAGAAACTATTTGGTAATGATACTTTTGTTGAGTACCATTACTTAGGTTGTGGTGACGACAAAGACGAGATACTGCTGGAGCTTGCTAATAAATATGAAGGTAGCATCTGGGTAGAAGACAAATACATTAATGCAGAGGTAGGTGCTGATGCAGGATTTGACTCACTACTTATGGAGCATGGCCATAACTTAAATTACACCGGTGATGATAGAGTTAGAATAGTTAGAAATTGGGAAGAGATATACAAATATGTTGAACGAAAAGAAACCGAGAGAGATCTCAAGCGAAGAACTAGCAAATTCCAAAAGAATATTTAAATCTGCTACGCCTAAATATACACTAGATTGGTATGTAAAATGGGTAGCATCGGTATTAGTTTTATCCGCTATTTCAATGCGAGGAGTACCAGGCTTTGAACAACCAGATTTAATTCTTTCAACATTAGGTGTAGCACTTTGGCTCTGGGTGTCTATACTATGGAAAGATAGAGCATTGATCCTACTCAATGGTGTAGGACTATTATTTTTAATTAGAAACTTAATGGAGAGGTTATTATAATGGGTATGATGAATATGGGTGGCTCCTTACGCTATGATATGTCAGGTAGGAAGCGTAAGAATTATAAAAAGAACAATCCTACTGTCAAGAAGACAAGAACAGTACATAAACCTATGAAGCCTCAAACTAATACTGTTCTCGAAGCACATGCAGAACACATGAAGAAGTATCCTTCTATGCCTATGGGTTCATCAGCATCAGGCAAAGGTACAGTCAATGTATCGTGGGATAAAGAAAAGAAAGAGATCAGTCAAGGCTATACTGTTGCACCAGCATATAACAAAGGTGCTTATCAGGTTATCGGTAAATCTAACATAAAGGACATAGGCAAATGATTGAAAGTATTGTTTGGCAAGTAGCATTTGTTGCTGTACTTATAGGAGGCATGTGGTCTAGTTATAGAATAGGTTTCAAAGAAGGTACAGGCAAGATGATAGATTTTTGTAAAGGAAAAGCAGACAAGAGAGGATATACTCTCATATATTTCTTTGGCAACAATATAGAATTCATAGATCCTCTATCTTATAATAAGAATGTATTAGATGCAATAGCTGATGCAATAGAGGAAAAAGATGACTCCAGCTCCTGAACGATATACAGAAAAGCAGGTTCTAACTACATATTTAGAGACTAAGAATATCACAATGTATTGTCATGGTCCTGTAGGCACAGGCATCTTTGAACACTTTTTTCAGAATGTTGGTACTAGAACGATGTTAGCTTTTGTAAAACCATTCCATTGGAGTAAGATCACAAGAGATTATATCAATCATACACATATATTAATATTACGAGATCCTATTGAGTCACACAATCACGCTGGCTACTTACAGGGTGTCAGTATGCGAGACATAAATAACAAAAGGGATAACATGTTTTATTCCACACATTTAAGAGCTTACCTGGGCGAAGTCATAAATGCTGAATTTGATTTTTACATAGATTATAAAAAACTAAACAATTATCTATTTAACTTTACACCAGCAGACACTCCACCAGGAGATCCTGTTAGTCTATTTGATATATCAGATGAGGTTAGAGCCTATAACGAAATAATAGATAGAAAGATGGAGTTGACTGTTCCTCAATGGCGAGAACTTATTATGCGTGGACAGCTAGAGGAAATTTAATGAA
>Ga0315315_10007379_pt1 | contig 10177 bp, 5 predicted proteins | sample M140m3416metaG_FD_203699 | JGI IMG/M metagenome (GOLD analysis project Ga0315315, IMG submission 203699) | Ammonia-oxidizing marine archaeal communities from Monterey Bay, California, United States - M1 40m 3416 | ecosystem: Environmental > Aquatic > Marine > Intertidal zone | place: USA... | reverse complement strand
AACATTCGACAGCCGATCAAACATTTTGCAAGATTAGCTTATATTAAAAGCCTCAGAGCAATGCCAGACAGAGCCTCTACGAGCTTGAGCTAGGGGCACTATTACTACTCCCACTAGTATAGTATGTATTTTATGCATAATACACTTACCTTCTAGGATTCCGTAGTAGCCAAGCTACTACATGATGTACTTACATTAGTATCAACACAGCAGTGGTATTAGCAGTGGAATTTCTCTGACGTGTTTGACGCATCATCATGGCTGCAGCCCTTCTTGCCACGAGAGCTATTTCTTGTTAGCGTAGGATTAGAAAATTATTTGTGCAGGAGGGCGGCGTCTCTTTCCTCTGGAGCGTACAACGGGCTCTTCCTCTCCAAGGCAAAGGTTTGAAAAAGATCCGCATTGAAGCATGCTGTTTATCGAAGGTTCCGGATCTAACCCACGTTGAAATACAAGTGAAGAATGCCCCGATGAGGAAATTGAAGTTGACATGGTGGTCGGACCCGGGTCATCTTTACCTCCTTGAGGCTCTTCAAGTTTAGTTTTCTGCTTTACAGTATTTGAAGCTCCCTCGAACTCATCGCCATATCCAGGTTCAGATGATGCCTCCGATGAAGCTGCATGTATTTGAATATCGGAGAACTTGCAGCTTAGCAATCGATCGCTATGAACCTGTAGAACGTTTGGACCACATGATCTCGTAATGAGAGCACTTTGTTGAGGCAATGTGGCGGCCATATGACCCATGCTATGCGGTCTTTCCATTGAGTACGATGCACTTGCAAATTGCGGAGGTGGCGTCGGGATACCACTAAGGTGGGGTGTCTGGCGTGAATGATTAGACGGTCGAGACGGCTCTTCCCATGACGAGCTGTAATCAGAATTCTCATTGCTGCTTTCTGAGGTCGATCCAAGCGACGAACCCAGGGACCCAGTGGGGCAACTGAGTGCCGAAACAACGCTTCCTTCGACGTCATAGCCACCGTTCCTTGGCACGGTTTTGACCAAAACACACAATGACGAAGTACCATCCAGGCGATAACGTGAGGTAGGGCTGTTCTTAAAATATGCACCCTTCTTTCTCTTTTTACAAGCTCTCTTGAATAAATTTTTGTGGCTCTTCCTAAGGTTTTCGGCCCCGTCCATTTTCTGAATGGCTTCTGGGCCTACTTTCACCGGCAAGCTCATCTGGACTTCACCCAATTCTTCTCCAGTAATCACGAGCGTAGCCACACCCAAAGGAATCATTTCCGATCCTCGTGTCAAACCAACCAATATGTCCATAGTTTCATGAATGAAGGTTTTCTCAATAACAGATCGATCCTCCCCATCCCAGCTTCCCGGTACAATTTGTCTTTTCATTACTCTCGAAAATTGAAATGATGCGCCGTTAGAACCTGGTCTCTTGAACTCCCTCCGTTCGCCAGGAGTGAGCCGATTTTCTCCTGGAGATGCCCAAGACGCCACATATCTCGACGTGTTGCCAAAGGAAGAGGTAGGAACTGCTAGATCAAGGCTTGGGATGTGGGTCCCGATCGATGTCTTGTTACTTGTAACGAACTTGAAGAAAGAGGCAACTGCCGTCACAGGGATATGCGGCGGATTGTCTTCGAAGGAGGCCATAGAAGAAGACTGCCCTATGGAAGCCGCTCTACCTCTTCGAAGGGTAGAGGTTCGCTTTAGCTTCGAAGAAACGTTACCTTTTTTTTTCTTCGTTTGAATAGCCTCATTCACAATGCCGGTAAGTCCAATGGCAGTCAACGAGATATCCATCATTTCGAATTCTCCTTCTCGCGCCTCTTGCCAAGGTCCCTGACTTTCGTCTAAGAATGTTGAAGCGTCATTGACCATTTTGGTTTCGGCGTCTGTGCCATTGATCGCTCGTCTGAAAATAGATTTCAAAATCAGCGACGACGAATGACGAGCGTAATAACATGATTTGACGGAAGTTGCAACAACAACAACAAAAAATGTACGAGCTCGTATTAGCTGTAGTATACATACATTATTTGATTTGTACTCTAGTACGTATACTCTAGTACATACTCTAGAGTATGCATACTTACTGGTAGATGCTAGAGAAGACTGCATGTGGTACGCTAGAGAGGAGATCTCAACGAAAACCTTTTTTGGCGAGAGGTGAGGCCACAGCTTGTTGGTTATGAGTATTACTCTAGAGTATGATAAACATAATCCAACCTGAGTATAATAATATGCATAATATAATATATTTATCTATCTACGACTCGTATACTATATTATATACTGAAGGACACAACTTACATACGAGTCGTACATACATCATTTACGAGGGTTGTTACTAGCTATGCATAGTAGTGTTATAGATTGATTTACTGTAGTTGGCAGTCACACAACCCGAAAACTAACAAAATAACCCTAAACACAATAGAAAAATATTATGGATTGTTCGACTAGAGTACTCTAGAATAGAGTTGTAGGTATTCATCGCTAGTAGAGTTGCCAATCTGTAAGAACTTACTCGCGTACCACTGCCGGCAAAAAAAATTGTTGATTTAGCTACATGTGCTAGTACATGTGTGTAAGAAAGAAAGCCAGTGACTCATGTCTCAAATACATAGATAGGGTCCCAGCTATGCAATCCATTACAGCATGTATTTTTAGGGGAGCACGAACAGGTGGCGAGAACTGTCAGGACCGTCATTTATAACCCAGGACTTGTAGCGTAGACTGAATAGAGTCAGGTTAGGCATGGGTGTTCTGCCCGCCATCATTGCCAACGCTGAGTAGCACAATACCCTGGACTCTGATGGCGCCAGATGCACATCACCATTGACAAATCCGGATATGAGTAAGGCGTCAGAAGCTTCTGATTTCCCTCCCAAATGCGGCTCAGTTATGGATAGAGAGAGCCTCTGGTGTAAGCACGTCTTGTTCAGAATTAAATACTTGACTTTGAATGGGACTGCCACTCTCGGAGCCGCCGGAAATGAAAGAAGCCGAGCCTCAAATGGAGCTCTTTCGATGCAGCACATGGGCCCAAAAAATTTTATCGTCGAAGCCTTGGGCAGTAGGAGCGGGCCATGGTTGTTTCCTTCGATGGCCGCTAGCCCGACTGGTAACCAATCAACGACTAGTACACCCAGGGGGGCACGGATACTCTCACGTTCTTCGCTGGTTTCAGGATTATGGAAAGAGCTATTCAGCTGGGTGCGAATATTGTAGCACATGCCAAGAATTGACCCGGTGCGGAGAGAGTGACTTTCGTCGCGATCGTTCTTGGAAAAGAGATTGCTGCTGGCCTTGTCTGAGATGATAGATATTTCGCAATTTTTATTGTCAGGAGATTCGAAAGATACCTTCTGCACTTCGACAGCAAGGCCATATTTTGCTTCATCAGCTTGGAGAGCGCATCTCATGCGCATGTCCTCTCCGTCAATGGCAACAGCGTCATCGTCGCCTTCCATCACCGAGACATTTTCCTCGAATCGATTTGATGGGTGGCGGATACCTGATGGATAGGTCTTTTGAACGCCCTTGACCACGTTAAAATGTGAATTAAGAGGTGGGCACCAAAGAACTGATCCACTAAATTCTCTGGTTACAGAATCTCCTATAGCTTGAACGTCTGGTCTCCTATCGGGACGACCTTGCTTGTACGATAGACGGATTGTGTAGCGACTCCAACATGAGGGATCACCGTCGATGGGGTTGCCACCGACTTTCGGGAGTAGAGGCATGGGTCTGAATATATCAAAGGAGAGAAATGTGCTCTTCCCCGCATTGAGAACGGAACTTACTGGAGAAGCAGCTGCCAATCCGTCTTTTCCAAGACCGCTGTTCGGCTTTGGCTTCCACCCTGCCGGTAGGGTATAGCCCTCTTCAGTCACAATAGGTGTAATTATGGATGAGTCCTTTTCAACCAACATTGGCAGCCTCTTGAGTGGAGAAACATTGTCAGAGACGCCACCAGCAGCTTTCACCGGGATAGGACCGTCTGCTGTTTCCTCCGCCACAGCTAGCGTGCTCGAACAGGTCACGCTGAATTTGAGACTGTGACAAATTTCATTCTTTCCAGCCTGGACTTTTATCAAAATTCTGTTTATCGTCCCCTCCATTAACCTTCTCCGCGTATGGATCCCAGTCATGTCCGTGATTGAAATGTCAGGGCTCGGTTCATGGACGCGGATGCACCTTGGTCCCAAAGAAAATGCGTGAAATCTCGGTCTAGCCCAACTCGACATAACGTAATTCTCTTCCTCAATTAGAGCCTTCTTCTGGACATCCGTCCTCGACGCGCGCCTCCTGCTAAATAATGTAAGCAAGATCGACCGCCCCCCCTCTATTGCAGAGCTGCGAAGCCCCATCTCAAATTCACGACAGTTCACTGGGGTTCCACCAATTTTCTTCTTCAATTCACTCATTGAATCTAGACTGTAACAGGAACCAGCAGCTCTTGTCATGCCTGCTGTCGTGGGTTTTATCTTCCCCTTCCCTTTGGTTTGATCGACAATGTCCATCTGGAGCGGCAATGGGATCATCACGTCCCATCGGTGGGCGCTGCCAGGCTCAATCATCACTGGGCCAGAAAGAGATAGCGGAACTTCTCCTATGCTTGTATGTAAGGTCCCAGAATAGAGCTCTACCGCAAATCCAAGGTTCGATTGCACAGCTAATACCGCCGGAACTAAGTCGCCCGTCGTTGCTTGCGTCGTATTAGGAAAGGTGACAATAAAATCCATTGGGGCACTCGAACTATTTTCGGCATGCCATGAAACCGCCTTTGGTGTAGTCGACGGTCCAGAAAATGCCTTTGCAACTGAGCTCTTCAACTCATCAGCTGACAAAGTTTGCGCCATTTCCTGGTCAAGCACGATCGCTAGGTTCGCATCTTTACCAGTCGAATGCGACTCGGACGCATTCGCATGCGATAGACGCTCCAGACACGAGGCCTTCGCTCGAAGTATTTGCGTCTCCAGCTTCGTCCACCCTTCCGACAAGAGCAAGGCACTTTCGATACTCTGCACTGCCTCATCCAATCGATCGTGTGCGGCGAGGACGGAACCGGCAAGGTAGTGCAACTGCGCTAAAGACCTTCTCTTCGGTTTGCTATACTTATCGCCGTCGCTCCCTTGGACCGAAACTCGATCCCTCACTTTATTCTCGTGCAGTTTAATGGCCTTGGTGACCAAATCAAGGGCTAGAGTCAAATGATCCCTAGCGCTTTCGAATTCGAACTCGGCCTCAAACGCCTCTAACGCCGCGGCTCCAACGTAGCGCTGCCTACTAGTAGTGTTCGGTTTGGACCCCTCGGCCAAGGGACCCAAGACGACGGCGTCGTGCATCGCATCCGCATCTGCATGCATCTCCAACCTCGACCGGTGCATAAACGCACCAAGCCGGACTAAGGCCTCAGCTGCCGAGGCATGGGCAGCCCATGGGCAGCAGATCGTTGCCGCCTCAAAGGAGGTGCCGGGCGCCGGCGGCGCTGGGGTACACTGCTCCATTAGGGTGGCGACCCGCGCAAGCTGCCGGGCAACGTACGAGGCGTGATTCCACGGCGGGATGACGTTGAATGCTTGCGTACCCCCGTCCTTCACGGTCGGCGCCTGTTGGAGAAATGCGCGGAGGTGCCTCCTCCACTGAGCAGCCGCTCCGGCCAGATTCACTGGTTGGGGCACGAGGTAAAACGCCAGAAGCTTGGCGTTGAGGGCCTCGGCAATTGTCCGGCACTGGTGAACGAGATCGATATCGCCCAGATCAACAGCTGCAGCCTCCTTGGAGGAAGGATCCGCAATCGCTCCAAGAGGAGACAGCGTAGGCGGGGGAGGCATGCTAGAAACCGTCTCCCCGTCAAGAGGTGGCGGGACCGTCGGCGGATCCTGAATGTTCACCTCGAAATGTTCGTCATCAAAATCGTCTTCGTCCGGCACCGATGGTGCAAAAGGGTCGCCTTTAGCCATCGAGATATCTGCCTCCGATCTTGTCCGATCGTTGCCTCCTCCCCTCTGCTCTCGATCGTCCCCCATAAGCGCCCCGCAGACCTGCCCATACAGAGCCTCTACATGCCAGTAGGCCTCCCCCAGGTAGGCGGAGTGATCGGCGAGACCGGCCAGCTCAGAGAACACAGCCACCTTGAGGCAGTATCTAGCGGCGAGGGGTCGGAGGACTGGCATCATTGTGGTTACGTCCGACGCCAGCGCCCCGAGCTTATCACTTGCAGTCTTGGACTGGGCGGAGTAGTAACGAAGCGACGCCGCCTGCACCGATTGGCGGAGGGCCGCAAGAGGCCCAGGGGGAGGAGCGGGGGAGGGAGCGGCCTCCAGCACCGCTGCCGACCCCGTGGCCAGGTAGTCAGCCTCGCGCAGGACGGAAACGTCGGACGCGGGGTTGATACCGCACCGCTCCGAGAGGGATCCAACCCGCTCTGCCACGGCGCCGCTGGCATCGGCCGTCTCGTCCCCCACCAGCACGCAGACGAGGCGAACGGCGCACGCTCTCTTGGGGGCCAGACTGGATCGGACGGCCTCCACCGTCTCGGCCGTGTGGGCGTCTCTTCGATCCTGCATGAGGGAAGGGGTAGGCTTGGAGAGGCCTTTGGCGTCGATGGTGGTGACCACCACCAGCACCGACGGCAGGGCATGCAGATGCTTCTCGAGCCAGCCCGTGGGCAGGATGCCGTCGACGCCGTCGGCGATGATGGATTCGACGTCAGCCCGTCTCGTCGTCCTTGCCCTCGTCCTCGCCCCATACGGGTCGCGGCTGGGGGGGAAAGCGTGCCGGCTCGACACTGGTACAACGTTGGCCCTGCGGAAGAAGGCCTCGGGGGAGGCGTTCGCATCGCCGAAGGTGGCAATTGAGGCTAACGAGTTGCCGCCTCCGCCGCCAGAGCCACTTTTGGACAGGTGCAGTTTCTTCGTCAGCCGGGCTTTGATGGACTTGGGCTTGGACTGTTTGGCGGCCTTCGCACTGCCCTTTACCGCAGAAATCGATCCCGCCAAGAGCGGCGGTGGCGGTGGCGGTGGCGGGGGAGGGTGTGGCGCCAGGGCCGCCGCGCCGTCTCCGCCAATGCCACCGCCGTCATCGCCGACTATGGCCTCGAGGAATCTGTCGAAGTGGTCCGAAGTACTGCCGCCACCGCCGTCTGTCCCGCCGCCGGCTTCGGCGGGGTCCGGGCGAAGGATCGAGTCGACCGCGAAGATTAGGGGGCGGACGCTGCAGAGAAGGTCGGTGGCGTAGTCCGAGTCCGCCATGGCGCTCGTGCTTGGATTGCTGGACGCTATATGCATATTGTGTTTTTCTTCTATGCATACCAGTACCTCGCAACAAATAAATAATAATACTAGCTAGTATGCTCACTAAAAGTAGCTACTAGAGAGTAGTAGGAATTCTTACTTATGTCTGATAGCTAGATCAAGTACTAATACTACTCCTAGTATTCATAGCGATTACTACGCTCGTATAATAATAGTACGACTCGTACATAATATCATGATGTGTATCTATGTACAGTACGAGCTCGTATGTATGTATGCATCCTTTACTATGCCTACTAGCTAGTAGCTAGTAGTAAAATCATACTACTAGAGTAGCTAAGAATACTGTAGTGTTGGAGATTCAGGCCCCAACGGAGTGTTCGGACGGGACCCACCGGATGAGGACATGTTCCAGAGCCCTCACCCCGAGTCACATGAAATTGAAGATAATCACGAGACACAGGATGAGGAAGAAAAGATATCTTCCGACAAGTACTACCACATATAGCGGATCTGATAAAGAACAAACAGCTGAAAGTGGACTACTGCCCAACAGGAATCACCTCGACACCATGCCCCGTCCCCGCGGCCACAGCAACGACCTCTATCGAATCGCCCGTGCCCCTTTATTACTGTGCTGCTTACTCCGGTTCGGAGGGTGCCTTGGGTTCTCCCCGTGGATCCCGGGGGGGGCAAGCACGGTCGTCAGGCACCGGCTGGCTGCCGCGTCGGGCGATGGCGCCGCCGCGACGACTCAGACCGTCGATTTGAGCAGCGGCACTTTGGCGGAGGTCATGTCCCTTGTCCCCCCTGCCTCCTCCAGCCAGGGCAGGTCGCCCCTGGTTTTTATCCACGGTTCGTTCCACTCCGCGTGGTGCTGGGCCGAGAACTATTTTGAGCATTTCGAATCTTTGGGCTATCCTTGCGTTGCCATCAGTCTACGAGGCACTCGGGGAACCTTCGCTGGGGATGGGGTGACGAAGGTGAAGATCAATGATCATGTGTCTGACTTGGATGCTCTACTGGAATGGGTCGTCAGGCCTACTTCGGACGGGGGGATGGGGCTCGGCGGCGAGGGCGCCGGGCAGCCGGTCCTGATTTCGCACTCCTTCGGCGGGTTGGCGGTGATGAAGCTGCTCGAGCAGGACTCAGCCCGGGCCAGGGACCGGCTAGGGGGGGTTGTATTCCTATGCTCGGTCCCCCCCAGTGGAAATGGTAAGATGACCATGCGCTTCCTCCGGCGATCGCTTCGAGACAGCTGGAAGATCACTGCCGGCCTCGCCATGAAAAAGTGCAACACTGACGCAGCGCTTTGCCGCGATCTCTTCTTTGGAGGAGGGAACGGCGCAGTTGATAATTTGGGCGTCTCGGAGGGGGATATTGCGCGGTACCAATCCTACTTTCAGCGTGATGTAGATGCCACCATCGATCTGGGAGATCTGGCGGGGCAGCTTCCGATCACCAGTGCCGATGGAGATGGAAGGGCGAACTACGCTCTGGTCGTCCCACCCTCCCTCGTAGTGGGGGCCATCGACGACTTCATTGTCGATCGCGAGGGGGTGGAAGAAACGGCAAAATTCTTTGGAGTCGAGCCGGTATTCGTTGACTCCCCTCACGACATCATGCTCACGAACAAATGGAAGAATGGGGCTGACGCGATAGAAAGCTGGCTAAAGAGCGCTTTAGGATAGTTTGGAGGCAATTACATACGAGACGGACTGTACTCAAGGAAGGTACACGTAACCATGCTCTTCGTTACTATTAGATCGATCTAATCTACACCATGAGAAAGCTATCGACGAGGGGTTTCCGTCCCTCGCCCGACTCCTACCTGATGCATCATACTAGAGTACTACTAGTAGTAGCTAGAGTAAGAGTACGACTCGTAATATGCATACTAGCTAGTATGCATACTAGCTAGCATTATTATTATTATTATTATGCATACTAGCTACTCTAGTAGTATTATTACTAGAGAGTACTCTAGTACTATATACATTACATATAGTACTAGCTAGCTATGTATAGCACCCGAGGAGGAGGTATGGAGTGACGAGGACGAAGGGAGTGAGCCTTCAATCGCGCCGAGTGACGACACGCCAACTCAATTCACAAGGGAACGTCCTGTGTTGCAGGGACTCGAACTCGAGGGATTTGAACAACCGGCAGAGGGCGAGAGACCGGCACCCAGTAATATACCCTGCTGGGCGCATCGGGCGCGCGCTGGTGAGACATAGATTTAGTTAATTTCTTAGTACTAGAGTACTAGCTATTAGGGAGGCGCCTAGGGCTTCCCGCCCACCTGGCCCAGATGCACCCACCCGGAAAATCTGGGTGGAATCATCGAAAGCTGGCTAAGGAGGCGGGATCCCGCCGGTGGCCAATTAAAATACCATACAATAATAGTGTATGTATACGATGGTACCATCCTCGATATTATGTATATATGTACTGTACGAGCTCGTATTCTAGTAGATACAACATGCATAATGAGTATTATTTTTATTTCTCTTATTTCTAATGTATGTATAATGTATGTATCCTTTGCATTACTATTCATCGTAATTTGACTTTTCAAGTAAGTAGTATATCAAGCAAGTATAAATAATTAATAAATTTAGTACTTCTAAGCATACTAGCTATTAGTAAGTCATATGCATAGTATTATTATTAACGCTAGCACGCACTATGGATACTAGCTATTATGCATAGTATGCATATTACTCTACTAGTAGTACTACTATGATAGTATGAGTATAATACATACTGTACTCTATGCATAGTATATACGTTTAAGTGCATACTATCTATAGGAACGGGGACACCCCTCGCACGTACACATACGTCGTACTTAGAGCGTCCCTCAAAAGTTCTGTGACGGAGGCAGCTCTCTCTCAACGAACGCGCGCCATCCAAGCCGTCTCGGCGCGCATCCAACGCGA
>Ga0315315_10007378_pt1 | contig 10177 bp, 8 predicted proteins | sample M140m3416metaG_FD_203699 | JGI IMG/M metagenome (GOLD analysis project Ga0315315, IMG submission 203699) | Ammonia-oxidizing marine archaeal communities from Monterey Bay, California, United States - M1 40m 3416 | ecosystem: Environmental > Aquatic > Marine > Intertidal zone | place: USA... | reverse complement strand
AAAGAAAGAGAATTAACAGAACTGACAAGAGAAATGAGCGTCCAGGTCCTAAAAAATTGGGACAATTGATCTTTATTTCTATATCTAACTAGGTTGTGAATCTAGTGATTTTGTTGGTTGACAGAGTAGAGTGATAGATCCGGAAGTAACAAACCAAAGGGTTGCATAGTATAGCCTTCGGTACTTCGGTTAGTTCTGATCACTCGTGTTCAGGCCAATGGTGGCTAAGTATTCCCATGGCGTAATCATATCTGTTCTTGTGAACTCTTTATTTCCCTCCTGTCTATCCTCTCCTTTTACTCTGATTTGTCTCGCAATAACGAGTAGAAAAAGGTGATTTATGAAACGAATGTTAATCAACGCATCCCATACTGAGGAGGTGCGAGTAGCAATGGTCGATGGCCAACGGCTGTATGATCTAGATATAGAAAATCGAACACGAGAGCAAAAAAAATCAAATATTTATAAGGGTAAAGTAACTAGAGTAGAACCTAGTTTAGAAGCTGCTTTCATAGACTATGGTATGGAGCGACATGGCTTCCTACCCCTCAAGGAAATTTCACGAGAATATTTCAAGAAGGGTGCCGGCAATGGAGGAAAGGTTCGCGTTCAAGATGCTCTCAAAGAAGGACAAGAGGTAATTGTCCAAGTTGAAAAAGAAGAGAGAAGCAATAAGGGAGCTGCACTAACGACTTTTATAAGTCTTGCTGGACGTTACCTTGTTCTCATGCCTAACAACCCTCGAGCCGGTGGCATTTCTAGACGAATAGAAGGTGAGGAAAGAGCTGATTTACGTGAGGCAATGCGAGGGCTAAATATACCTGAAGGGATGGGAGCAATCGTAAGGACTGCCGGAATTGGTCGGGCGACAGAGGAACTTCAATGGGATTTCAATTACCTGTTACAGCTTTGGAATACAATTACTGATGAATCAAAGAAAGCAAGAGCTCCACACTTTCTTTTCCAAGAAAGCAATGTGATTGTTAGGGCTATTCGCGATTACCTTCGTCAGGATGTAGGAGAGGTAATTGTTGATAGTGAGGAGGCATATAATCTCGCAGCTGCATTTATCGGGACTGTAATGCCAGACTTCACAAGTAAGGTGAAATTCTATCAAGACGAAATCCCCCTCTTTAATCGGTATCAAATCGAAAACCAGATAGAGACCGCATTCTGCAGAGAAGTGAGCCTGCCATCTGGTGGATCGATCGTCATTGATGTTACTGAGGCAATGATATCAATTGATATCAACTCCGCTAGAGCTACCAAGGGAGGAGATATTGAGGAAACTGCTTTTAACACCAACAAAGAAGCTGCCGAAGAAATAGCTCGTCAGCTTCGCCTGAGGGATGTAGGTGGATTAATAGTTATCGACTTCATCGATATGCTAAATTCTCGACACCAAAAGGAAGTCGAGAATAAGATGCGAGATGCTTTGGAGGTTGACCGTGCCCGAGTTCAGGTAGGCAGAATCTCTCGCTTTGGCTTGCTAGAAATGTCTCGCCAGCGTCTTCGACCCTCCCTTGAAGAAACCATGTCAAGAACTTGTCCAAGATGTAAAGGGCAAGGCACAATCAGAGGCACTAGGTCGCTAGCCCTTTCAATCCTGCGTCTGGTGGAAGAAGAAGCGCAAAAAGAATTTAGTCGCGAGATACGAGCTATTGTTCCAATACCTGTCGCAACTTTCCTTTTGAACGAAAAACGCAAAGAGATCTTAGCGATTGAATCTCGTAACAATATTCAGGTTACTGTGCTACCTAACACCGAAATGCAAACTCCAGACTTTGAGGTCGTTAGAATTCGCAACCAGGATGCAGATAGCTCAGACTTCAGCTATAAGTTGGCAAACGAATTAAGTAAGCCAGAGGAGGAAGTAATTTCTGAAGCGAATGCACCACAGGCACTCGCCAAACCAGCAGTGAAGACAGTAATCCCCTCCACTCCAGCGCCAGTAATTGCGCAAGCTCAATCAATAGCGCCTGAAAAGAGCCAGAGCTTTGTGAAGCGTCTATGGGCAACCATGTTTGGAGAAACAGAGGAACCCAAAAAAGAGGAACCAAAGAAAAGACCAAATAATACTGGGAATAATCGGAACCGAAATCGTAATCGCAACAATCGAGGACGACAGAATAATCGGCGAGGTAATGATCGGTCTAATGAAAATCTTGACAGTGCCAGCAGCAAAAAGCCAGATTCAAGTGTTAATGCCAAGGGACCCCAGAGTCGCAACAACCGCCGAAATAAAAATGCTCAGCCCAAAGACGCTGTTGTAGTAACGGAAGCTCCCTCAGAAAACAAAGAAGGTACAACAGATAGCAAGGGGAAAACTGAATCTAGTGGCCAGCTGAAGAAGCGGCCTAATGACAAGCGCAGAGGCCCTCGCAGACCTCGTCAACGTCAAGAGGTATCTGAAGAGTTGCTCACTCAAACTAATCTGTCAGCCAGTGCGTCAGCTGATGGAGTCGATCAGACTAACCAAAAACCTACAACGAACAGTCAGGACGTTATCTTAGCAGCTGAAGATACAGCAACTCCTGATAAGGATGCTGTAAGTGGTGAACAAGCGGTTAAGCCTAAGCGAAAAAGTTCAGCGAAGCCCAAAAAGGCTAAATCTGGTTCAGACACTTCCCCTGATTCCTCAGTAGATAAGGGCTCAGATTCATCTTCGGAAGTTGATGAAAAGCCGAAAAAGCCTCGAGTTAAAAAATCGTCTGCTCCCAAAAAGAAGACAAATGACAGCGATCTTGAAACCAACAAATCTGACTCTCCTATTGGCAGAGCTAGCAATGATCCGAGAAAGAAGCCAAAACCAGTAGTCGAGGTAGAGGTGAGCACTGAAAGAGTTAAAGTTGCGACTCCCGAGACCGTTGCTACGGCAGTAACTCCCAAGAAGCAGCCAAAAAAGGCTCCAGCGAGAGCAGCGAATGACCCCAGGAAAAAACGCGCTCCAGCGAAGGTAAAGGCTGGCCCTAAAACTAAAAAGGAAAAAGTAGCAAAACCTAAAACAGCGCCAGCCGAAAAATCTGTTGAGGAAAATAAACCAAAGTCATAATTGATACTTGTTAGATCAAAAAGGCGCTGTATAATCGCGCCTTAACTAGGTGGGATGGCAGAGCGGTTGAATGCACCAGTCTTGAAAACTGGCATAGGTTAATAGCCTATCTAGGGTTCGAATCCCTATCCCACCGCCATATTCTTTCTTAAAAGTCTCTACAGCCCTTGTCAGTTCTCGTTTCTTTCGAGACCGATGAGGAGCCGTGCTGAGGCTTTAAGAGCGGAGCAATAACTTAACCTTCCATGGCTTAATAGTGTTATATCACTTGGCGGTATAAATGATTTCACACATTTCTATGGTCTCTGAAACGATTTCATCGACATACGTTTGAGCATCCATCCAGATAGAGGAGAAACTAGCTCCATCATAAAATTGATCTAAAACTTTACCCGCATCAGATCCAGATTTGAAGATAGCTCTGAAGTGATACATGCCAGTTTCGTGGATACCACCACCTACAGGTGCGAAGAGTGCCAGATTAATTTCATTTCCTGCTTTGCGAATCGCGGCCTCGAGTTCAACCATTTTGGATGCAAACGCCATTTCGTCATTCAACTTAAGTCGCCATAGTCGCTCGAAGCCTGGATCGAGATCAAATTCTTTTAAAGGCTTGTACACTGCCGCGTATCTGACAGACCGCAAATCATCATAAGCTGGTGCTGGGTTGGCTGGATCATACTGCTCAATCATTCCCAAAGCTTTTTCTAGGCTAGGGAAGGCATTCCAGACGAACATCTCTCCTGCGTAATTATTACCAGATCGAGTAACACAGACCCCAGCGACATCTGAGCCAAGGGCTTCAAATGTTTCAGAATTGTTTTTCATATGACTGACATATTTTTCAATATTATTGGATTGAACCGTTAATGTTGTTATTGCGCCTTCAGGAACACCAAAAACCAGACCAGAGAAAATTAGCGAGAAAAGCGGTAAAGTTAGTTTTAAGCGGAAGAAATTCATATATAGCTCCAAAAAAGAATGTCATCTAATCATAACTGAATAGCCCATCCAGTCAAATAAGGTGATATCTCTCTAAAAGGACAATCCAAGTTCTACTCTAAAATCACAAAGAGCTATTGGTAAACCCAGCTATGCTGATATAGACTAATTTTTTATACAAATGACTATAGTCTATCCAATGAAAATTCTCATTTTATCTAGTCTAGTATTCAGTCTTATAGCATGGTCGGAGGCACCTATGGAGACTGACCTTGCCGATGTAATTACTCAGTCAACTGATAAAAAACCAAATATCCTTTTGCTTTACATGGACGATCTAAGACCGGAATTACACTCTTATGGCCACAAGCAAATTATCTCACCAAATATTGATGCTCTTGCAAATCGATCTGTACAATTTACTCAAGCATACAGTAACGTCGCCGTGTGTGGAGCCTCCCGCGCAAGTATGCTTACTGGCATGCTACCAACTAAGACACGTTTCATTGATTATAAAACTCGACTTGATATTGAGACTCCTAACGAAGTTACCTGGCCCAGATTACTGAAGGATAACGGCTACACCACAATCTCCAATGGCAAAATATATCACCACTTAGATGACCGAATTTCTGATTGGGACGAGGTATGGCGACCTTATGCATTTGATGAAAATGACCATGATTTATCCCCATTAGATTATTGGCAGTCATTGTGGAAGGATTACCAACTGGCTGAAAATATTAAATTATATAAGGCAACGGATACTGGTCCTGCCTATGAGAGCGCTGATGTTAGTGACAATACTTATATCGATGGCATGCTAACTGACAAGGTCATTAAAGACTTAAAGCAATTAAAAGCCAGTGGTAAACCGTTTCTGTTAACGGCTGGATTTATAGCTCCACATTTGCCGTTTAACGCGCCCACGAAATATTGGGATATGTATGATCGTAACGAGATTACACAACCATATAATAACTTCGTGCCTAAAAATGCACCTAAAACATCGATAAGTCGGTGGGGAGAGATGCGTGCCTATACCGGCATTCCCAAGAAAGGTGGCGTTAGCGATGAAACAGCCATATCACTTATTCATGGTTATTACGCGACAGTCAGCTATGTTGATGCACTAATTGGCAAGATAATAACTGCATTAACCAAATTAGACCTAGAGAAAAACACCGTGATTATCTTTGTTTCTGATCATGGCTACAACTTGCAAGAGCACACTCAGTGGGGTAAATATACATCATATAGAACATCGACTAGGGTACCATTGATGATCCATTTACCATCAATGGAGAAAGGCAGCGTAAGCGATGGATTGGTTGACTTGACTGATGTCTACCCAACAATTGTTGAGCTTTTAGAACTAAAACTACCTAAGCATCAATTAGCGGGTGAAAGTTTAGTGCCAATACTTAAAGATCCCAGCCTTGACGGTAAAAGCCATGTGTTCTTAAAAAACGGTCAGGGTTTTACAGTACAAACTCAAGAATATAGCTATACCGAATTTATTAACGGCGACAATGAGGTGTTCTCTAGTATGCTTTATGATCACCGGACTGATCGAGATGAAAACATAAACGTTGTTGATGAAACTAGTTATTCCGATGCCGTGTCAAAGTTAAGTAAACTTTTACATACAGAGTACGCTAGTAATATTATTGGCGACTAGGCACAAGTAGACACGAGCCTGCCTATTAAGTTAACGGTTATTTTGCAAACAAGGTAATTTTAAGGGGATATTCATTGGAAAGTATGCAACTTGATTTTAAACATGGAATCCACGTACTTACACTTACTAATACACGGGATGGCAATGAAAATACTCTGACTACCAACGTCATGAATGACTATTTAGCGGCACTCGATGAAGTGGAAAGTTTTTCTGGTAATACCGCCCTGCTGATCACTTGCGAGCATGAAAAGACGTTCTCTACTGGAATAAATTTAGAATGGCTTAACTCCCAAGATGACAAGAGTAAAAAACAGTTTGGAGATGCGTTTAACACTGTGCTCTGTCGGATAGCACTATTAAATGCACCCACCGTAGCGTGCATAAATGGAAATGCTTATGCTGGAGGCGCAATTATCGCTGCAGCTACAGATTATAGAGTGATGCGAAATGATCGAGGAAGGTTTTGTTTACCCGAAGTAAATATTAAAATTCCTTTTAATTCAGTGACTCGTGATACCGTTAACCTACTGCCTAACCAAAAAGTCGTAAAAGATATGGTGCTCACCGGAGTAGCCTACACTGGGGTAGAATGCCTTGAACACGACTTAGTAAAAAGTATCCACCCTGCCAATGAATTACAGCAGGCTGCGCTTGAATTGGCGATACAGCTGGGGGAGAAAGATCGTTACACATACTGCCACATTAGGAACGGCTTCAGAGCCAATATGGCGGATCATGCCTCCGCTATGGGTCTGAGCTATGTGGGTAAAGATCCCGTTGATGTTCTATCTATCTGAAGCCTCGCCGTCTGATCTGACTGATTCGTCGGCTTGGCTATTACAAGGTCACCATTTTGAGGAAAAATAAAATGCCTAAAGGTTATCTAATTGCACATATAAATATACATGATAAAGAGGGTTTCGAGGAATTTAGAAAAATGTCTCTGCCTGTGATTAAAAAATATGAGGGAAAGGCACTCATTAGAAATCCAAATCCAGATCTAAGAGAGGGATCTGATCAAGGATTAGTCATTGTGTTAGAATTTGAGAGCATAGATCATGCTAAAAGATTTTATGAGTCCGAAGAATACTCAGCTGCAAAAGTAGTCAGAGAGAAATCGTGCTCAACTGAGCTAATCCTAGTTGAAGGAATATAATGAATGAAACTACAACCCCTAGCTATATTTGCAATAATTGCGATCGTTGCGACACTCCTGTTCTCTAAAGGTAGCCCGGTAAGCAAAGCAGAAATTAACTGCGACAAGCCAACTCCCCCCAATATAAGTACACCCGGCCAGGCAACCAGGTATATCGACTGTCTTGAGTCGGTCATAGAAGAGATGCAGGCGAACCTTGGGCAAAATCCAAATATAACGAAGGACAAGCAAAGTTCTCAGCGTGATGCAGAAGCTACCATAGATAAGCTCTGGCTATCATTTAAAAGTGGTGATGTAGAGATGTTCTCACAAGTGATATCTAAGGATACCGACTTGGTCTCATTTGGTACTGATGACGTGGAGCGATGGCAGGGTTGGGGTGCACTTGAAGAATCCATCACAGAGCAGTTCGCTTCATTTAGTGTACTTAGTATTGAGCGAAAAAATAAAACTATCAAATATAGCCAAACAGGCGACACGGCGTGGTTCTCTGAGGTGGTTGACTGGGAGGTCCTAACCGGAGGTCAAAAGGCCTTATTGGAGGGCATCCGGTTCACAGGGGTATTAGAAAATCGCTCTGACACTTGGGTTATAGTGCAATTTCATAGCTCAGTTGGTGTTGCAGGTCAGGTTATAGAGTACTGATAAAAAAGCTAATTTGCGTTTAAGACATGAAACTTCTTTCGCGGATTACTATTATATACCAAATTAAAGTTATTAAAATCAACTATATATAGAAAATATATTAAGTGATACTTTAATTATAAGTTGATTGTTAATTAAAGAAATTCTTAATTTTCCCTGTAAATAGATTTCTTTGGCTTAGATACAACCCTCTTCAACATTGGGATAAAGGTTTCGATTGGCTCGTTGTCATATTCAGGATCAAAAGAATTCTGATCGTATTTAGCACAAAACTCAGCGCAATCCTCCCAAAAAGGATTTCCCTTGAATTTATCCCGCATGTTTTTATCTAGGCCTACGAAATCAAAAAAGTAATACCCTTGAAAAACTCCATGATGCTTAACAATCCAGTAGTTCTTGTCTGAAATAAAAGGCTCAAGCATTGTCGCAGCAAAATCGGCATGATTGGAAGGAGCTAAAGTATCGCCTATATCATGAAGAAGAGCACAAACGACGTACTCCTCGTCTCGCCCATCTCTCAGCGCTCTGGTAGCGGTCTGGAGACAATGCGTATAGCGGTCAACCGCAAAGCCACCGTGATCTCCTTTTAATAGATTAAGATGTTCAAGGATTCTGTCTGGTAAATTGGCCCCATGCTGCATATTGGCCTCAAAAATGATCTGATAATCTTCAGCTGAGCCCTCAGTCATTTCGGTAAATTGCGCTAATTTTTCTGACATAGGAATTTTCTCCTCTATTTTGCGTAGTAACCAAAAACCCTCTTATTGTTGACTGTATTAATTATTCAGTCAAATTTAGCGCGCAGACCCATGGTAGCTTGCAGCGAGTCAACCGTTAATTGGTGCTACAAGCTCCTAGAGACCATAGCACTAAATTTTTGGTTTATATCTATTCCAGACAACCTTCGCAACAATTAATCCCAGAACAATATAAACCGGAGCAGTTAACATAGCCATTATGGACTCTCCCGCCAAAAGATTTACTGACCCATCAGGTAGCAATTGGCCAGTCCCTGCCTGATATGGAGCTACGTAGTATTTAATTAACAGAATTGGCATAAGGCACCCATACAGCAACAGGAATCCTGGTGCCCTGAGAGTCTTCTTAGTCTTCTTAATATCTCTATCCTCCTCTGGAGCTTGATGCAAGTTCTCTCTATATGTTTTTTCTTCTAAGGTTACGGTACCTCTCTTCGAAACCACTAGAATCACCGATAGGCTGAGCATTGCACCAATCAGGGCTGGATTAAAGTAACTAGGGAGCGAGATTAAACCAATATATTCAAGAGCTGCGGGTATAACATTTCCAAAAAATCCAACCATGATGCCCCAAAATGCGGCATCTGCAGTGATGGTTTTGCTCCAAACACTCATAAAACCAACGGGGCCCCAAGACGATGCAAATACAGTACCTATGAACATCATTAGCCAGAAAACATTGGGTGGAAATATGAAGCATAGTACGAGGACTGCAACACCCGTAACTAACATTGTGATTCTTGAGGATATGAGCGTAAGCTCATTTTTTCTTTGGATAATATCATTACTGATACTGAACCCTACTAAAGATAAAAATGTTGATGCAGATGACAAGGCTGCGGCCATTATCCCTGCCATAAGTAATGCTCCAATAACACTTGGCACTAGGTTTTGAGCTGCCCATATCATTACAGTCTCTGATGGACTGATGTTGGGATTAGCATTATTTATCAGTCCACCAACACCGTAAATAAGTATTTGAAGCAAGGCTACAGCAATGCAGGCATAAATGGCCGCGCGAATGACCACATGTTCATCCTTTGCCATCAAGTGGCGGCTCGATTGCCATGGACCAACTGCATAAACAAAGCCCCAAGACATGTCCACAATTAAAGTCCAAATAAGATAGTCGCGAGGTTTTGGCCACTCAGTGCCCTCTCCTACGATGCCATGCCATGAGGCTATACCTGCCTTGCCATCTACTTTAGTCAAGTCCTCGATCCCTTGAGTGACCCCGCCCATTTCATCAACAATATAGAAAGCGAAAAATATAGTGGCACCACAAAATAGGAGAAACATTAAAGTATCAGTCAAGATGACTCCCTTAGACCCTGAATACATGGTAAATAAGGTGTAACTGAGCCAGGCGAGGACGATAGATTGAAAATATTCAAGATCAGTGAGTTCGGATAATAGGATAGCAGCGCCCTGCGTGACTACAACCAAATAGCCGCCTAAACCGAGAATAATCGTAAAACCCGCAGCCTGCTGGACGCGATGGCTATTAAATCGCTGACCAAAGAATGCGGCTACAGTTGGCGCCCTACTGCGACGTAAATAGGTACCAAATAGTATGGCTCCATACACATACCCAATAACCGCGACGCCTGGCATAAGTATATAAGGGCCTAATTGTCCATCATAAGTAAATCCGGCTTCACCGAGGAAAATAGACGTGCTTAACACACTAGCAACTAGAGTTCCTACGATTAATAATGTAGGAGCTCGCCGACCAGCTACAAAGTAGTCATCAAGCTTCCTTACACTCCGCCCAGCATACATTCCAACAGCAAAAAAAACTGCGACACTTACTACAATAGATAACGCAAAAATATCCAAACAAACTTTCCTTTGAAGCGATATATTTAATGACAACGTGCCGCTAGATTAACACCTTGAAAAATAATAATCTGGGAATAACTCAAAAATGTAGCTTCGTG
>Ga0315315_10007375_pt1 | contig 10180 bp, 11 predicted proteins | sample M140m3416metaG_FD_203699 | JGI IMG/M metagenome (GOLD analysis project Ga0315315, IMG submission 203699) | Ammonia-oxidizing marine archaeal communities from Monterey Bay, California, United States - M1 40m 3416 | ecosystem: Environmental > Aquatic > Marine > Intertidal zone | place: USA... | reverse complement strand
AGTTGTTGGTTTTATACCTCCGGTCCTTAATTGGAAATTACTGTGGTGGCTTAACCGGGAATAAATATGAAAATACCTAACGTTACAATACAACAATTACTAGAGGCTGGCGTTCATCTTGGTCATAAGACTTTGAGATGGAATCCGAAAATGAAGAAATATATTTTTGGAAAAAGAGACTCAATCCATATCATTGATTTAACACAAACCTTAGAACTTACAAAGGCAGCTCTTGAAAAAATTTATGATGTAATTTCAAATAATGGAAAAATTTTATTTGTATCTACAAAAAAACAAGCTTCAGAAGCTATAGCTGATGTAGCTAAAGAAACTGATCAATACTTTGTTAATTACAGATGGTTAGGCGGCATGCTTACAAACTGGGGAACAATATCAAATTCAATTAAGAAATTAAAAAAAATTGAAATTGATTTAGTTGCTGAAAATAGAGGTTTTACTAAAAAAGAACTTTTAAAAATGAGTGTAAAGAAAGATAAATTACAAAGGTCATTAGGTGGAATAGCTGAAATGAAAAAAGTTCCGGATTTAGTTTTTATCATAGATACAAACTATGAGTCCTTAGCCATTCAAGAGTCAGTTAAATTGGGAATACCAATTGTCGCAATTTTAGACAGTAATTCTAATCCTGATGGCATTGATTATCCAATCCCAGGCAATGATGATGCTAGAAGAGCAATTGATTTATATTGCAATTTAATAAAAGACACGATTGTTTCTGCTCAAAAGGTTGCTCCAGTAATAGATTCAAAAAAGTCGACTGAAAAAAAAGATAGCACTGATAAAAATAAAAAGATAAAAACTGTCGCTGAAGTTGATAGAGACAAATTGGAAAAAAAATTTTCAAAAAATAAAGAAAAACTTAACTAGTATGAGTGACATTGAAAAAGTTAAAAAATTAAGAGAAGCTACTGGAGCTGGATTTAAAGATTGCAATTTAGCTATCAAGGAGTCAGCTGGAGATTTAGATAAAGCTGTTGAAATCTTAAGAATAAAAGGAATTTCGAAAGCCTCAAAAAAAATGTCAAGAGATGCCAAAGAAGGTGTTGTAGCGATAAGTGGTGACGAAACAAAAACATCAATTATTGAAGTTAATTGTGAAACTGATTTTGTAGCTAAAAATGATGATTTTATTAATTTTGTTAAAGAATTGAGTGAAATAAATAATCAAAATGACTCATCTATTGATAAAATAAAAAAGGCTCAAATGAAAAATGGTAATACAGTTGAGGATAGTCTGGTTGCATTAATAGCAAAAGTAGGTGAAAAAATAACAATTGGTAAAACAAAGACGATTTCAAACTCTTCCTCAATAAATTATCAATATCTACATACAGTTGTTAAAGATAATTTAGCAAAGTTAGCTGTGGTAGTCTCATTAGAAACAAAAGACAATTCTGAAACAGTAAAAACCTTTGGAAAACAATTATCAATGCATATAGCTGCTTCAAATCCTTTAGCACTAGAGTCAAATTTAATTGACAAATCAATTATTGATAAAGAGCAAGAGCTTGTAAATGAAGAACTTAAAAATTCAGGCAAACCAGAAGAGATTGCTAAAAAAATAAGTTTAGGTAAGATGAACAAGTTTAAAGAAGAAAATGCTCTTTTAACACAAGCTTGGGTAATGGAACCAAAAAAGAAAGTCCAAGATATTTTAAAAGATCTTGCTATAAATGATTTAAAAATCAAGGAGTTTAGCAGAATTAAAATAGGGGAATAAATGTTTGATGAAAAGTCACATAGCCTCAAGATGGATAAAGCCATCGAAGTTTTTTCAAAGGAATTATCCTCATTAAGAACTGGAAGAGCCAACTCAGCCATGCTTGATCTTGTGAAGGTAGATGTTTATGGACAATTAATGCCAATAAATCAAATTGGAAGTATTACCACACCAGAACCAAGAATGATAAATATCCAAGTTTGGGACCAAAATAATGTTTCACTAGTTGATGCTGCAATTAAAAAATCTGAATTAGGACTTAATCCTCAAATTGACGGTCAATTAATAAGATTGCCGATTCCAGAATTGAATGAGGAAAGAAGAACTGAATTAAAAAAATTAATTAAATCTATGGGTGAAAAATGCAAAATTTCAATTAGAAATATTCGAAGAGATGCCAATGAAGAATTAAAAAAACTTTTAAAATCAAAAGAAATTGGTGAGGATGAAGAAAAGTCTTTTGAAAAAAATGTGCAGACAATAACTGATAAGCATATTCAAATTGTTGATGACAAAGTTTCATCAAAAGAAAAAGAAATAATGACTATATGAACCCATTAAATCATGTAGCCATTATCATGGATGGTAATGGAAGATGGGGATTAAGAAATAAAAATTCAAGAAATTCTGGTCATAAAGCTGGTTTAAATACTGTTGAAAAAATAATAAGAGAGTCTCTAAAGAATAAAATAAAGTTCCTTACACTTTATGCATTTTCTACTGAAAATTGGAGAAGACCCAAAAAAGAAATAAATTATTTATTTAGTTTATTAGAGAATTTTTTGATGAACAGAATTCAGGAACTACATAAACAGAATATAAAACTTAAAGTTATAGGAGTTAAAAATTTTTCTAAAAAATTAAATAAACTTTTAATAAAATCAGAAAAAAAAACACTTAAAAATACTAAACTTCAAATAAATCTTGCTTTAAATTATGGATCAAAATTTGAGTTAATCAATGCGTTCAAAAGTTTAAAAAAAAACAATGATAAAGTTACAGAAAAAAATTTTATCAAATACTTACAAACAAGGAATATACCAGATCCAGATCTTTTGATTAGGACAGGAAACACTAAAAGATTAAGCAATTTTTTGTTATGGCAATTAGCCTATTCAGAAATATTTTTTGAAAAAAAATTATGGCCAGACTTTACCGCTAAAGACTATAATAACATAATAAAAAAATTTAAAAATATTAAAAGAAATTTTGGGAAAATTTAATGAGTCAAGAATTTAAAAAAAGAATACTTAGTTCAGTAATTTTATTTCCACTTGTATTTTTTTTCATTTTTAAAGGATCGTTGTTTTTCAATTTATTTTTAATAATTGTTTTTTTAATAACATCTAATGAATGGTTCAAAATGCAATCCAATAAGCTAATTTTTGTAATAGGAATGATTTTTCTGTTATTCTCATTTTATAGCGCCTATCTATTGAGAGGAGAATCATTTTCGAGTTTTTTAATTTTTTTATTGGTAATAATAACATGTATTGCAACAGATATTGGAGGATATGTTTTTGGAAAGATATTTAAAGGTCCAAAATTAACAAAAATAAGTCCAAACAAAACTTATTCTGGAGTGCTTGGCAGTTATATATTCTCAATAACTTTAGTTTTTTTATATTTGAAAATTTTAGACTTGTATTTTATAAACGCTTTTCTTCCTGAAACATCAAGTTTGTTAATGATTATATTTATAATCTCATCTGTAAGTCAGCTTGGAGATTTAGTAGTTTCTTTTTTTAAAAGAAAGTCAGATATTAAAGATACAAGCAATCTTATACCAGGTCATGGCGGTATATTAGATAGGATTGATGGAATCATTTTTGCAGTACCAGTTTCACTTTTTTTATTAAAGTTAATATAATGAAAAAAAAAATAGCAATTTTAGGATCAACTGGCTCAATAGGAAAGTCTTTAATAGATATAATTAAAAGTGATAAAAAAAATTTTGAAATCACACTTCTATCAACAAATAAAAATTATAAAGTTTTAATCAAACAAGCTAAAGAATTTAAAGTTAAAAATTTGATTATCAAAGATAAAAAAAGTTTTGATCAATTTAAAAAACTTAAATTTAGTAAAAAAATTAATACTTATTACAACTTTGATAATTTTAAAAAATTTTTTAGAAAAAAAAATGATTTTATAATGAGTTCTATTACAGGTTTAGATGGTTTAGAACCTACATTAAAATCAATTAAATTTACTAAAAATATTTTAATAGCCAATAAAGAAGCATTAATTTGTGGCTGGGACTTAATTAAAAAAGAATTGAAAAAAAATAAAACAAATTTTATTCCAATTGACTCTGAACATTTTTCAATATGGTCATTGCTTCAAAATCAAAAATCCACAAATATTGAGAAGTTATATATAACAGCATCAGGGGGGCCTTTTTTAAATTTACCCAAAAATAAATTTTCTAAAATTAAAATAAAAGATGCACTAAAACATCCCAATTGGACGATGGGAAAAAAAATTACAATAGACTCTTCTACGTTGATGAATAAAGTTTTCGAGGTCATAGAAGCAAAAAATATATTTAATTTAAGCTATAATAAAATTTCAATTTTAACTCATCCTAATTCATATATTCATGCAATATTAAAATTTAATAATGGCTTAAGTAAAATTCTAATTCATGAACCCAATATGAAAATTCCAATATTTAATTCCATTTATTCAGAAAAAAAAAAATACCTCAAAAAAAAATCTTTTAATTTGAAAATAATGAATAATCTATGTCTTAATAAAGTCGATCTAAAAAAATTCCCCCTCGTTAAATTACTAGAGAAATTACCTCAAAATAGTTCTCTATATGAAACGATATTAGTAACTATTAACGACAAATTGGTATATAAATTTTTGGATAACGAAATAAGTTTTGAAGAATTGATTAGGCAGATTGAAAAATTTTCTAATTTAAATGAATTTCAAAAATATAAGAAAATAAAGCCAAAAAATATAAGAGAAATTTATACTTTGATGGATTATGTAAGTTTAAAAATAGACTCAATCAGTATATAACAATTGTTTTTATGCACAAAATATTAATTAAATTTGTAATATTTTCACTATTATTTTTAACTAATAGTTTTAGTGAAACAATAAATGATATTAAGATTTCAGGAAATAAGAGAATTTCTAATGAAACAATTTTAATATTAGCAGGTATAGAAAATAAAAAGAATTTAGACAACTCTCAATTAAATACAGCTTTAAAGAAACTTTATGAGACAAATTTTTTCAAAGATATTAAGATTTCAATAAATAATGAAGTTTTAAATATTACTATTATAGAAAATCCAATTATTGAAAATATTGAAATATTAGGAATTAAGAATAAAAATTTATTAGAAGATGTTTCAAATGCAATAGTTCTTAAAGATCGTATGTCTTTTACAGAAAATCAGCTAACAAAAGACATTGATCTCATTAAAAATATTTTTAAAACAAATGGTTTTTATTTTGCATCTGTAGAATCTTCACTTATCAAAAATGATGAACTTAATTCTGTTAGACTTAAATTGGAGATTAATAAAGGCGCTAAAGCAAGAATTAAAAAGATTTCATTTGTTGGAGACAAAAAAATTAAAGATAAAAAATTACTTGAAGTTATAGCATCAGAGGAGCACAAATTTTGGAAATTTGTTTCGAATAAAGTTTATCTTAATCAGTCGTTAATTAATCTTGATAAAAGATTATTAGAAAATTATTTTAAGAATCAAGGTTATTACAAAGTCAAGGTTTTGAATTCTTTTGCGGAAGTTGGTAATGATAGTTCATTTAATTTAGTATTTAATATAGATGCTGGGGAAAAGTTTTATTTTAATGAATTGTCTATAGAATTGCCTGATGATTATAATTTAACTGATTTTGGAAATGTAGAAAAAATTTTTAAAAAGATTAAAAATGAAAAATATTCAATTAATAATATTAATCTAATATTAGAAGAGATCGATAAAATTGCATCTTTAAGATTATACGATTTTATAAATGCTAAAGTTGAAGAAGAGATAATTGATAAAAATAAAATTAATTTTAAATTTAAGATTATTGATTCTAAAAAGTTTTATGTCGAGAGAATTAATATACTAGGGAACTATAATACTATAGAAGAAGTTATTAGAAATAGACTAATTGTTGATGAAGGAGATCCATTTAATGAACTTTTATTTAATAAATCTGTTAATCAAATTAGATCTTTAAATATTTTTAAGTCAGTAAAACCCGAAGTTGTAGATGGGTCAAATGAAAATTTAAGGGTTGTAAATATAGTGGTTGAAGAAAAACCAACTGGAGAAATTTCCTTAGGTGCTGGTGTTGGTACATCTGGCTCAACTATTGGAGGAGGTATAAAAGAAAAAAATTTTTTAGGTAAAGGGATAAATTTAACTACCAATCTTGAGATTTCAGAGGACAGTGTCAAAGGTCAATTTATTTATGCTAAACCAAATTTTAATTACACTGATAATACTCTTTTTACATCTGTAAAATCAACAACCTCAGATAACCTTACTGACTCAGGTTATAAAGTTTCTAATGCAGGTTTTTCAATAGGTACAAAATTTGAACAATATGAGAATTTATTTTTTAGTCCTGAAATAGATTTAATGTTTGAAGATTTAAAAACTAATTCTGAAGCTTCTGATGCTTTAAAAAAGCAGGAGGGAAATTATGAAGATTTATATTTTAATTATGGTTTAGATTATGATTTAAGAGACGCTGCTTATAGACCATCATCAGGTAATATTACTAGTTTGTACCAAGAACTACCTATTGTTTCAGGAAATAATGAAATTAGTAATACATTCATTTTTACACAATATAAAAAGTTGAGCGAAGCATCTAACATGATTGGTAAAGCAAGTTTGTATATGAAGGCCGTAAATTCAATTGATGACTCTGATGTTAGAATTTCAAAAAGAGCGCATGTACCTTATAGTAGATTAAGAGGGTTCTCTAAAAGTAGAGTAGGTCCTATAGATGAAAATGGTGACTACATAGGTGGAAATTATGTTACAACTTTAAATCTTTCTACAAACTTACCAGGATTACTTAATACAGTTGAAAATGTAGATTTTTCATATTTTATTGATTTTGGTAATGTGTGGGGAGTAGATTATGATAAAGCTTTAAATGAGTCTAATGCTCTGAGAAGCTCGACAGGTGTAGCTTTAGATTTATTAACGCCCATTGGACCATTAAGTTTTTCTCTTTCCGAGACTCTGAAAAAAAAATCTACTGATCAAACTGAAAGTTTCAGATTTAATTTGGGAACTACTTTTTAATGAAAAAAAAATTAAATAGTTTAGTTATATTTTTAGCACTAATTTTTTTTACTAATTCTTACGCACAAGAAAAAATTGCTTTTATTGACCTAAATTATGTTTTTAATAATTCATCAGCAGGAAAAAATTTAAATAAACAAATAGAAGATAAAGCCAATAAAATCAATTCAGAATTCAAAAAGATTAAAGAAAAAATTGATAATGATAAAAAAAAACTTACTCAACAAAAAAATGTTCTTTCCAAAGAAGAATTCAACAAAAAATTAATGGAGCTTGAAAAAAATATTAATGAACAAAATATATCGATTTCAAAAAAACAAAATGATCTTGCAAGTTTTAAGAATAAAGCAAGATTAGAGTTTTCAAATAAATTAAAATCAGTTCTCGAAGAATATTCAAAAAATAATTCAATTGATATGATTTTTAGAAAAGAAAATCTTTTGTTAGGTAAAAATAGTTTAGATGTTACAAGGGGTATTTTAGACTTATTTAATAAAAATGTTAAAAAAATTTCAGTTCAATAAAATGCATTTAACTAAATCAGAAATTAGAAACTTACTTCCACATAGAGAACCCATGCTCTTAATTGATGAATTAAGAGATATTAAAAAACTTAAATCAGCAACCGCTATAATGAATGTCAAAAAAGATGGATTTTATGTCCAAGGACACTTTCCAGATCAACCAGTAATGCCAGGTGTTCTAATTGTTGAGGCTTTTGGTCAAGCTGCTGCTGCTTTAACAGCACATGGGATAGATAAAAAAGAATATGAAAATAAATTGGTTTTTTTAATGAGCGTTGAAAAAGCAAGATTTAGAAATCCTGTTATTCCAGATTGTACATTATCTCTTAAGATTGAAGCTATAAGATCACATGGTCGAGTTTGGAAATATAAAGGTGAAGCATTTGTCAAAGATAAGAAAATGGCGGATGCTCAGTGGTCGGCTACCATTGTAGATAGAAAATAATTAGTAATATTTCTTGATATAAAGAATTTTAGAAGTTTTGATAAGTATTCTCTAATGTTAAATCCTTTTTTTAAAAATACTGGTCCTTTTAGTATAGAAAAGTTACTTAGTAAAATAAATGTTGAAAACAAAGAAAATTTTAAAAAAGAAAAAATCTACAACGTTACTGATCTAGTAAGTGCCACTAAAAAAGATCTAACTTTTTTTCATTCAAAAAATTATTCTGACTTAGCATCAAAAACTAAAGCTTCTTACTGCATTACTTTAGATAATCTTTCTAAGTTTTTACCAAACTCATGTAAAAAGATTATTGTTAAAAATGTGTTATTAACAATGGCGAAAATTACAAAAGAATTTTATCCAAAATCTATTGTTGATGATTTTGATGACTCAGTAAAAGATATTTCCAAAACAACTTTTAAAAAAAAAGTTAAATTTGGAAAAAATGTTTTAATAGGTAAAAATGTAAAAATAGGAAAAAATTGTTTAATCGGTCACAATACAATTATTGAAAAAAATGTAATAATCGGTTCCAATTGTTCGATTGGTTCTAATGTTATTGTAAGAAATACAATTGTTAAAGATAACGTAAATATTTTAGATGGATGTGTTATAGGTAAAAAAGGTTTTGGTTTTTTTCCAAATCAAGAAAGAAATATAAGGTACCCTCACATTGGGATCGTAATTATAAATGAAAACACAGAAATCGGATGTGGATCTACGATTGATAGAGGTTCTTTATCAAATACAATAATTGGCAAAAATACATACTTAGATAATCAAGTACATATTGCTCATAATAATAAAATTGGTGATAATTGTATAATTGCAGGCCAAGTAGGTTTTGCTGGAAGTTCTACCTTGGGTAACAATGTTATGATTGGTGGGCAGGCTGGCGTTTCAGGTCACTTAAAAGTTGGAAACAACGTTCAAATTGGAGGTGGTAGTGGTGTTATAAAAGATATACCTGATAATACTAAAGTCATGGGATACCCAGCAAAAAATTTAAGAGAATTTATAAAAGATAATAGATGATACACAATACAGCTATAATAGACCCAAAAGCAAAAATTGATAAAAATGTTCAAATAGGTCCTTATTGTGTAATTGGGCCTAATGTTGAAATTGGAGAAAGTACTGTAATTCTGTCTCATGTCAATATTTCTGGTAATACCAAAATTGGTAAAGGAAATAAAATCTACCCCTTTGTTTCAATGAATGAACCACAAGATTTAAAATATAATGGTGAACCGACAAATTTAATTATTGGAGATAATAACAAAATTAGAGAGTACGTAACAATTAATCCAGGAACAGTAGGTGGTGGTGGCAAAACAGTAATTGGTAATAACTGTTTGTTTATGATTTCTTCCCACGTTGCTCATGATTGTGACGTAGGAAACAATGTAATTATTGCAAACAATGTACCTTTAGGTGGCCATGCAATTATTGAAGACAATGTTGTGATTGGAGGCAACTCTGCTGTTCAGCAGTTCACACGAATTGGAAAAATGGCTATGATTGGTGGGATGACAGGTGTATTGCATGACGTAATTCCTTATGGATTATCGACAGGAAATAGAAACTCATTACAAGGATTAAACTTAATAGGATTAAGAAGAGCTAAGTTTGAAAACAAAGATATTTTAGGGTTAAGTGAAGCTTATAAAGAGATTTTTGCGACTAAAAATATCAGTGAAAATATAGGTAAAATGAATGGCTCTTTTCAAGAAAATCCATTAGTTAAAAATGTAATTGAATTTATAACAAAAGATAAAAAAAGATCTATTTGCACACCATTTTCGTAAAATGATAGGATTAATTTTTGGTGATACTGATTTTCCAAAGGAAATTCTTAAAACTGTCAAAAAAAGAAAAATTAAATATTTGATAATTGATTTGTCAAAATCAAAGAAATTTAAAAAAGATAGAAAATCTTATTCAGTTTCTATAGGTCAATTTGGTAAAATCATTAATATTCTTAAGGAAAATAATTGTAAAAAAGTCTTATTTGCTGGAAAGGTAAATAAACCAAACTTTTCTAAACTGAGATTAGACTTCAAAGGTATTTATTATATTCCAAGAATTATTAAAGCATCGAAGCTTGGTGATGCTGCAATACTTAAAGAAATAATTAAGATATTGGGCCAAAACAAGATCAAAACTGAAAATT
>Ga0315315_10007374_pt1 | contig 10180 bp, 7 predicted proteins | sample M140m3416metaG_FD_203699 | JGI IMG/M metagenome (GOLD analysis project Ga0315315, IMG submission 203699) | Ammonia-oxidizing marine archaeal communities from Monterey Bay, California, United States - M1 40m 3416 | ecosystem: Environmental > Aquatic > Marine > Intertidal zone | place: USA... | reverse complement strand
CTATTCACATATATTGGAGAGAAGAGCATGCACTTCGGCGAAAAATATGTCTTTGACGGTAAATACGCAAAGGACATGGTTAAGGCACGGCATGAATTCGGATTCGACGAGTCTCATCCTCGACATGGGAGGGTTGAGGCCGGTCAGAGCATTCAGTACGCGCTGGAAGTTATGGACAATGTCGTACTGCCCATTCAGGACTTCTTTCTTATATCTTCCCGCACTGGTTTGCCCATGAAAGAGGATGTCCGTCTAGCTGTTCGCACACTCGGTAATACGTGTGCATCTGATGGAAGGATAACCACCCAAATTGATGCCAAACCGTATTGGTATCAAGATATGATTGCACTTTACGAAAACGCGGCATGTCGTCTGACCCAAGAATTATCTGCAAACGGCCATTCCGATGCCACTATGTCAAGAATGGTTGAGACGCTGAAAGCATGTATTTCCGCGTTATCTTCGGAGGCGAAGGACTGTGCAGAACTCGCCCCTTATCATCTGCCTCCCGTGCTTGTGCACATGGATCTGCAACCGCAAAACGTGATATTGCGGAGAGCCCCTGGAACCGCGTGCGAGGTAGACGAAATACCACAGGTATCTTCCGTTTTGGACTGGGAAGAAGCCTGTTTCGCAGACCCCCGCTTCGAGGTGATGCTCATGGCACGCAAGGTAGTCGCTTCACGCGAGCAGGCTGACAGACTGTGGAACAGGCACGCGATCCACTTGAGGGAAAGTCATGGCCTGCAAGTGGGTTCCATTGTGCCGTGGTTGAAGCTGGAGGCAACCCACAGCATAGTAACGCTCCTTATGCAGAGTTTGAACCTAGTGGGCGGAGGACGCAGCCCATGGGAGAGCAAGTCTGGTCTATTAGGAAAGATCAAGAGGGAGTTCTCTCGGCTGAAGTTTCTAGGTTGGGAATTTTGCGATAAAGTTGTCATATAGATTACTTTTCTATAGTTTCCATAATGAGCTCTCCACTGGGCTTCTCCTCGGTGGACAATATCGGCACATAAAGCTCCCCACCATCGTTGATCAGATCTCGGCGTTGAAGGGTCACCCAAGGCGCGGACGGGCCTTTCTTGAAGATACTTCCGAGGATTGGAAAGTATGACGTGCCTGATACGTAAATATTTTGAAAGGTGAAGATGGATTCAAAGCTGTTTGCAAAATCAAGCCTCGCTTGCCGCCCTCGAACAGATTGTTGCCCCTGGGAAGAAAGTTTGTCCTCGAGATCGGGATTTATGATGATGACAGGGCGATCCCCAGCAGCCTCCACCATTTCCTCGAGATATCCCACGATTGAACTCTCAAGGCCCACCATGTTCTGAGGGCAAACAAGCAGAAATATGTCATCCTGCTCTATTCGATTGCCTTCGCGGTCCTCATGAGTATTCACGACGTGATCCTTTCCAATCGCCCCAAATCTGACGTACTCCCCAACCATCCCCTCATTTTCTTCTCCTTCGTTGGACTGCCAATCCATTCGCTGTAAGAGCGTTGGGACGCCGCTGAGCGTCTTGGGCAAACCGGTGAAGATCCCCACCCCCATTGACGCCTGGACGCAAACTCTAACCCGTAGATTTTGCTCCGCTAACCCGATCGCGACTGCCCTGGTCAGCTCGAGCAACGTCCCAATGCGGTAGGAGTCCATATCGGGGTTGCACTCGGGAAACATAACATTCAAGGACATGCGATTGGTCATCTTCCCATTGGAGCAGAGTTCGGCCGCTTCAACAGCGGCATCTACCGCCATATCGTAGAAATATTGGCGCACAAAGCGATTGTGCGGGACTTGGTTTAGATACAGATTCTCCTTGACCTTCCCGACACCATCGCCTCCGATCTGGATCCCCATCTGGGTGAGTTTCCCAGTTACGGCTGGTTGCCCGACTATATGGCAAATACGGTTCATCCGTCTCACCACATCATCGACGGGATTGGTGCCCTCTCTGGGAGGAGGAATTGGAGGCAAATCTTTGTACTTTCCCCGAGAAGTTCCCTTGACGGGCCGACCGTTTAGGGGCATTTCGACCCTCTCCGTCTGGGGTCCTCCCGCGCCGCGATTCTCGAAGGTCACCTCGAGTGATAGGGCGTCTTCGGTCGTCCCCACGAGCTTCGCACCGTGGATGGTGAAAGAACCCCCGCTGAACGCATTTTTCTTCCTCTTGGTAACGCCAATCTCGGTGAAAGCATTGGCGAAGTCAGAGAGAAGGTCCGGATGGTGCTTGTTCAGGTAACCCTTGAAAAATTCCGCCTGCTTCTCATCGAGATAGCTGTCAGGGGCCGCTCTCAGCCGCGTGGATACATCGTTTACCGGTACATGCAGTAACCCAGGGAAGAAGCTCAGCACGGGGGCAGGCACCGTCAGGAATATTGGGCAGAGGCGCCTGAGGAGCCTCATGGAGGAGCACGGGAGAGGGAAAGCTGTAGATCGAGGACAATCTTGAAGAAAATTCTTGACGTTAAGTCAAGTCAGGTCAAGTCAAGTTGTAAAGTAATGCGCTCGCAGTAATGCATTTTGCAGGAGGGCATGAAGTGAAGTAAAGTGAGATCTATTATGCTGCATGTACAGCTGTTCCTGTTCCTGTATGTTAGTACTTACGGGCTCGTAGGCTGTATACTCCTAGTAGATTGATGATGTTCAACACCGGAACGAATGCATACGAGCTCGACCGTCACACGCGCCATGCGCCCTTAGTCCGCTTCTGAAAATCAGGTCGTCAATCGTAAGCACCGTATTCCATAGAAGCGTGAGGCCCACGCTCTGGTGCCTCATTAGTCCTCAGCAAATATTACTAGCTAGTGTAGATCGATTTTTTTGAGATCACGCGCAAACACGCGCAAGACACGCACCGGAGAGATTTTGTACGGTTTACTACTTTTTCGTGTAGCTTGAACTACGTTGCTCGGTTGAAGCTTAATATTTAGGAATAGTGTGATTTGCACAGAGCTAGCTACGTACTACGAGCGTGATATACTCTCGTATGCATACTCTAGAGTATGCATAGCCTCGGAGGATTTAATTCCACATAAATATCTCTTAACCTTTCCTGGTCGATCTGGATCTAGGTCTACAAGCTAGGTCAGCTCCAGCCCCCGCCTGACCAATACCTGTGCTCGCCAAGTTGCGTATCGGCACAGACAGCAGCGCTACTTGCGCGACCGCTTGAGTTCCCAGTGACAACAATTAGTATGAAGGTGTTTGTCCCGAGCCTCCTGGTGCTTTCGGCGTCGGCATCGACTGCGGCTGCCTTCGCCCCCCTCTCCCCTCGGCCCACCACTGTCGGATTCGCCTCCCCCGTCGGCCAACGCATGCCCCGTCATGGAGGAGGCCAGACGCCGGCGACCATCATGATGGCAGGAATCCCTCTTATCGAGGAGTGGAGGGTGACCGGTACGGGGGCGATCCTCGGCGTGGTGTCGAACCACCCGACTCTCGAAGACGGCGAAACAATCACGACGAGCCCCCTCACGAACCCCAAGGGTTCGAAGGATAACGCCACCGTCTCGACCAAATCGGGGTCCAAATACAAGCTGGGCATCAGTTTGGCGGGAACGAGGGAAAGGGCAAGGGAGGAAAAGAAGAGGGTGGCCGAGGAGGCGAGGAGGGCGAAGGCCGAGGCTGCGAAGGCCAGGGCTGAAGAGATGAGGGCCAAGAAAGAGGGGCAAGCGGCCGCTGCGAAGGCCAAGGCTGAAGAGATGAGGGCCAAGAAAGAGGGACAGGCGGCCGCTGCAAAGGCTTCCAATGCCGCTACATCCGGAAAGGCGCCGGCCAAGGCCAAGGGCTCGAAGTCCATTGGGGTGAGGAATCCATTTGCGGCCTTTGGCGCAGCAGCCAAGGACAGGGCTTCGGCGTCAGTTGCGGCGCCGAAGACAGCCCCAGCCCCTGCGCCAACGCCGAGGCCGAGGCCAGCGGCGAGGAAGGCTCCTATCCCGGCTCCGGCACCGCCTGCTGCACCGTCGGGACCATCCCTCCAAGATCAGTTCCGGGAAGCGAAGATAAAGTATTCCCTCAACGGCAAGTCTGTCGGCGACGGAAAATACCTCCTCTCTGGCACGATGATTCGGAGCACCTCCGGCAAGTCTCAAATCTTCAACGCCTACGAGACAGACTCGAACGGCTTCCCGAAGGAGCCTCGTCTCACCATCAAGATCTCCTCCGATTTCTACAGGCTCGAACTGGAGAATCAAAACTATAATAAGGTCACGAGTGGGCTAAACCGGGGAAGCTTCGTAAAAAAGATCGACTTCCTGCCCGAGTGCAACGAGAGTGGTCCGTTTTCGAACAGCTGCGCCCTTGTCCTAGAGTCTGGGGAGCGCAACCTTAAAGATGTGTGTTTGGCGCGGGGCAAGCAGGGCCTGGAGGGCAAGGCCATGCGGCAGGCCGCAGTCTCCCTTGTAGAGTGCGTCCAATCCATGCACGCGTCGGGGCTTGTCTGGACCGACCTCAAGGCCGAGAACTTTGTCGTCGTGTCTAACGATATTGGCGAGGGCAAGATCGATGGCGTCAGGGGGATTGATCTGGAGAGCGCCGTCCCTACAAATGGAGCTCCCCTCGACTATAGCCCCGAGGCGTGCCCACCGGAGTTTGCCGAGGCGTTCCTGAGCGGCAACGGGGAAACTTTCAGCGTAAAGGAGAGCTATGACATTTGGAGCCTTGGAATGCTTCTCTATGAGCTGTCAACGGGCAGGACGTACTTTGAAGGGAAGGGGCCTTCGCAGATTACGAAGCTGCTGCGGTATGAAGATTTCCAGGCTGACGTGAGCGCCGTGGAAAACTCGCGTCTGCGAGAACTCATCGAGTCATGCCTGCAGACAAATCCCAAGAAGCGACCAGGAATTACACAAATTCTCTTGCACCCCTACTTCCTCACTACAGGTTTCGGCCCTATCTGTTTTTAGGCTTTCTTTGATCACAATAACGAAGTAACGATCATTATTTTATGCTTTCCACTCTAAGGATTTACTTCGTCACTACTTCGATGGTGAGGGATGGTTCTCTTTGGCGAGATTGGGGGAGGGGGGGGGGGGTCAACAAACGTCGCCCCGCGGGGGGGGGGGTGGGCGGGTGCCGGCGGCGCGGGGGGGGGGGGGGGGGGCCCCCCTCAACAATCGTCGCTCCCTCCCCCCCCTCTCCACAGAAACTTCTATTTCTTCCCCGCCTTCTTCCTGCTGGTTCTCCTGCCTTGCCCCCTGCGTCCATCCCTGCCCCTTCCCTGTCTCTTTCCGACCTTCCCTTTGGTGGTGAATGCGACCTCCATGTCGGCGGGAACGTCGTTGGGCTTCTCGCTTTGAAAAATGGAAAGGAGGGTCACCGCCTGGACAGGGCTGAAGGCAGTGGCATGGCGGGTGATGTTATAGCTGAACCTGCGACTGATGAGCATCGGACGGTCAGATTGGGTGAGGCGCTCGGCCCGGCGCTCCCTGCGGTGCCTCTGGGAGGAGGTAGTTCCGGGGGGGGCGACTGAGCGGCCGTTGCCCTTCCTCTTGCGGCCTCCTCCTCCGCCCCCCTCGGTCTGCTTCTTCTTGCGGCGCCCCACTCCCTCCTCCAAGCCGGAGAAAGGTGACCGATGGGAGGAGGAGGACCCGATCGTGCCCACCGACGAGGAATCGTCGCCCCCGCCATTGTCCAGCCAGTTGAGCTTGTCGAAATCGTCCAGCTTGCAGACTGACCCGTCGAGCGCGGGGGGGTTATCGCTCCCTGTCTTTGGCATTTTACGGAGGGGAGGGGGAGGGGGGGGGATTGCTTCGGATGCTGGGTGAAGTCGGTTCCAAAATTTATGGAAAAGGCGAGGAGGGTTTGGTTTTGGGCAGTTTCAGTTTCTGCACTTTCGATTTTCAATCGTGTTTTGGATCTGCTATTCATAGAAATGAATAACGAGCGGGAGACCATTGCGGTAGAAGCGGTTAATTAGGCTCTAGCTAGCAGCTAGCTGCGTCTCTAGTTGGATCGCAGCTCGCGAAGGGGGCGGAAGGTCCTGTTGATCTTGGCGTCGTCCCTAACGATCCGTATGCGCTGCATCTCGTCCCGGGTGGACTGCCTGGCGCCCTCCCCGAGGTTGGCCCTCCTCACCCTGAGGGCGAAGGACCGGGCGCTCCCGCACATGCTCACAGTGAGTCCATCCCCCCGCACCAGGGCCTCCTTCCGCACGGCAGCCACAATCCTGAGGGCGCAACCGACCCGCCCTGAGTGGATGTAGTTGTAGGCCTCGTTCACCGTGCACCGAGCGGCGAGGTCGAGGTCTCCGAGCTGCAGCGCCACCACCCGCTGCCATCGCGCCAGCCTGACGGCGGTCGCCAGGTACCGGCACAGGAAGTACCCGCCCCCCAGGGTCGAGATGAAGGCGTTCAGGGACCGGAGGACCGAGAGGCGGTTCTCAAGGACGACTAGGCGGGACGACCACAGCCGCTCGGGACGGAGGGACGCCCCTCCGGGGCAGGGAGGGAGAACGATCAGGAATAGCCGCCGGAATCTGGCGCGGCCAGGTTCGAGCGTCCATCTTCTCCGCCACATCGCCCGCTCGTGCCAGCGCTGAGGGGGCGGGGAGGCGCCTCCCGCCGCGCCGTCCCCCGAGGCCGGGGCGAAGACGCGGGCGGAGCCGCCGAATGCCTCCACCAGCACTAGGACGGCACGCTCCAGTGCGGGGTTGGACCGGCACCTGAGCATGGGGACGAACTCTCGCCAGGCGATGCCGTCGCGGTGGCACTGGACGGCCAGGACCGCGCCTCCGCCTCCGCCTCCGCCGCTCTCATCCGCGTCCTCCCTTCCCCTCCTCCCCGTCCGGTCCGCCGGGGGCAACAGGAACTCTCCGATCCTTCCGGGCAGGAGGCCGAGGGAGGAGCAGTGGGCGGGGATTGCAACCCGCACCTCCGCTGACGTCGCCGTCGGCATCGTCGCCCTTGCCGCGTTGAGTCGTTCCGGTGCGCGACGGACGGGAAGGAGAGAAAGCAATTCGCCAAAAAGATAAAAAGATGATGTGCTACTACTATCGTACTCTAGTCGTAGTATCCATAGAGTATGTTTGATTAGCGCTCGCGCGGATCGCCGTAAAGGGGCGCTCGCTCGCTTTGAGGCATTAGCTTGCCAAAAACACATTTTGATAACGTATTTTACGTACTAAGAGTAGCTACTGTATGTACTACTAGCTAGTAGGACTGGTAAAAACAAAAAGCCATTACTCTAGCTACGTACTCTATTACTAGCTCTATGCATAGTACAGTAGGAGAATACTATTTGGTCCGTCCGTCGCCTGGCATGAACAAATAATTAAATTTTAAATAATTTGGATGAGAAATCGCTTCAAAAAAGGCGAAACACAAACTTTAACTGCCATCATCGTATATTGAATAACACCAATTACATCTCAGATATCCCCCGGCCAAATCCTCTGCTGCCCTTCCTATACATACGCAGCACCATGTCCGCCGCCGTCCTGACCTGCCGGCGCCGCCCCAGGTCCTCCTCCTCCTCCCCGGCGGGATCCGGCGGCGTATCCGGCCTGAGGGCGCTCCTGGCCGGGAGGGGCCGCGGCGGCCACCACCTCCGCCTGGCCGAGGCCGAATCCAACTACTCCGCCGCAGCAGCCGCGGCCTCGGAGGAGAACGACCGCTTCTGGAGCGAGGAGCCCCTCGTCCTCCATGCCGACGCCTGCCTCGATCACCTAGGGCGCAAGGTCCTGCCGACTGTGGTGGAGGAGGGTGGCGGCGGCAGATGCGGCCCGAAGCCAAAGGGTTGGGCGGAGGTGTCGCCGGACCTGACGCTGGCATCGACGGTGCCTCCAGACGACAGCTTCGGCAGGAGCGGCGGATCGGAGGCGGGGGGCTGGACAGACTTCTTCCCCTCCCCGGCCATCTTCGCCGCGGCGGCATCGGGCAGGGCGGAGCAGCGGCGGCAGCAGCGGGCCACGGACAGGCCGCAGGGCCTGGAGGTGAACCGGAGGCTGTTCGATGTCGACTGGTCCAGCCTCCCGTCTCCCATTTCCCCTGGGGCGAAATGTGCCTCCTTGAACCGCAGTAGTCCCGTCTCAACTCCCACCAATGAAGGCAGCAGGGTGGTCGACCTCGACGAGAACCTCGGCGAGACGCTGCGGAGGCTTATCTTCGACGCCAACGGGTCCAACCTCCGGTCTTCCCGTTCCCCTGGGCCAAAATGGGCCTCCTTGAACGGCAGCAGCCCCGTCTCAACCCTCAGCAATGAAGGCAGCAGGGTGATCGACCTCGACGCGAACCTTGGCGAGACGCTGCGGAGGCTCATATCCGACGGCATCGGCAGCGGCCAGAGTTCGCGTAACAATAGGAGCGGCGAGAGGGCGAAAGCTAGCCCGTCCTCTTCCAGGCAGAAGCGGAGGCGGAAGAGGGACCTGATTGACACGGTGTCTCTGATCGCGAGGAAGTGCCAAGATATGGAGGGACGCCTGGCCGAGCGGGATGCCCAGGTCAAGGAGTTGCAGAATTCGCTCCGAAAGAGTGGGGGGGCAGATGAGGGCCAGGAGGGCGGCCTTGCGACCGAGGTCAGGGCGGCTGCGGCGGTTCCTGTCCCAGTTGAGGAGAGAAATATAGAATTGCACCTCGAGAGGTCCCTCGCTGCCAACGCCAAGCTTGAGCAGGAGCTCGAGGCGATGCGGGAGACTGCCAAGGTGAACAGCGCCGCGCTCCAGCAGGCCCGGACGGGTCTCGACGCCGAGCTGGACCTGCAGCGGAAGAGGCACGAGGCCGCCATCGAGGAACTGCGCAGACAGAACGATCGCGCTACGCGAGACGTAAAGGATAAGGCAGAAGATCTCAACGGTCAGGTCCAGTTTCTCCAGGGCAAGAGTGAGAATCTGGAGCAGGAATTGGACAGGGTGAGGGAGTGCCTCCACGAAGAGAGCGCAAAGAGGGCCCAGGAGAATCTTAACCACGCCCATGAGATTTTGGAAATGTCAAAGAAGCAAGAGAAACGGGTCGCAGATTACAAGGAGGAAAGCGCAGACCTAGCGGAGCAAAATATGCTAAAAGGTCTCCGAATTGAGGAGCTTGACTTGTCCCTGGAGTTGGTCCGGGCCGACCAAGAATTTGCAATGGTCAAACTAGAGAGAATAACCAAAGTGCACCAGGAGGAAGTCCGGGCTCTCGAGAGAGAGATAGACGAGAAGTTTTTGGAAGGCATGATGATGACACGAGATATGGAATTCCAGAGTCTCAGCCATGCTATTGAAGAACTGTTTGAAGAAGGAGATGATGATATGAGTTCTTTGGTGACGGACAGCGAGTCCGATTCGATTGAATGATACCAATGTTAGATTTTAGGTTAAGGAATCAATCAGTCTTGGAAGACAAGGCATACACCGCCGCAGTGCCTCGCTCCGGTGAGGGACCAGACTCGAGCAGCAAAGTGATGATCTTAACCCCTTTGCGAGTTGCGGCGATAATTTCCTCTTCCGCAGCCCGGTCTCTGTCCTTCTTGCCATCTTTCTCCTCGTGCCTTTCGGGAGACTTGTCTTTCTTCTCCTCCTCTTCCTCTCTGGACGGCGGGGGGAATTCAACAATCATTGCGGGAACACTGGACAAACAGCTCCGAATCTTTAGCAGCCGCTGCCTGACCTTCTCTTCGCCACCATCTACCAACGCAACAGCGCCCCTCCAAGCTGCTGCGATTGCCGGTAGGTTGGCGATGCAGTTTGTGAATTCTACAAAATCATAACGAGCCTTCTCAAGAGCCAAGTCCTTCGTTGTAGCTTTATTTTCCGAAGGTACTAGATCAAACGCTTCTTGAACTCGATCGCAAAGGGCGACAAAGCCACGCACGCAGTCGCCACGTAGACCATCTATAGATGGAGGCACTGCAACGCCCTTGAGCTTCAGCGTCGATTTTGGTCCCGAAGATGCGAGAGATGCACCCAGGGCCGACCACAACGTAGATTCAGAAAAATTTCCGTCTCGGAATTCTTCAGAGTACACCTCGGATACAATGTCTGGAACGCGAGAGGAATATTTGCCCAGAATCGTTGGAGACTGCGCAGACATTATAAATATTGCTCGAAGAAGGTGTGATCTGGTGGCGAGAACTGCCTCAGAAGTCATGCTTCCGCCTCCAGTCGATGAGAGGAGAAGTATCAATTCCCGGAAAAGACCTGTGCTGAGTATTGATTGAGCCTCTTTCGAAGTCAAGCGCTCGGTCTGGGTTTCCTTGCCATCG
>Ga0315315_10007371_pt1 | contig 10181 bp, 6 predicted proteins | sample M140m3416metaG_FD_203699 | JGI IMG/M metagenome (GOLD analysis project Ga0315315, IMG submission 203699) | Ammonia-oxidizing marine archaeal communities from Monterey Bay, California, United States - M1 40m 3416 | ecosystem: Environmental > Aquatic > Marine > Intertidal zone | place: USA... | reverse complement strand
ATATCAACGAATTACAACATTCGCTCGGCGGGTTCCAAAAACGAATCGACAGGATTTCCGCACGTGCCCGCACGCATTTACGCGCTCGCAAAAGAACTGAAAGTTGACAGCAAAGATCTAGTAGATCTTGTCAAAAAAGTCGGTATTACCGGCAAAGGCTCGGCGCTGGCTAGCCTCTCCGATGAGGAGGCTCAGAAAGTTCGAGACCATTTATCTGGGGCTGGTAAGCCCGAACCGGTTGCTGCGCCCGCAGCCACGACCGCTCCGACGGCAGTGCGTGATGTGGTTCCGACAGAACGGAAGCATGTCGCCATCAAAGTGGGACGCAGCTCGAGTCGGACTTCTGCTCCAGAAAAACCGGCCAAGCCCGCGACTCCCGCACCCAAAGCGCCCGAGCCGATCGAGCCAGTGGCTGAAGCCACGCCGGCTCCCGTAGCTCCGGTGAAAAAAGAGGAGGTCGCTGACCTCGGGACTCCCGCTCCTGAACCGCCGAAATCAGACTCGCCAAAAGCAGGCTCATTGGGAAGTCGTATCAAAAGTCGAATGGGCGTGCGCAAAAGCGGAGCCGGAAATGATCCTGTCGCGCCAGTGAGACGCGATTCGACGGTCTCAGGCGGAAAGATGCGATCCTTAGACCGACCAACGGCCTCGGGTGAAAAACGCGCGGACTCCAGTAAAGCGAAACGCCGTGAACCGCGTATTAACGTGAAAATGGCGTCTCTCCCAGAGGTCGCCGAGCCAAAGCCGAGCAAGCAGGCGAGCGGTGAGCCCAAGGCTCAGAAGCCCGACGTGAAGCTCAGTAAAGACGTCATCGCTGGGCACCGTCAGGGGATGCGAGCTCCGCTAGAGGAGCTTGCCAAGGAAGATAAAGATAGTAAGCGTTCCGCAGCCGCGAAGCGTGGTTCTGGCCTCAGTGGTTTCACGGGCGAGAAGAAGCGTGAAGGCGGAGAAGAAGACAAGCCGAGACGCAAACTGGCTGGGATGGCCAGCCCTCGTGCAGAGCGTGTTCGTGGGAAAGGACGTGGGCGAGCAGCCCTCGACCAAGGCGGCTATGGTTCTCGCCAAGGACGCTCTTCCCGTCACGGCCACAAACGGCGGAAGGGAGTCAATACTGCGGCGCCAAGAAAAGACGCCGTCGTTCTCGAACTGCCCTGTACCATTCGTTCATTCTCAGAAGCAGCCGGTGCCCCCGTTGGGAAGGTGCTTGCAACCCTGATGGGGATGGGCCTGCAGGTTGGTTTGAACATTAACTCCGAGCTCGATCTCGAGACGGCCGAAGTGATTGCGGCCGAAATGGAACTTCAGATCGAATTGAAGGCCTCGGAAACGCTGGAAGATTCTCTGATCACAGGGTTGGAGGAACAGGAAGATGATCCCGACACCCTGGTGCCACGAGCTCCAATCGTGACATTCCTTGGGCATGTCGATCACGGAAAAACCAGTTTGCTGGACTACTTGATTGGGATTGATGTCGTTAGCGGAGAGGCCGGGGGAATCACTCAGCACATCCGAGCCTACGAAGTTGACAAGGATGGCCGAAGCGTCACATTTGTCGACACGCCAGGTCACGAAGCCTTCACCGAAATGCGTGCTCGAGGTGCAAACGTCACTGATATTGCCGTCCTTGTTGTGGCTGCCGATGACGGAATTATGCCGCAGACCGAAGAAGCAATCAGTCACGCGAAGGCAGCAGATGTGCCGATCGTCGTTGCGATGAATAAGATGGATCTCGAAGGTGTCGACTCAAACCGGGTCATGACGCAATTGACAGAACACCAGCTGACACCCAGTGAGTGGGGTGGAGACGTCGAGGTTGTTCCAACCAGTGCAATTAAAGGCATCGGTATGGATGAGTTGCTCGAAACACTTCTCACGATTGCCGAACTCAATGAGTATCAGGCGAATCCAGACCGCACGGCCCTTGGTGTTTGCCTTGAGTCCGAGCAGCAAGGGGATCGTGGTGTTGTCGCCAAGTTGATTGTCCAGAATGGAACCTTGAACGTCGGCGATGTGCTGGTTTGCGGTGCCTCGCATGGTCGTGTTCGGGCAATGTCTGACACGCTCACCGGGGAAGCACTCGAGAGTGCCGGACCAAGTACTCCTGTGAACGTCATGGGCTTTGATCAGGCACCGGGAGCGGGTGAACGGTTCCATGTACTCGATGACATCAGTAAGGCTCGCGAAATTGCTGGCAGTCGTGCTCATGCAAGCAGTCAGGAAAATCTCTCCGGCGTGACCACGAAGGTCTCCTTCGAGAACTTCCAGGAAATGCTGCAGGAAGGACGCCTCGGTCAGCAGGAAGAAAAAGCCAAGTTGAACTTGATCGTGCGAGCTGATGTGAAGGGCTCACTTGAAGCGATTGATAAAGAACTGAGCAAGCTTGATAACCCAGAAGTCGAGGTTCGCGTTCTGCAGCGAAGCGTAGGTGGCGTCACGTTGGCTGATGTTACTTTGGCTTCAGCGTCGGATGCCGTGATCGCGGCTTTCAATGTGATTCCGGATGAGCAGGCTCGATCGCTTGCCGATGAACGTGACGTTGAAGTTCGACGCTACGACGTGATCTATAAATTGACTGACGATATCAAAGCGATGATTGAAGGTCGATTGAAGCCAGAAGAACGTGTCGTGGAGTTGGGGCGTGCTCTCGTCAAGCAGGTGTTCTCGATCAGTCGCGTGGGAAGTATCGCTGGGTGCTATGTTGCCCAAGGATCCATCCAGCGTGGTTGTCGTATCCGGGTCAACCGTGATGGTCGAACCATCGGAGACTACCCACTGGATTCTCTCAAGCGGATCAAAGAAGACGTGAAGGAAGTGCCTCGTGGTATGGAGTGTGGTATCCGTCTGTCAGGCTTCAATGATGTGAAGCAGGACGATGTCCTCGAAGCGTATCGAATCGAAGAGGTTGCACGAACTCTCGATTAACATCAACCCCGCATCAGACGGCAGCAACGGTAGGCGTTTGGCGGGATGTGTCGAGAAACTGAAAAGAAAGGCTGCTGCTGCCAATTGGCACGGCATGCAAAGAACTCTGTGAGAAGACGCCGAGGGTTTGATGTTCAATAGGAACAGAAACAGCAGCCCATTAGGGTGAGGGCGGGTTGGCGACAGAGATTCAATGACAACGAGATTGACGTGCCGGACTCGCCTGCCCCGACACACGATTCACACTTTGGCTGTTCACCGTTCGACTGACATTACTCTACTGTCATCATCGCTTGCCATCATCGATTGTCACCATCGATCGCATCCTTTGATTGTGCAGTTGTGATCCCCGTTCATCCCCAACCCAATTATTTGCTGTGACCAGTAGACGTTTGTTAAAAGCAGCCGAAGCCATTCGAGAGGTGGTGGCTGCTTCGATTTTGACTGAATTGCGAGATCCACGCGTGCAGGATGTGACCGTAGTTGGTGTTAAAGTCAGTCCTGACATGCGAGAGGCGCAGGTTGCAGTGAGCATCATGGGAGATGAGTCGCAGCAGCAACTGTCCCTGAGGGGATTGCAAAATGCTGCGGGATTTTTGCAGAGTCGAATTGCTTCGCGGATTGAGGCAAGGTACACCCCACGACTGCAATTTGTGATCGATAAAGGAATTCAGCATTCTCTGTTAGTCGGTGAAATCCTCGAGAAAATCAAACGAGAAAGCGACGATCCCGAGCAGGGTGAACTCGCGGATCAAAACATGACCGAAGGTGAGTCGAATGGCTCAGACGAGGTCCGTCCGAATACTGCTGATCAACATGGCTTACCAGGGGGTAAGGGACCAACCGAAACTCCTGAAAGCCAAACAGAACCCACCGACCCATGGGCCCGATAGCCCAATCTCGAACATGATCGTGATCGCTCTGCGATCCTACCCATCAGTACCCTCTGATCTGACAAAACAAGATGTCTGCAAGTAAGCGTGCAACCCTGATCGGCAAACTCAACACTGCCCTCAAAAAACACTACAAACCATTGCCAACTCAGCCTGCTCGCCCTCTGTTGGAGCATGTGCTGTATGCGTCTCTCCTTGAGGACGCTCCAGCTGAATTAGCTGATGAGGGCATGGCGAAGTGTGAGCAGGAGTTCTACGACTGGAATGAGGTGCGTGTCACCACGGTCACCGAGTTGGCACAAGTTCTATCGAGGTTGCCCGAGCCTTTGGTCGCAGCTCGACGACTCAAGAGTAATCTGCAGGCTATCTTCGAAGAGTTTTATACCTTTGACTTGGATCATCTCAAGAAAGAGAATCTCGGCAAGGCGGTAAACAAATTTGAGAAGATGCCGGGCATGACGCCCTTCGTGCTCAGCTATACAGTCCAGCATGGTTTGGGAGGGCATTCGATTCCAGTTGACTACTCTGCCATGGTAATCATGTTGAGTACTGAAATCGCATCGCAGCCAGAGGCGTCTAGCGGTAAGGTGCCCGGGCTGGAGCGGGCGATTCCCAAGAGCAAGGGAGTTGAGTTCTCTGGCTTGTTGCACCAGGCAGCAGTTGCCTTGAACAAGAATTTGAAAGACAAAGCTGCTCGTGCTTTTATTGATGCAGTCAGCAAGGGATCGAGCCAACGGCTCGATGAGTGGCTTGCGAGTAAGAAAGCTGCCAAGAAGCGCGTCCTTGAACGTAAGGTTGAGGAAAAAGCAGCAGCAAAAGCGGCAGCAGAGGCGGCTGCACTTGCTGCAATCGAAGCTGCGAAAAATCCACCCAAAAAGAAGAAGGCAAAAGAACCGGCCAGAAAAGAGGTGCCAGCTGCTGAGGCTGCTGCTAAAGAGACAGCTAAGGCCGCTGCCAAGAAAGCAGCTGCAGACAAGGCTGCAGATAAGGCAGCCAAGAAAAACACTCCTGCTCCGGTAAAGAAGGCCGTTCCAGCAAAGAAAGCGGCAGCCAAGAGTGCGTCTGCTAAAAAGCCTTCCAAAAAGGTGGCTAAAAAAACCACGCCAGCGAAGAAGGCGACGACCGCAAAGAAAGCCGCGCCGAGCAAAAAGGCGGATAAGAAAACTTCGAAAAAGAAGCCGGCGCCTGCGAAAAAAGCCACCAAGAAGGCTACACCTGCAAAGAAGGCTACACCTGCAAAGAAGGCTACACCTGCAAAGAAGGCCGCACCTGCAAAGAAGGCTACACCTGCCAAAAAGGTGAGCAAGAAGGCAACACCAGCTAAGAAAACTTCCAAGAAGACTTCAAAGAAGGTCGCAGCCACTAAAAAAGCTTCACCGGCTAAGAAGAAAACAGCTGCGAAAAAGACGGCATCCAAGGCGAAGCCAGCTAAGAAAACCAGTTCCAAAAAATCAACGAACCGGAAATTGACCAAGCGTAAGCCACGTTGAGCCCCGGACCAGCGCTGATGTTATTCTTTTGTAGTGACGACTTCGGTGGACACTGCCCCGGAGTCATCGAGTGATTCAACTCTCCAGTAATTGATAAGATCTGATATGGCAGGACATTCAAAGTGGGCCAATATCCAGCACCGAAAAGGACGCGTGGATGCCCAACGAGGAAAACTTTGGAGCAAGTTAAGTAAGGGTATCATCGTTGCTGCAAAAAGTGGCGGCGGAGATCCTAATGCGAACTTTCGGTTGCGGAAAGCGATTGATGATGCCAAAGCTGTCAGTATGCCGAAAGACAACATTGCTCGCGCCATCAAACGGGGCACCGGTGAATTGGCTGGTGGAGATCTCGAGGAAATTCTCTACGAAGGCTACGGGCCTGGTGGCGTTGCTGTGATGTGTGAAACGCTCACTGATAATCGCAATCGAACTGGTCCGGAATTACGCTCCATTTTCTCCAAGTTGGGCGGTGAGATCGGAAAGTCGGGATGCGTTTCCTATCTTTTCGAACGGAAAGGGTTGTTCGTTTTTGACGCTCAAGCCGTTGATGAAGAAACAGTGATGGAGGTCGCCCTCGAAAATGGTGGTGATGATGTAGAAAGCACTGATGACGGGAAGTTGCAGGTGACTTGTTCACCTGACCAGTTTCAGACCTTGGAAGATGCATTGCAGAAAGCAGAGCTGACAATGGAGGTCAAGGAAGTCACACGCTTGCCGCAAACCACGGTTGATGTGGAGTCGAAGATTGCCAGAAAAGTGATTCGATTACTTGAAGCGATTGATGAGCATGATGACGTGCAAACCGTTAGCACGAATTTGAACATCCCTGATGATGTGATGGACGAAGACTGACGACTCAGTCATCGCTGCGGCTGCAATGTTCGAAGCTTTGAAGGTCACTGACCTCTGCTCCGATACAGTTGTGTCTTCGCGTTGGTGCGGGTTCTCAGGCGTCGTGGCAGGCCGGTTCCGACTCATTCCCATGAACTCGGCAGAGTGCCATTGTCGAAGGCGTCCGCCTGAGGCGGTTTGTGAACTAAGTGCACCGGCTTGAAATGCTCGTGCTCGTGGGTCACGCAGATTGGGTGTCTTGGGCCATGCTGGTCCACTCGTTCGCTGGTCCACTCGTTCGCTGGTCCACTAATTCGCTGGTCCACTAATTCGCTGGTCCACTAATTCGCTGTGTGTCTGGAAATCAGTCGGTTTTCTCTGTGACTGAAACACCGAATAAAGTCAGGAAGCTGGTGTACAGTGAGTAGAAGGTTGGGACCAGTAGAAGCACGAGGAAGGTTGCAAGAGCGAGGCCGAATGCCAGGCTCGCTGCCATGGGAATCAACAGTTGCGCCTGGAATGACCGTTCCAGCATCAACGGAATCAGGCCAGCGATGGTCGTCATGCTGGTAAGCATGATGGGGCGGAAACGGCGCTCGCCGGATTCCATCAGGGCTTCTCGGATCGGAACGCCATCTCGTATTCGTGTGTTGATGAAGTCGATCAATACGATTGAGTCGTTGATGACAACTCCTGAAAGTGCGACCAGTCCAAACATGCTGAACAGGGTGAGCGGAAGATCAAGGAGAGCATGGCCCCATACTGCCCCAATCATTCCGAACGGTACGATTGCAAGAATCAGCAGCGGTTGGATATAGCTACGGAATTGGAGGACCAAGAGCACGAACATTGCCAGCACGGCGATGCCGAATCCTCTCATCAGGCTGCCCACGGAATCACGGCTCTGTTCGCGCTGTCCCTCCCATCGAAAACTGACTGCTGGAAAGGACTGCTGCCAAGTGCCAACGTATTTTTCCTGAAGCTCATTAATGATCCGATTTGCATTCGCTTTGGTTTCATCAAGATCAGCAGAAATGGTGATCGATCTCATTTGGTCAACACGGTTGATTTCTGAGAAGCCCCGTTGATAGTCGATTTCCGCGAGTTCAGTGATTGGGCGTTCGGCACCATCAGCTGTGCGAATTCGGATCTCACGAAAGTCAACGAGGCTACCCCGCTCGTCTTCGGGGTATCTCACCATGAGTTTAACGTCGTGACGACCTCTTTGCAGACGCATGACCTCAGCGCCAAAGTAGGCATTGCGAACCGTGGTGCCGAGATCTGTTGGCGTGACTCCCGTAGCGAGAGCGCGGTCTTTGACGCGGAACTGGAATTCCCATTTGCCGGGGGTGTTGTCATCAGCTATATCGTAGACCCCCGCAAATTCACCGAGTTGAGCTTTGACAGCTTCGGTGGCTGCAAGGAGTTGTTCTACGTCACCGCTGGGAGCGAGTAATTTAAATTCAATTGCCTTGCCACCGGGGCCAACCCCTACTGATCCATAGGTAATGCGGTCGGCCCCTGGGAAGTTGCCCGCCTCTTCACGCCACATTGTCAGCAGATCGTCGCTGTGAATATCGCGGATCTCGGTATCGAACAACTCAGCAAAGATTTGCCCGACGTGGCTTCCGGAGCCACCACCGCCCGCCGCATTTTGCAGGTTCGAAATCGTGCCGACGTCACGGTAGGTGAGGCGGACTGGACCTGTGCCCTGCCCTTCTACTTCGGAATTGTAAATCTCCTCGATAGGGATTCCAGTTTTCTTGGATCTGTCAGACGCAATTCGCTTGGAAACAGTGTTGAGTGCTGCCAGCATTTTTCGAGTCGCGTTATTTGTCTCTTCAGCGGTAGTGCCATCAGGAAAAGCGATCGTCGCTTGCAGGTTATTGTTGTCCGACTTTGGGAACAGGATCGATGGAACAATACCTGCTCGGATCATTCCGCCCGTCACAAGGAACATCATGACGGCGACTGCCAGCGGCACAGCGGGGTGTCTTAGTGAGAATCCAAGAGCTGGGATGTAGATCGATTTGCAGACCCAGTCTAAGCCCCGGCCTGCTCGTGGGCTGAGCCAATTCAAAGCGATACCGAGTGGTCTGAGCGGATAAGTCAGAACCGAAAGCCAGCGGAAGAAACCTGAGTGCTGGTGAGACAGGTGGCAAGGCAGAACGAAAATGCTCTCCCACAATGAGATCGCCAGCATTGCGATGACAGCAAATGGAATGACTGCCATGAACTTCCCCATCACTCCCGAGACGAAAAACATGGGAGCGAACGCAATGATTGTCGTTGTCACCGAAGCAGTGACGCTAGGCATGACTTCAACGGTTCCATCGATCGCTGCTTGGACCAACGATTTTTTCATTTGAATGTGCGCGTAAATGTTCTCACCAATCACGATGGCGTCATCGACAACGATGCCCAACGCAACAAGAAACGAGAACAGGCTCAACATGTTCAGCGTCTGATCGCCCCACGCAAGTACAGCCCCAGCACCCAAGATCGAGATCGGGATCCCCAACGCAACCCAGAAGGCCAGACGCATCTCAAGGAAAAGCGTGAGCACCAGAAACACAAGCAGCAAGCCAGAGAAGCCGTTACGCAACAGCAGCGCTAGGCGTCCGCGTACTTCCTTGCTGCTATCACCCCAGACTTCGAATCTGTACCCATCCGGTAATTCTTTTTCGGCAACGTAGGCCTTTACCGCATCGACCATCGCTAGCAAGTCTTCCGATTTAGCACGCTCGACGTTCACGACCATGGCAGGTTCGCCATTGATCTCGCTTACGGAGGTCGTGTCTTGGAAGTTGTCTCGAACAGTTCCAAGATCGTTCACGGTGAGGACGACACCGGTATTATCAGTGATGAGCGGTAACTCTCCGATTTCTTCTCCGACCCGGCGTTTGTTCTTGGCTCGTAACAGAATCTCCTGACCATCAGCTCGCAGTTGGCCGCCGGGCAGTTCAATGTTTCGAGCGCGGAGGATATCGGCAACTTGTTGCAATGAGAGCCCGTAGCTACGCAGCGTTGCCTCTGGGATTTCGACATCGATTTGAAACGGCCGTGTGCCCATCATGGAGGCAGAAGAAACAGCTTGCAGACTCAGGATGTCATCTCGAACTTCCTCGGCAACTTCCCGCAGTTTCCACTCAGCTTCCGGGCTGCGTTGGGCGGGGCCGACGATCCCGATTCGAACTGCAGCGTCGCGAAATGTGATCTGTTGAATCAGTGGGTCTTCTGCGAGTGCAGGAAAACTTGGAATGCGATCCACCTCGCGGTCGATCTCGGCCATGATCTTTTGTACGTCTCGTACATCACTGCGGAGTTCAGCGAGCACAAATCCTGATCCTTCCTGGGCAATGGAAGTTACTTTCTTGATTCCGTCGATCGCGCGGATTGCCTCCTCGATTTTTTGGCAGATTGCCTCTTCGCTGTCCTGAGGGGTAGCACCGGGATACGGTACTGTGATCATCACAATCTCAAGCTCGAATGCTGGAAATACTTCGCGGCGCATATTCCAAAGCGAAACGCCACCGACCAGCATCAAACCGAGCATAAGGACATTCATGCCCGGCGAATTTGTGATCGCCCATGCAACAAGACGCTTCATGATCCGTTCTCCTGACCTGCAGCAGGCACACGACTGGTCTGTTCATTATTCACGCTTGACTTCGTAGCACCGTTGACGACATCCGCACTGGCTCTCGCCGGCGATGTTTCGTTGTCGATCTCTTCGAAGGGTGATACAACGACAAATGGATTTTGCTGGAGCAGTTCCGCTGAACCACCAGCGATTTCACACACCCAAAGTCTTTGATTGTTTTTGTTGAACGTTCCACTCTCGCCGTTGTCGGACAAAATACTGGCTGAGCCACTCAACGGTGCAATCGGATTGATTCCGGTTGCGAGTGTCACTTTGCCCGGTACCCAATCTTTTGCTTTGAATCTTGCTGACTGTTCGGAGCTGGCAGGTCTTGCTTCGCTTGGCGTGGCGTTTTTCGGGTCATCGTCGGTTGATTTGGCTGCCAACACCGATGGGTCTGGT
>Ga0315315_10007370_pt1 | contig 10182 bp, 8 predicted proteins | sample M140m3416metaG_FD_203699 | JGI IMG/M metagenome (GOLD analysis project Ga0315315, IMG submission 203699) | Ammonia-oxidizing marine archaeal communities from Monterey Bay, California, United States - M1 40m 3416 | ecosystem: Environmental > Aquatic > Marine > Intertidal zone | place: USA... | reverse complement strand
GAGCCCCCACTCGCTCAATCGGTCTGTCGGGAGCGTGCTGGGAGTGGTGATACCACTGGCCAGACAGAGTGGGCGTTTCTATCAAAGTCCAGGTCCGTTGCCTGGAGTCCGCGAAATTCAGTTCAGCTTTGAGGACCACACCACTCGCCGCGTCTGCATGGAAATTGATCACCGACGGGCCGCCGCGGACACCGGATCGCCGAGTCGCCTGGACGTGACGCTCTGCAGGATTACCCGAATCGACGAGTTCGATGTCGTACCTGCGTTCAATCAGCAGAAGCAGGCCGGATATGTCCAGCAGCAGCGGTTCATCGGGAGAAGCCAGAACGCCGTCCAGCAGACGCCTGTTCGGAATCCTCTGCTGCAGCTCAGGAGCAAGTGTCCGGAAGTCGCCTGTGACGCAGACGGACCCATTACGTCGAGCCATCCAGTAGACAGTGCCATCACTTCCCATCACATACGCACCGTGTTCCGGCTGGACAACAAAGCGGCCTCCACCTCGAACGGTAATCGTCAGCTCGCGCGTTGCCGGACCGCCTTCCGCATTTGGATGAGACATGACCAGCCGATACGTACGGTCGACCATTTCCGCGGCCGCCTGTTGCGCTTTCTCCAGCACACTGCCCGCACTGACGGACGACGGCCACAGCGCCCAGGTGAGCACCACCGCACAACACACAACCAGCGACGTTGATGCCGTCCAGACTCGGGAACGCCACGAACGCGAACGCTGCGGGACACGCTCAGCGGCTGGCAAAGTGTCGGCGGGCTGCCGAGTGGATTGGTGACACTCAGCAGCCGGCTCACGCAGAAAGCCGTCGCGTCCCAACGAATGCAGCCGTCCCTCCATCCGCATGTAAGACAGAAACAGTTGCTTCGCCTCAGCCGACGTGCCCAGAGCATCTGCCAGCTCTTTCTCCTGGGCCTCAGTCAGAGTGCCATCGAAGTGACCGACAACGAGCTCCTCGATGACATCATGATCGTTCGCTTTGTCGCTCATGACGCTCCCTCCGCCAATTGCATCCGCCGCTGAACGCATCCGTGCAGCATTTTCCTGACCCGACTGAGAGCCCGTTGAACAGCCGCCGGAGTCGAATCCGTGTGCTCGGAGATTTCGTCGAATGAGGAATTGCTTTCGTATCGCATCGCGACCAGCTCGCGTTTGTCTTCCGGCAGATCGTCCAGGCATCGCTTGAGCGCTCTGGCCTCGTCACGGACGACGGTGTCTTCAGAATCGTCCTGCAGAAACGCGTCGGACACGGCCTCCAGGAGTTCCGGCGAGGTCGCCCGAGCGTGTTTTGCAGAAACGGCCCTCGCGCGAATCGCATGCAGAGCCTGACGCCGAACGACCTCTTTCGCCCACGCACGGAAGTTCCGAATCGTCTCCGCCTTCTGCGATTGCTCCATCACGACGACCGCAGCGTTCTGATAGACCTCTTCCGACAGTTCTGCGTCGCGTGTCATGGCGTACAGATACCCCATGAATTCGCTGCGAAGCTGCAAGTACTGTTGAATCAGGGGTGTTTCGTCCATCTGTGGATCTCCTGATACCAAGTACGCCTGCGACCGATTCCAGACACGATATTCTGAGAATATTCTAAGTTGAGACGCACCACCTGCGTATCAGCGGCAGACCGTCGTCTTCAGCAGGTTCTTTGCCTGGCAACCACTTTGCTTATTGGCTACTTTCAGTTGCGATCAACTGTCAGCAATGCACTGTCGATCAGCCTCAACGCGGAATCGATACGATCGTTGACAAAGTAGAACGCCCACACTTCCTTGTGGTTTTTGTCATTCTCTTCGCGCTTCGAGCAGCGTCAGCCACACCACTTTGCTTCGCACAGATTGTGACAGGTGGTTGAGGTTGTTCGCCACGCGCAAAGCGATCAGCCCGACGAAAACGAACCCCATCAGTGCATGCAGACCGACGATTCCGATCGAGAACAGCCTCACGAAGGCCAGAATTCCCGTCACTGCAAGAACGAAAAATCTCAATGCAGTCAGGAGTGAGACGAAACAGCGTTGATGCTTTTTTATGGGCCCATGAGGCAGAGCAATTGGTAACCCGACGCGTGCACGAGGGATCGCGTTCCCAGTCATCCCTCATTCACACTTTGGGTTACCATTGTCAAGATGGTCCAGCAATATGACCAATCAGGCAGCCCGTATGCGGATTGCCGAAATTGAGCGACTACTTCGTAACCTCAGCACCAGGTGTTTGTGAATGCGCGTTCTGCGGGAAGTCGAAGGTCAACACGAGTGGTTCAGTTCCCGTGTTCTCGATTTTCACACCACCGTTCGCAAGTGCGGTCTGAGTGATGAATCCGATCTCGGGATAGATCTCGCCAAGCTTCATATCCTGGTGATATCGTACTTCGAGATTTCCAACACGGCCGCTTCCTCCATTTGTGTGGAACAACGCGGGACTCTCCGGGCAGAAATTAGTCTTACCGCCAGGTGCCACGGTAAGTCGGAGAATCGAGCACTTCTGATCGCCGAGGAAATCACCGTAAACAATCCACTTTGCGTCTGCTCTGTCGCCTGCGAATTCTTCGGCGGTGATTGCCGGGCGCGAATTCTTCAGGACGAAGTTCGGGTCTTGATTCGCTTCGAAGTCGAACTTTTTAACCAGGAACTCCCAGTCTTCGTGCCGATCCTTCGGATAGTCCTCTTCCCTGCAGGCATAAAACGCATCCGCTGCTCCGATACGCCCATCAAGCGTAAGGTCCTCAGCCAGGAAGTGCTCATCCATCGTGACGTGCAGCTCGTGCGTGCAAAGGTCCGTCGGCGAGTGCAGCACACCGTTCGGCATTACGAAGCCGTTATCAAGTTGCATCATCACGTGCGGCGACAAGTGTCGAACCCCGTTATACTCGCCCTGCCCGAAACGCTTCATGCAGGCGAGGAACTGGTCCTTCGTCACGAACGGGTACAGTCCCATTGCCGTGGTGTGATAATGCGACGGACTGACACCGGGATTGTCGAAAGAATTGATGTCATAGACTTCCCACTTCGACCAGTGAAGATGATGTGGAATCGGATTCAGATTGTCGAATTTCTTTGACACAATTGGCCAGGTCGGGTCGCCGAACAGCGATTTCGAAAAGGCCGTCATCTTCTCCCCCATGACAGCTTCAGGATTGGCGACGATCAAATCCTGCAGCGAGATGACGTGCCCGTTCGGAGTGAGGACGTGCGATTCACCTTCGCGAAACGGCGCCTTATTCGTGCGCGTGTCGACGACGCCTGTCACAATAGGAGCGGTGCAGCACATCCAGAGTTCATCGAGCCCCGTACCGTTCATGTAGTCCGGATAGTACGATCGCTCATCAAGGCGAAGGCGTTTACCTGGCGTACAAAATGTCCGGCCAGCGTAACGGTGCAGTAGTTGCAACACCCCGTCGTTCTGATTGAGGCAGTCATCAAGAATCGAAGCCGATCCTCCGTCGATGACATCCTGTTGGGGGTACTCGTGTAGTTTATCCGCGAGAATTGCCGTCGAAGCAGTCATGAGTGATGCACCTGAATGAGCCTGAAGAGCGTGTCGGCTCTAAAGAACCGTTCTGAAGAGATAAATTGGTATTTCGAATTTGAGACAACACAACGAGGCAGACTAAGAACCGAGTGATCCGGCGTGCTGACCGAGCGCGGAGTGTAAAAAAATGAGTGGCAGGAGGGAATGGACCTGGAGTCGCGATGGCTCGTCGATTTACTTCGCATTTCAGCTGAGATGCAGCGGCGCAAGACCGAAACCAGACGGCGCACTCACAATTAGCAAGGCTGACGGCGGAAAACCAAAACGAATCCGAGGGATTGAAACGACTTATGGAACTCTGGATAACGGACTCGAAAAAGTAGCGTGTTTTCAGTTTCGATCAATCGTCAGTAATGCGCTGTCAATCAAGTCGAGCGCGGAACGGAACCGCTCATCTACGAAATAGAGCGACCAAACTTCTTTGCCGTCCTTGTCCTTCTCTTCCTGCTTCGGATACCCGACCAGGTCCAGCAATTGAAACGCACGAGGGTCGGCGTTGTCGATCGCGACGGAGTACACCAGCGACGGCTGATCATCGTCTGGCTGGTCTATTTCAATGAGCAGCCGGTAGGGCATCGGGTTGTCTGGATCGGCTGGCAGGATGTAGTCGGCAGGATCGAATGAACTGTTCTGCGTCGCGCCGGAAACACCGTCCACTTCCATTTGGTCATTCAGGTCCTTGCCGGATTCCGTCGCTTTTCGTTTCGCCTCTTCCCAGCCGCGGACTTTGAAATCCCAGTAGGGAAGAGCGGCTCGACCGGCTGCCAGGTCGTCCGGTTCCCGGAAGGTCCTGATGTGGTAGAAGGATGCGTTTTCGAGCCAGATGGCGACGTGCGGTGGAGCCTTTGCGTCGAAGGCCTTTCCGGCTCGAATGGTCAGGGACATTTTGTACTGCGGTGCCGGACTGTAGTCGTAAATCAGCCCATCGTCATTCACTTCGAACCGGTCGAGTGCCGGTCCCAGGTTCTGACTCAGCGACAGGAGGCTGCGGATCGGCCCTGGCTGCCAGAGGAAGATCGCCGTCAGCCCCACCGTGATTGCCAGTGTCACCCACACAACTTTGGTTCGCATGTATCGCGACAGGTGGCTGAAGTTGTTCGCCACATGGAACGCGATGACTCCGACAAATACGAAACCCATTAGCGCATGCAGACCGACAACCTGAATCGAGAACGGCCGCACGAACGCCAGGATTCCTGTCACGGTCAGAACGACAAAACTCAATGTAGTCAGAAGTGAGACGAAGCTGCGGTAACGTTCTTTCATATGTACTTCAGCCAGAGGAATGGCGCAAAGGAATCTGCTGCCACCTGGTAACCCGACGCGTGAGCGAGGGACTGGGTTGTCTGTCATCCCTCGCTTACGAGGTTGAGTTACCTTGGGTCGGCCTACGCCTTCCCCGGAACGATCTGTCTGTGTTCACGGAGCAACGCGTGAATTTCCGTCAGCGGAACTTCCAGCGGTGTTGTTCCGGATTTCGCTGCCAGTGTCGCTGCGACTCCGGCTGCCTGGCCCATGCCCATGCATGATGCCTGAACTCGCAGGCCTGAGTTCGCCAGCCTATCACTGCTGACGCACCGCCCAGCTACAATGATATTTCGACTCGCTTTGGGAATCAGGGCGCTCAGCGGAATCGTTGGCACTTTGCCTGGCTTCAGCGGCTTCGGTCTGACTCCCGTCTTGGTATGAAGATCGACGGGGTAGAACGCATAGCTGATTGCGTCGTCGAACACGCGGCCGGAGGTGTAGTCGTTCACGGTGATCAGCGTCTCGCCCTGGATGCGGTAGCTTTCGCGGAAACCGGTTTCCGGCTGCAGGTGCGTCAATCTCTTCTTCTCTTTGCGAACCCTGTCGAGAATCGACTTTCGTCCAGTCATGTTCGCTATCGTTACCGTTCGTGAGTTGGTGGAATCCGCGCCGTGGACGTAAAGACGATTGAGGCGGTTTCTGCCGGGTTCATGCCCATCGCCGACTCGGTACAGATAGGAACCAGGCTGACGCTCTTCTTCTCGAAGGCGGGACAAACCCAACATACCAACGACTTCAGCTCCGCCCGTGCAGTCGATGATTTGCTTGCAGTTGACCCGACGCCGAGTGCCGAAACCGACGCAGTCCACCGTCCAGCCACTCTCAGTTTTCGTTACGGCTTGAGGAAATTCGTAGTAGGCGATTTCCACGCCCGCCTTCGTGCATTTCTCCTCGGCAAGCAAGGCGTAGAGAAATTGATTGGTAAGAACCTGATTCTGCCAATGGCGTTGCGGCACCCTGGCGAAGTTCGGCAGAGTGCCTCCGTCCAGTTCGACGGCCTCCTTTACCAGTTCCCAGCCGATACCGGCGATCACCTGTTTGCCCCAGGCATCGAACAGCCCGGGAAACGAAACACCGCCGGTGGTCGTGGTGCCGCCGAGCTGAGCGCCGCGTTCGACGATCAGCGTCTTCGCTCCGGCCCGACCTGCCTGGATCGCCGCGACATGACCTGCCGTTCCGCCGCCGACCACAAGCACATCCACTTCATTGGTCACTTCAGGATCTGCAGCGTCTGCGAGCGTTTGAGCAGTCACGTGTGAAGTCGAAGCAATGGCGAGGCCTGCTGCCGCAGTTCCCAGCAATCCGCTTTGCAGGAAGTCCCGGCGATCTGTCCCATCTTCTTTTCTGTTCATGACGATTTCTTTCGAAGTTGAATTCGGTCGATCTGTAGTTTCTGTTTCCGGACCCTCGATTGGATTCGGATGATTTTGAGCCCGGGTCGATCAAATGTAATCGTCCCGATGGAAATGTCTGCGAGCTTATCGCTGCCGGCTGAAATCGTGCCAACACTGATCATTGAATAGCCAGTGTCTGCCTGGGCCGCCTTGTCCTCCACATCGTCGACGAAGACCGAACACGAGTCTCCTACCGAAAGCGTCGCGCCCAGTGAGTATGTCCCGGGTGTTGACACCTTCAGCACGAGATCCAGATAGCTGCCTCTTCCTGCATTGAGATCGGCACAGATGACCTGGCCGCCGGAGGCTCCTGGAAACGGTTGAGGGAAATGGCAATTGCCGCGGAGTCGATAGTCGGACGAGGTTTGGCACGGCGTGGCCTCGGCCTCAATCCAGCCGTCCTCAGGGATCTCCGGATAGCGAAAGGTCAGGTGCTGGGAGAGGCGTTCGATGACCGGGGCATACCTGGGGGCATTTGCGAGATTGTTGAATTCGTGCGGATCGTCGGCGAGTTGGTAAAGTTCTGTCTCACCGGTAATCAGCCTGGTCATGCGATAGTCGTTGTCCAGAACCACGTCCCAGCGGATACCGTCCGACTCGCTCGACATCACTACGGGCTTGTCCCAATCGGCATTCGGTTTCTTGAGTAAAGGCGTGAGACTGTTGCCATCGATTGGTTGACGAGGCGGCGCGACCTTCAGCAAGTCGACCAGTGTCGGGTAGAGATCCTGAAGCGAAACCGCCTTATCGCAGACTTCGCCGGTCGGGATTCCCGGTCCGGCGATGATCAGGTTGCAGTGGGCGGAATCGTACCACGGCTTCATCTTCGACCAGGCCTCTTTTTCGCCCAGGTTGTACCCGTGATCGCTCCACAGCACGACGTAGCCGTTTCTCGAGTGTGGACTGGTATCCCACGCATCCAGAATCCGTCCCACCTGCTCGTCGGCAAAGGTCACGCACGCCAGGTAGGCTCGAACGAACTGTTTGTCATAGCCCTTTTCAGCCAGCTTTCGGTTGTAGCCCTTGCCGAACTTCGCCTCCAGGTGAGCCAGCAATTTGAACCGCTCAGGCAGGTCATCGAGATCATCGGCACGGCGCTCCGGAAACTGGACCTCGTCGAGCGGATAGAGATCGAAATACTCCTGCGGCACTACCCAGGGCACGTGTGGGCGATAGATTCCCAGCGAAAGAAACAGCGGGGCGTTGACAGTGGTGAGCTTCTCGATGCCGTGGCTGACCGAGATATAGTCCGGCATCTGTGCGGTCGGCACAGTGGCGACTCCCCAGCGGCCTGACGGATTCAAATTAATCCCGCTCCCAGGCTTCTGTCTGGGGGACTTGTTCCTGCTGATGTATTCATCGAACTCGCCGCGATCTCCGTTGTGAAAGTTCTTCGCAATGCCGACGCTCTTCCACCCGCGGCTGGAAAGATGTTTGGGCAGGGTGATGGCCTTTCGAGCGTAGAAACGCCAGGGGTGGATTGAGTTGTCGTTGACGATGTTGCCCGAGCGTGCCGGATGAATCCCGGTGAAGATGGCGCTGCGTGAAGGAAAGCATGTCGGTGAGGAACAGATCGCATTGGAAAAGATGACCCCTCGCTCCGCGAGTCGCTTGATATTCGGCGTGACCGCCTGCGAGTGCCCGTTGAGCACGCTGTTCCAGTCGTCGATGTTCAGAAACAGCACGCTGGGGCGTTCTGTCTGTTTAGCGTCCTGAGCCCGAACAGCGGGAATGCACAAGCCTGCTGCCAGGCAAAGTGCCAGGAGCTTGAGAGGAGTGGTCGTTGAATGAGACGAGAACTGTGTCACTTTTTCCGTTTCGCGAAGGACATGACAGCGACTGAGTTGTGTGGCCATAGAAGGTTTTGAGATCGCCATATTTGGCGGAGGGTTCGTTTGAAATTCGATTGAACATCTCATGTCAGCTCCGTCAGCGTTCCGGTGCTGCTTGCGAAGCGGTCGGTTTCCAGGCCCATGTTGTGGAGCATACTGAGGTAGAGATTGGCCAGAGGCCTGTTGTTGTGCTGGTTGAACGCGAGGTGCTGGCCGTGGCGGAAGCAGCCGCCAGCGAGGATGATCGGCAGATTTTTGTTGTTGTGGATGTTGGCATCCCCCATGTGGCAGCCATAGAGCACCATGGTGTTGTCCAGCAGGCTGCCGTCGGCCTCGTCGACCTCCTGGAGATCCCGAAGCAGATCGCCGAACAATTCCATCTGCGCCACTTCGATTTCTCCCAGCTGCTTCAACTTCGCCTCGTCTTTGCCGTGATGGGAGAGGTTGTGGTAACCACCGAGCGACCGGCCGTCGTCAAATTTCACGCCGGGAGTGCGTACGCTTCCGAGGAACAGCGTAATGACCCGGGTCGAATCCGTCTGGAAGGCGAGGCGGGACATGTCGTTCATCATGCGCACCATTTCAAAGAACTCCTTCTTGTCCTCCGGATACTCCGGCATCGCTTCTTCCACCTTGGGCCTGGGACGGGTTTCCCAGGCCTGCGCCTCGGTGAGTCGCTGCTCGAGGCTGCGGACAGCCGTTTGAAACTGATCGATGCGCTCGCGGTCTGAAGCGCTCACTCGCTTACTCAGATCCGAGCTCTGCCCCATCACCACGTCGAGAATGCTCCCTTTTTTACGCAGCCGCACCAGTTGCGCTTCTATCGCCTTGCGATCGCCCTGAAGGAACATCTTCTTGTACAGCTCCGCCGCGCTTTTAATCGTGGGAATCTCGACACCCGCCTGGGTGTAGGACAGGCTGCGCGCATCGTTTATCCCGAGCGAAAGCGACCGGAAGCGCGTCTCATGACCCACTTCATTGGCCAACACCTGGTCGAGAGAAATACTGTTGCGAAAGCTCGCCCGACCGGGATGCGGCGCTGCGGTCAAAAACGTTTTGTCGGCGCGATGTCCCCCGTCGACGCCGGGATGAGAGAGCCCACTGAACACGGTGAACTGCTCCCGGTACCCCGCGATTTTTTCGAGGTAAGGGGACAACGTATAATCCCTGCCCGAAGTTCCCGGAAAGAAGAGTTTGGGAATGAAGCCGAGATCCTGGTTAATGGCGATCATGCGCTTCGGAGAGGGCTTTACAGGAGCGGCCCCGAAGGATTCGAGTACGGGCAGACTCAGGCCGATGCCAGCGGCGCGCAGGAAGGTTCGACGGGATGTTTTCATCAGGTTATTTCCGCAGGAACAATGGACTTTGAATAATTTCATGAATGATCATCCGAACGCCAAACGTCGATGCTCGACTCTTTTCGAGAATCGCTGAAACGTCATCGCGATCCGCGAAACCAACCGGTGCTCCTGTTGCATAAACCAAGAGCTGCTCGGTCAAATTGCGTGCTATGGCCTCTTCATCCTGCAGCAGGAGTTTCTTGAATTGGAGTATGTCGTCGAAGTGCCCGCCTTTGGGCGTCACACCGGATGCATCGACTTCCTTCCCGATGTAGTGCACAAACTCGTTACCACTCCGGCCCACTCCTTCGATACGCTCCGATCCCTGCGCGAGCGAGCGGTAGTTCTCTCTCCAGCGACCCATGACGTCGAAGCTCTCCAGCGCGAAACCCGGAGGATCGATCTTCTTATGACAACTGGCACACGATGCATCCGCACGATGCTTCTTCAATAACTCTCGAATCGTCGCCGCACCACGGATGTCCGGTTCCACGGCCGGAACGGATGGTGGCGGCGGAGAAGGAGGATCGCCCAGCAGTCGCTCCATCACGTACACCCCGCGCAGGACCGGAGACGTAGCGGTTCCGTTCGCTGTCACTTTGAGCACGGCCGCCTGAGTGAGAATTCCCCCGTAAGGGCTGCTCTCCGGAAGAGACTTGCGACGGAACGAAGGGCCAAAGACCCCGGGGACGCCGTAGTGCCGAGCAAGACGTTCATCGACGAAGGTGTAATCGGCATCGATGACGTTCCGAGCCGGCCGATCGCCCGCAATA
>Ga0315315_10007368_pt1 | contig 10183 bp, 10 predicted proteins | sample M140m3416metaG_FD_203699 | JGI IMG/M metagenome (GOLD analysis project Ga0315315, IMG submission 203699) | Ammonia-oxidizing marine archaeal communities from Monterey Bay, California, United States - M1 40m 3416 | ecosystem: Environmental > Aquatic > Marine > Intertidal zone | place: USA... | reverse complement strand
CCTGCCAAGTTAAGTTATTAAAATATGATAAAAAATACGGATTTTCAGATATTTTTGTTAAATATAAAATGTCATTTTTTGATAAATTTCTTAATTTAAATGGTAATTTTTTAGAATTCATTAAATGTCTCTTAAATGTTATGGCAAGTTGTTTACGAGATAATTTAAAACCTAACAAATTTAAAATATACATTTTAAAAAAATGATAATATCTTATTTGACTATTATTATCATTAAAGTAACTAAATAATCTTTTATTTTCTATAAAAGCATTATCAAAATTATAAGAACTTTGTTTTGCTAAAACTATTGAATAATAGTTCTTTTTTCTATTCTTTTGAATTAAATAAATTAATTTTTCATATACATCATAATCAACTTTTTGGGGAATTTTAAAATCAAAAATTTCCTTTTTGATTTTTTCAAATAACCAATTCTCATGTGTTTTAGATTTAAAATATTTTAAATAGTGTAATCTCATTTCTGCATAATATGAAAAGTTATAATTCCTACTTGGTTTGAAATATCTCCAAAATAAATAATCTAATTCATCATCACGATTAAAGTTAGTATAAAATGTTTTCTCTCCTGTTGAATAAATTACAAATTGTAAAGGCATAAAGTCAATTTCTGAATTTATTCCTACTAAATTTAAGATAAATGTTGATGTTTTTTCAAAAGATTTTTTTATTATATTTTTTTTTGATTTTAAATCATTATGCTCCCATCTTAATAAGCTTGATTTACTTTGATACCATAATTGTCTCATTTTTGACCTTGATTCAAACTTTTTTATTAAATGATACTGAAATTTAGTATAATTACTTTTTGTAATTTTATTTTCTTTAATATCATTTAATATCTTTTCATCATTTCCACAAGTTAAATATGCATATTTAATATTTTTTGGCAAATTGTCACAAATAAACTCTAATATTTTCATATTATGATTAAAATCAAATTTCATATTTTGAAGAACTATATCAATATCACCAGATTCACTTACCATACCAATATTAAATTTTTCTTTTAACTCCTTTTTGATTAAATCTACTAATTGATTTAAATCCTGTAAAAAATTTAAATTTCTTTTCATAATTTTATAATTAGAAAAGAAATTAAATTATGAAAAATTTATAAATTTATAAAATTTTTCATAATTCAAAAATTTATTGGCTTAAAAACTCTTTGATTATTTTCATAACACAAACACAACCCACCCATTGGATATCTATCTTCTATCCTTAACATTTGAGCAATTATCCCACCATGTGAAGCTATTAAAATTACCTTATCAGTATCTTTATATTTTTCTACTATATGATTTAAAAAATTTCTAGATCTATCTTCAGTATTCTTAGTAAATTTAATTTTATTTAAAGGTAAATACGATTTATAATTAAAATTTTTTAAATAAAATTCTTCATCAGATGACTTCAAATCTTTTCTAAAATTATTTCTATCAAATTTTACTGTAGCATTTTCATGGTTATAAATTTGTTCATATAATGAATACTCAATATTTACCTTTTTATCTTCTAAATCGCAATATGGTTTAACTGTCTGTAAAACTCTTTTAAATGGAGATGATATTATGATATCAAAATCTATACTTTTTAAAGTGTATTTTAATTTCTGTGCATTTCTGAGTCCTTGCTTTAACAAGGGTGAATAAAATGTAGGATTTTTTAAATCTCTAATTTCATGTCTAAGTAAATATATTTTCATTTATATATTTATTGTTATTAAAAATAATAAATATATACTAACATTTTCTAAAAAATACTTGATAATGCGGAACTCCTAAAATTGACTTTGCTTTTACATGATTTTCAAAACAAAAATATTCATCAAAACCAAGTTCTATCATTTTATTTGTAATAATATTACATACTTCTAAATCATTAATTTTATTAATGTAGTTTGGATGGACCCATAAAACATAATGAGCCATATTTTTATCTATATTATATGGATATGCATTTTCATTAATAACATATTTTTTATCAGATAAGTATTTATCAATAATATATTGATTTTGATTAATATGATTTTTATTTAAATATTTTTTATGTTTATTATATTTATCAATAATTTGTTTAGTTCTAACTTCAACTGGTAGTTCAATATCAAAATTCCAATTTTCTAAAAATTCCAATGTTATAAGCATTATTCTTTATTACATTTTTTATTTTTTAATTCTAATAAATTTTTTATTTCATCTTTTGTAAAGCATTTATTATTTATACAATATTTAATTTCAGTCCCATAACTCCAATGTTTACTAAATTGATTTATAGGTGATGTTATTGTTTCAACTTCTATAGAATTTTTAGTTTTATAATTATTACCATCAAATGGTATTGTATTTTCTACTTGTTCAGCTTCATCAACAGTAATTACACTTCCTTTTTTTGACAAAATTTTTTTTTGGTCGAAATTTTCTTTTATTAAATATCTACCGGTAGCAGTATACATAATATAATTAATATTTTTTAAAATGAAACATCAAAATATTTATCAACATTATTTGTTTTTTTATCAATTATGTAACATTTAATTGTAGAACCACTATTTTTTATTGCATTAAAAATCATATCTTTATTTAAATAAGTTTGAGTTGTAAATGTCATTGTAGATCCTATTCGTTTATTACTTAGTTCATTTCTAATATATTTATAAACATCATTATCTAAATTATCTATATCAAAATCAAAAGTTAGAACTGGAATAGTATAAATTAATTGGCCACTATTAGATATTGTTACTTGTGGTATTTCTGGTATATCTCCTGACTTTGTCTCATTATTAGAAGCATAAAATTGTATCCCATTTACATTATTCATAACCATACCTCTGTATCCATAATTATCTGTTGTTTCGGCAATTCTTACATTGTCATTATCTGCATATAAATTATGACCTAATAAAGAGGTCTGATTAGAATTTGGATTAGTAGATAGATTTGATAGATATGAATATTGTCCTAACTTAATATTGCTCGCATTATCACCTTCGAAATGAATGTGTCTATCTAATGTATCAGAAAATTCTAATTTATTTGCTTTAATTTTATTATCTACATATAAACTACCTTTTTCTACATTTACAGAATTAGGACCACCTATATTTACACCATTATTTTCATCTACAAAATTTACAGGTCCATGAAATGATATATCTTTTCCTTCTTTTTTATAATTTTTATTAAATGCAAAAGTATTTTCACTAGAAAAATCTAGTAATTCATTATTTTTACTATCAATAATTTTATTTTGAATTGATAGATTACTTTCATTAACTAGATTAACATCACTAAAAAATTTAACATTTTCATAATCTTTATTCTTATTTATTGAAATGCTAGAATCTTCTGATAATATTATTCCTTTTTTTCCAAATAAATTTTTTGTGAATTTCATATCTCCTTCAACATCTAATGCATATTTTGGCTCATTATTGTTAATCCCTAAATTTTTAGTAAATATAACAGACTTATCTCTTGACAAAATAATATTACTTCCGTCATTATGAGACACCATGAATTTATCCTGATAGTTGTTAAAAGTTGTAGATGGTAAAATTATTTTATCCGATGATATGTCACCATTTACATCTAATTTAGATAGTGGTTCTTTACCAATGCCTAAATTGCCAACACTAAAATATAAGTCAACATCTGGGATTGAATTAGTTTCATCCATTATATATATAAATATATTTGTAAAAATATTAATAAATAAATATTATATTAAATAATGGCAAATAATAATATACTTTTTTATAGTAATAAGTGTAAATTTTGCAAACAAATAATTCATTTAATAAACAAGATGGATGATATTAAGTCATTTAAATTAATATGTATAGATGATAATAGTGATAAATTTCCATATATTCAAAGAGTTCCAACATTATTAATTGCAGAATACAAAAAACCGATTGTTGGTATTAATGCTTTTAATTGGATTAATTCAAAAAATCAATTTAATAAAAATACAAATAATATTAATTTAAATCCAAATAGTAATTTAAATCCTAAATTAAATACATTATTAAATGATAATTTAAATGATAAGTTACAAGGTAAAAATAAAACAAATGTAGATGACTACAGTTTTATTGAGGACAAAGATGACTCAAAAATTGAAATGTTTTATGATACTAAATCTAATAAAATGCATACACTACCAGAAGCAGATAGAATCGATCAAAATATTCAAAAGAAAAAATTAAATAAATTAATGAATTTAAGATCTCGACAAGATGCATTATTATATGATGATTTGGAAACACGAATGTCGTCACATAATCAAATAATAAGGGATAAAGATATGTATTCTAGTATTAATTCTAAAAATAGTGACTTAAATACACGAATGAATAATTTAAATTTTTCTGTTCCAGTTAGAAATGATATAAAATCAACTCCAAATATTGAATTTTATGGAAAACAAACGCCACAAATTAAAATTAATAAAAATAATATAAAGAAAAAAATTTAATAAGGAATAAATGGAAACTATATCTCATGAATTTAATACAACATGTGAAATGTTTTTAGATTTAATCTATTCTTTTACAAATGATAGTGATATTTCTTTTTATAAAAAAGCAATGAGAAAGCTAGTCAGTGCTGACAAAAATAAAGTAATAGAACAATTTATAATTCATTGTTATTCATATAAAGATTATGTTGAGAATAGAGATGTAAATTTTTTTTTAACTTATAAATTTGAAGATAAATGTGATGATAATAAGTCATTACTAGAAGTAATAAAGATAAAAGATATTTTTAGGACATTTAATCAAGATCAAATAAATATTATTTTTGAATATTTGATCTTATTAAGTAATTTTAGTACTGAATATTTAAAAATTAAATTCAGACAATCTGTTTCCCGATAATTAATATTAGAAATAGAGATATTATTTTAATAATTAAATTTGAATTATTAATATTAATACCAAAAATTTCAAATTTTTTCCAATCTTGGCGAATAACTTCATTAAAAATAATCCAATCAATTGATTGAGAATTTTCTATATCAATTAAATAATTTTTAAAACTTAACTCATTTTGATTAATATTATTTAATTCAATCCCTTTCTCTTCAAATAAATAAATATTTTTTTTTCTAGATATGTAATCATTTATTGATCGATTTTTTGTACATAATGAATATAAATAATCATTTGCACTACTTATTTTAGCTAGAAAATGTTGAAAGAAACAGCAAAATATGATATAATATGAAACGCCAATATAATATGAATAATCAAATGAAATATTTGTAATATTATTTAAAAAATAGAATGTAGGTATTGTATAAAATGTAATCATATTAGCAATAATATTATTGAATACAAATATAGTTTTATTATAATTTCTTTTTATTATTAAATATTCAATTGATAATTCATCGATATAATAATTATTACTACTTTTTATTTTTTGATCAATAAATTGTTGTAAAAAATCTAAAATATTAGAAATTATTATAAAAAATAAAATACCAATATTAAGTTTTGAAATTGTTGAATAAAATAATACAAAAAATAAACAATAATTATTGAATATAGAGTTAAATATATTATTTGTTAATCCAATATCAGATATAGTATTTAAATAAACACCTACTGCTGCAATTAATAAACTTATCAATATGCTAATAACCATTAATATTTTTGTTATATTTCTATATTTGACATTTAGGAATAAAGAGTAGTTTCTTGCTATAACTTTTAAAAATGTAATTTGATTACCATAATATATTAAACTTATATCAAGAACATAATAAAATAATAGTAGTAAAGTGTAAATATTATAATTTGTAAATAAATAATAAATTTTATAAAAAATTATTGAATGAGTTATAATATAGTTAATTGCATTTATTATAAAAAATATGTAATTTTTAACACTAAATTTATATCTTTTAAAAAAAATACAATTAATTCCTAAAATAAATTTTAGAAAACTGTCCATTTATATAATAAAAAGTATTTTTTATATAAAGAAATTGCGTAAAATAAATTAAATAATTTACTTTATATTAATTATAATGAGCAGCTTTAATAAAATTGGAGAGTTAAGAAAAAAATATAATGAATTATTAGATTTAGTAGTTTCAGCAACTAATAATAATAAAATTAAAGGATTCAAGGAATCTTATTCAAATAATGATTTAGAAAAAATTATTTCTAAATTTTGTAATACTTTAGAATCAAATAATAAAGTATTTAAATTATTTGTAAATAGACATGCAAGAGTTTTTGGAAATAAAATAAATTTAAAAGTAATCCCTAGTGTTAGTTTAAAAAGTCTTTTATCTAAAGATAAAGGGTATATTTGGGAATGTGTGCAATTACTATATGCGATTTATAGAACAGGGGAGGATAAATATCAAGATAATGTAAGAAGAATTGTAGAATCAATTGAAAAACATAATTTAGGTGAAAATAAATCAGAAACTTCTTTATCAACTGAAGACTCTGAAACAACAGATGAAAAACCAAAAAGTAGTGTTGATAATATGGTTATGGAAATTGCAGATACCTTGAGAAATAACATGGTAAGTGCATCTAAAGGATCTCAAAAAGTTAATCCTATTGAAAATATGATTAAAACTTCACAAATGATATCTCAAAAATATGGCAATAGGTTAAAAACTGGAGAAATTTCAATGAATGACATGTTTGAATCATTAGGTAGAATGATGGGTGAAATTGATAAAAAGACATCAAATGATGCTGAATTAAAGGAAGTAGAAATAGATGATATTCCTAATCCAGAAGATATGATGAGTGAGTTAGGAATTGATACTAAAGGATTCAATCCAATGGATATGATTAGTCAAATGTTAAATCAGAAGAAGGAAAAAGCAGAATTAACACCTGAACAAATAAAAGAGATGGAAGATTTTTATGCAAATGTATCAACACAAGATTTATTATTAGATAACATGAAAGCTACAGATTCTGTAGATAATAAATTGGAAAAACTTAATCAAAATTTAATGAATAAAATTCCAGATAATAAGAAAAATGAATTACAAAATATTACAAAAACATTAATGGCAAGTCTAACAAAATAATAAATAAATATAATTTATTAATATTTATTTATTAATAGGATAAAATTGTGAATGTCTTTTTTCAGATAAGTTTTCTGTATTACTTTTTTCAAAAATTTGTTTTACAGGATTTTGATTATGATAATTTTTTTCAACAACTTCTCTCATTGGGTTTTGATTATGATAATTTTCTTTAACAACTTCTATTACAGGATTTTGACCATTGTAGATATTTTGTTTACTTTCTTCTACTTTTGATGTATTTTCTTTTACATCACTAATTTTATTTTCACTTGATTGTTTATTTTTCATAAAAATATTTTTTATTGATTTTAAAAAGGTATTCATAAATTTTTTATCAAAATTATCAGGATTACTAATAATTTCTGTTAATTCAAACCATTTAACTCCATTAGATACAAGACAGCCTTGTAATGAACATTCTTTTTTCTTTAAAAGATCATTTTCACTATTTATAATTATTTGATTTAAGTATGATCTAACTGAATTTATATTTGATATTAGTTCATTACTAAAATCATCTTCCACAAAATGTAATATATGTTTATATTTTCTATTTTCATAACTTTTACTAATTTTTTTTGCTAATTCATTAATTGGGTAAGATAAACCAAATGTATTTTCATAAAATGATCTAGCTGCAGTATCTCTAGAATTGAAATCAGTTTTTTGTTTTATTCCTCCTATATCTGAATAAAAATTATTGTTGTTATTTAAAATATTTAAATTATTTTTAGCGAGAAGAAAATAGTACTTTCCATTATTTTTTTTATAAAAAACAATACCACTCTTTTGATATTCCATATAATTATATATGCGAAATTAATTTTCTAACCTAAACACAAATGGAAGACTTCTGGCTATATAATTTTAATATTATTTTAGAAGGATGGAACAAGATTTTTCCGCAAAAAAATATGTCTAGAAATGAATTTTTAAACTCTTTAACTAGATTTGGTTTAATTACTTTTGTTTTATTTCTTATTATAAAATCAGAATTTTATTGGTATATAATACCATTATCAATAATTTTTGGATGTATATTATTTGGAATTGGAAATAACAAAATTGATAATAAAAATGATGATGTAAAAGTAATTGATAAAGATAAAAATTGTAGATTGCCTACTAATAATAATCCTTATATGAATGTTTTACAATATAATGATAATCTAAATACTCCTGCTTGTGAATACTCAAAAGATGTAGATGAAAAATATAAATTTAATCTATATCAAAATTCAAAAGATTTATTTGATAATAAACATTTGGAAAGACAATTTTACACTATGCCAATTACTACCGTCCCAAATGATATTGTTACTTTTGGAAAATGGTTATATGGAACTAAAGGTAACTGTAAATATGATGGAACTAGATGTTTACAATATGAAGATGAAAGATATCATTAAATAAATTAATTTAATTTATTTAATTTATTTAATTAGCAAAATCCCATGTTTCTACTATTAAACTTCTAATAATACCTGTACTATATGATGTTTTACAATAAATTTTAGTATGATGAGCACCAGATACTTGACTTTCTGTAATCCATGTGCTATATGCATCTCTATTCCATCCTGTGCTACTAGTGGAAGTCGAACCCCAAGTTCTACCTAATTTAAAAACAACTTCTTTAGAACATGAACCCCAACTTCCGCAACAAAATTTAATAAAATTTTCTCCACTTCGAGTCATACCGTCAGTGTAAATTGCTCTTAATCTAAATTTTCTAGTTGCACCAGAACTTTTGCCAGGAACTCCATATCCAAATGGAGCATATACACTACATATATGCTTATATGATGTACTATAACTTACAGCAGCTTGACCACCTAAACCATATACTTGTCTTTCATGAACTAACTTACCATCACATACTCCTCCTTCACATAAAAGTAATTTTTTAAGATCTTTTTCAGTAACACATGTGCTTCCAATACATAATTTATTTTGTGCAGTAACTTGTCCTTTATGTGTAGCATTACCTGATGCATCAAATTTGTGTTGCATTACTCCTGCTCCACCACATCCTGTGGTTCCACAAGAATTACCCCAAATTTGTAAACTTTCATTACTATTATCATTTATTGTTAAACGTAAATGATTTGAATCTGTATTTCCTATTTTTTGTAAATAATAGGGATCATTATCACTTCCTGCAAATACCAATTTATTTGGTTTATTTATTTTAATATCTTTTGTTGTTAAATCACCAGTTACATCTAATTTTCCATTAACAGTTACTTTATCCCACATACCTATTCTTCGCTCACCATCTCCTCTTCCAACAATCATTAATGTATTATAATCATTTGCATTTACTATTGCTGCATCTCCACCACTTCTATGCCACCATTTAGTACCATCATTCTTAAACGTCATATTATTTGTATATACATTTCCGGGAATTTTAACACCTCCAGTATAGTCACCTGCATAATTAAGAGTTAGCTTATCACCTGCATCATGAACTAATGCTCTTCTAACGGAACCACCTTTACCTCCTCTTCTTGAACTATTATCTAAATAAATGTCAGTTCCCGTAAATTTTGGCCTACCAGATGTTTCTATTGACCCATCTACTTTCAAATTACCTTTGTGGTATGCATTACCTGAAGCATCAAATTGATGCTGTTTTACACCTTCTCCACCACAACCAGTTGTTCCACATGAATTGCCCCAGATTTGTAAACTTTCATTACTATTATCATTAATAGTTAAACGTAAATGGTTAGAGTCAGTATTACCAATTTTTTCAAAATAATATGGATCATTGTCATTACCTGAAAAAACTAATCTTTTACCTTTTTCGACATCTACATTTTTTCCAGATGTTCCTCCAATAGAACTTCCATCTTTTAATTTAAAGTTGGTTGCAGTAATAGTTCCATCAGATAAAACATCTCCATTTACGTGTAATTTCTTAGATGGATTACTTGTATTAACACCAATATTTCCATTACCTCTAATTACAAATGCATTAGTTTTAACATTATTTTTATTTGTATTTACAAATGCTATACCACCATCAGGAGAATTATCATTAACATCTGTTTTTTCAAAAACTAAGCCATCTAAAT
>Ga0315315_10007367_pt1 | contig 10183 bp, 8 predicted proteins | sample M140m3416metaG_FD_203699 | JGI IMG/M metagenome (GOLD analysis project Ga0315315, IMG submission 203699) | Ammonia-oxidizing marine archaeal communities from Monterey Bay, California, United States - M1 40m 3416 | ecosystem: Environmental > Aquatic > Marine > Intertidal zone | place: USA... | reverse complement strand
AAATAAAGGTAGGTACTTGCGATTTATGATCTTTTCTCCCTTAAAGGTTTCAAGTATCTCAAAATCGTCGAAAGTTTCAGAATATGAAGTCATTGTTTCATACCCAAGGATGTATTTTTCTTTAGCAGTTTGAATTAGAGCGTATTCCTTATCTGGCGATACTGCGAGAGCCAAATTGCTGGGTAAGGTCCAAGGTGTTGTTGTCCATGCAAGTATTTTTGCATACACGCCAGTCTCATCTTCTGTAAGCAAATCGAAAGCAATCGTTATCGCCGGGTCTTGGCGCGGTCTGGTAGCATCATCCAGTCTGATCTCAAAATTAGATAATGGCGTTTCAGCACCCCATGAATATGGAATAACCCTTTGCGATTCATAAATAAGTCCTTGATCCCACAGTCGTTTGAAAGCCCACATGACCGATTCCATATAATTAAGGTCCATAGTTTTGTAATCATTTTCGAAATCTACCCATCTTGCTTGCCTAGTTACGACCTTTTCCCATTCATCTGTGTATCTAAGGACGGATTCTTGGCAATGTGAATTGAATTTTTCAATCCCGAAATCTGTGATTGCAGCACGTCCTGAAACCCCTAATTGTTTTTCGCTTTCCATTTCAGCGGGAAGTCCATGACAATCCCAACCAAATCTTCGCTCGACTTTGTTTCCACGCATCGTCTGGTATCTGGGGATAACGTCTTTGACGTAACCAGTGAGTAAGTGGCCATGGTGTGGTAAGCCGTTAGCAAATGGTGGGCCATCATAGAATACATACTCGGAGTTTTCGGGTCGCGAGGATACGGTTCGTTCAAATATTTTAGACATATCCCAGTAATCTAAAATATTTTTTTCAATCTCAGGGAGATCTGGTTTTGCTTGAACTTTGGGGTAGGGAGTTAATTTCTCTTCGCCGCTCATACTACTTTCCGATTGTTGTCCGGTTGTATATTACTGCTTAAACTTCGGGCCTAGTTGTTTCGTTAGCGAAAAGTGAAAAAAAGAAAGTATCTAAGGAAATTAAGCATTTCCTTCCTATCGCTGAATTTTTCATAACTTCCCGATAGAATCCGCCCCTAAGGTTAATGTTCATTGTTAAAATTCTAAGAAAGAAATTATCAAATGGCTCCAGCAAAGAAAACAGCTACTAAGAAAGCTCCAGCAAAGAAAACAGCTGCAAAGAAAGCTCCAGCAAAGAAAACAGCTACAAAGAAAGCTCCAGCAAAGAAAACACCTTTTGATAAAAAATTCTTGTCTGTACAAAAGGAATCTCTATTATTGGAAAGAAGTAAATATGTTAAATCAGCGGCGTCTTTTAAAGCTGAAGCCGACTCTTTAATAGAGGGTCGGGAGCCTGGAGATGTTGATTTTGGAGAAGAAGGCGGTGAAGGTGATACTTTAGCTGTCGAACGGGAAAGAGACCTTGCTCTCAGCGCTCATGCTCAGCAAGCGGTTGATGAAATTGATGCGGCTTTAGAAAGACTAAAAAAGGGAACCTACGGAATTTGCGTTGTTTCAGGTAAAAATATTCCAAAAGAAAGACTACGAGCAATACCTTGGGCCGCTGAAAGAGTTGAATACAAAGTTGGCGGAATGGGATTCAGGTAAAGTCTTGAGGTTCCCTAACCATAAGTAGTAGCTTATCTAGTATAAGCCTAGTGCTATTTACAGAATAGAAAGTCATCAAATGCGCGGGAAAATTCAATTTTTCGTTCTGCCAGCGTTTGCAGTTTTACTGGTCGACCAAATCACAAAATCAATTGCTGTCTCAAAGCTAGATCCAAGCGAACCGGTCAAATTATTTTGGACTCTGCAATTAAACCTCATAAGAAACCCCGGGGCCTCATTTTCTATAGGTGAAAATATTACTCCTCTGATAGCAGGGGTTGCTATCTTGGCTTCGAGTGTTATTGGCTATTTAGGGCTCAGAGAAACTGAGTTAAAGATTAAATCTTTGTACGGAGTAGTTTTCGGAGGAGTTTTCGGCAATGTCGGGGATCGAATATTTAGAAAAGGTGATGGCTTTCTTGGCGGAGAGGTTGTTGACTTCATTGACTTTCAATGGTGGCCTGTCTTCAACTTTGCTGATATCACCCTCGTGATCGGATTGCCACTGTTGCTCTATTTCCGGTATCAAGATGAACGGAATTTAACGAATGGATGAGAGCAAAACACATTATCGCCTTTCAATCCATCATGATGGAGAGAGAGTGGATCGGGCTATAGCGTTCTTTTCTGGGCTGAGTAGATCAAAGGTCTCCGATTTGATCTCCAGAAAAGTTATTTTTCGAAATGGTATACCAGTTAAGAAAGGTTCTGAGCTAGCACGAGCGGGTGATGAGATAGTTATGCCAAACCCTTTGAGTGAAGTTGCTGAAGAAATTAATCCAGATCCATCAATTGAGTATGAAGTTGTTTATGAAGACAATTCGTTCATAATCATAAATAAGCCTGCAGGTTTAGTTGTGCATCCTGGTTCAGGCGTGCCGAGTGGGACACTGGTTAATGGGTTAGCAGCACGATTCCCTGATTTGAGAACAATTGGTGATTCTTCTCGGTTGGGCCTAGTCCATAGACTAGACAAGGGAACTTCAGGCTTGTTAATAGTTGCAAGGACTGAGAAAGCTTTGGCTAATTTGAAATCACAAATGAAGGAGAGAAAAATACGTCGACAATATTTTGCCATAGTTACTGATCATCTTGAATCTGATAAAGGGGTTGTTGATGCTCCACTAGGTAGAGACCCTAGGAACCCTCTCAAAAGAGCAATTATCCAAAGCGGGAAATATGCCCGAACTCATTACGAGTTAGAACAAAGGGCTTCTACACCCTTCAAAGTCTCTATGTTGACCTGCCAGCTAGAGACTGGAAGAACGCATCAAATCCGAGTTCATCTAGCGGCTATAGGGCACCCAGTGCTAGGCGATGAGCTATATGGGGGCCGGTCAGAATTTAATAAAGAGAACCGCCTCTCCTTACACGCACAAATGCTTACTTTCTCGCATCCTGAAACAGATACAAAGGTTGTAATGGAATCGCCATTGCCAATGAACCTCATGGAATTAAAAGAGTCCTTTTCATGACAGCAAATTTGGTAATACCCGATTATGCTGGCGCCTGTTTAAGCAACATCACCCCAGCTCTTTTAGAGCATGACATCATCGGGTCAGGATGGATTCCTGACAACATCTTGAAAGCCCCGAAAGTCGTCCTTGTTCTCGTTGACGGGCTCGGTTATCAACAATTCCAAGCTTCAGAACAAAAGGGATTAACGCCAAATTTAACCACTATGGATTTGCAGAGGATAATCACTGTTGCCCCATCAACAACTGCTACCGCTCTAACATCACTTACGACAGGGAGGCCGCCAGGAGAACACGGAATTGTCGGTTACAAAGTTAAGGCTGGTAACAAGGTCCTCAACACATTGCGTTGGACAGCCGGAAAGGGGGGTGTAGCAGATGAGATAGACCCAAGCTCTTTCCAACCAGTTATCCCTTTTCTAGGTAAAGAAGTTTCTGCGATCTCTCCAGCCGAGTTCGCCAATAGCGGTTTTAGCTCCGCTCACCTTCGCGGCGCAGATTACCAAGGGTATTACTTACCAAGCAATATGCCCGAGTTAATATCAAATTCGCTGCGTCACAATAGTCGCCTTGTTTATGCTTACTATGACGGGTTAGACAAAGTTGGTCATGTCCATGGAGTTGGTCCTTACCTCGATGCTGAAATAGCTTTTATCGATTACTTGGTTGGCGCAATATTCCAAGCACTTCCTAGTAAGACTGGGTTAATAGTAACTGCCGATCACGGAATGGTGAATGTCGGTGATTCGGTGATCTTAATCGATGATGGAATTATGAATCGTACAAGTTTTCTTTCTGGCGAAGCTAGATTTCTCTGGTTTCACACTGAAAGGGGAGTTGGAGATAGCTTGTTATTTGATTTAGAGGATTTATACGGTAATTGCGCTTGGGTAAGAAGTAAGGAGCAAATTTTGGACGAAGGATGGTTTGGAAGGCAGGTCTCAAATGAAGCGAAGCAAAGACTGGGTGATATTGCTTTACTTGCTAGGGATCCCATTGCTTTTGCGGAAAGAGGTAGGGCTGGGCCAAAACTTGTCGGTCGTCATGGATCCTTGACTGCGGCCGAAATGTATGTGCCATTAATCACTATGTTCAAAGATTAATCAACGGTATCGAATGCTGTAGACTAAAGGTATGGAACAATCGCAGGAACATGTAAAAGCTGATGAAGCTGAAATAGTTGAGAGCGAAACTGATGTTAAAAAAACTGATGGAGAGTTCATAGAACAACCAGCGAAGGTCATGAGAGTAGGTTCAATGTTGCGCCAACTTTTAGACGAACTTCGAGAAGTGGAATTGGATGAAGGTAGTCGTGATCGTATGAGGGATATATACGATACTTCGGTGCAGGAACTTGGCTCAGCCCTTTCGTCAGAATTGCAGAAGGAACTTGATCGAATCACTCTTCCATTTGGCACTGATGAAATACCAAGTGAAGCGGAGCTTCGGGTTGCGCAGGCCCAGCTGGTTGGGTGGCTTGAGGGACTAATTCAAGGAATTCAGGCAACCCTCTTCGCTCAGCAAATGGCGGCCCAACAGCAACTAGCTAATATGCGTGGAGGTGGAGAACTGCTTCCCGGTGCAGCATCAGGAACTGATGGAAAAGAAAGCCAGCAGGACCCTCAGGAAAGACCTGGAACTTACTTATAATCATTGGCAAATTTATTAATCATGTTGTAGAAATAGATGACTGCAAACAACAAATGTGTAGTTTGCTTCAACCTAGGTAATTAAGATCCCACATTATTAATAAGATATGTCTAACTCGTTCACGCATCTCCATGTTCATACCGAATATTCAATGTTGGACGGCGCATCTAGACTTGATGAAATTGTTAAAGCAGCAGTTCAGGATGAACAACCGGCGCTGGGAATTACTGATCATGGCAACATGTACGGGGTGCTTCCCTTCTATCGTGCGTGCAAGAAAGAAGGAATAAAACCGATTATAGGTACTGAAGCGTATATGGCTTACGAGTCACGGTATGAACGACCGAGGCGCGGGCGGGGGAAAGCTTCTGAATTTCCTGATTCGGGGGGCAATACAGATGAGGGGCGAAAGCTTTATTATCATTTGACTCTGCTTGCTGAGAATAATACCGGCTATAAGAATCTAATACAGATAGCAAGTCGTGCGTATATGGAAGGTTTCTATTACAAGCCAAGAGTTGACTGGGAAGTTTTGAATGATCATAGCGATGGGATTATAGCGACAACAGGTTGCTTGGGGGGGCAAGTTTTGCAGTCACTTCTTCGAGGTGATGAGGCAGAGGCACTAGATAAGGCTGGAAGGCTTCAGGAAATCTTCGGTAAAGACAACCTTTTCGTGGAACTTCAAGATCATGGAATCCCTGAGCAGAAGCAAACAAATCCAGCGCTAATGAAAATCGCAAGCAAGCTTGGTGCACCTCTATTAGCAACTAATGATTGTCATTACACTCATCAACATGATCACATAGCACATGATGCACTTCTGTGTGTACAAACCGGTTCGTTGATAAGCGATCCAAATCGTTTCAAATTTCACGGCGATCAACACTATCTAAAAACCGCAGCCGAAATGCGTTACCTCTTTAATTCCGTAGAGGTAGCTTGCGACAATACGCTTTGGATCGCAGAAAGAGCGGATGTTGAGATTGAATTCGGGAATCCGCTGCTTCCGGATTTCCCTTTACCAGATGGTTTCACCAATGATGATGAATATCTTCAGTACCTCACTCTAGAGGGAGCAAGAGAGAGGTGGGGAGATAAACTCACTGAAGAAATCGCTGACAGACTTACCTATGAGCTAAGAGTAATGAGCGATATGGGATTCTCTGCTTATTTTCTTATCACTTGGGACTTGATCCGATATGCGAGAGAACAAGGTATCCGTGTTGGTCCCGGAAGGGGCTCAGCAGCAGGTAGCGCAGTAGCTTACGCACTAAAAATCACAGACTTGGACCCGATTGAATATGATTTGCTTTTTGAGCGATTTCTCAACCCTTCAAGAATATCAATGCCTGATATCGATATGGACTTTGATTCCCGTTATAGAGACGCAATGATCAACTACGTAGCTTTGAAATACGGACGGGACCATGTTGCCCAGATTATTACATTTTCTCAAATAAAAGGAAGGGCAGCAGTAAGGGATGCTGCAAGAGTATTAGACAAACCGTATGCTGTTGGTGACCAAATTGCCAAAGCCATTCCTCCTCCAGTTATGGGAAGGGATACGCCCCTATGGGCATGTTTGAGCAAAACAGAACCTTATCAAGATGGTTTCAAAGCAGCTACGGAATTACGGCAAATGTATGAAAATGACCCCGTCGTTAAAGAAGTAATTGACGTTGCCTTAGGTCTTGAAGGCTTGCGTCGGCAGGACTCGATTCATGCAGCTGGAGTGGTTATCACCAAAGAGCCTTTAACTGAATACCTCCCTATTCAACGGAAACCAGAAAAGGATAAAAAGATCGAGGACGCGCCAGTCGTCACTCAATATGAGATGCAATCTGTAGAGGATTTAGGTCTTCTTAAAATGGATTTTCTTGGCCTGAGAAACCTTGATGTTATCACTGACACGCTAGAGCTGATATCTGATACAACGGGTGTTCAGTTGGATATTGATAATCTGCCATTAGATGATGAAAGGACTTTCAGTCTTCTAGCTGCCGGTGACTCCATAGGGGTATTTCAGTTAGAATCCCCACCAATGCGAGCATTGATGCGGGCTCTTGCACCCTCAAGCTTTGAAGATGTAGCTGCTTTAGTGGCTTTATACCGACCAGGTCCAATGGCTGCCAATATGCATAATGATTACGCAGATCGAAAGAACAACCGGAAACCTGTTGAATATTTTCACCCAGATGCGGAAGAGCTACTACGCGATACATATGGGTTAATGATCTATCAAGAAAGTGTTATGAGGGTTGCCCAAAAGTTCGCAGGCTACACGCTTGCCCAAGCTGATAACCTGCGTAAGGCAATGGGCAAAAAGATCCGTGCGGCGATGGAAGAAGAGCGAGATCGATTCACAACTGGCATGCAAGAGATGGGCTATGAACTTCAATTAAGTGAAGAAGTGTTTAAAGTAATCTCGCAATTCGCCGATTATGCATTTAACAAGAGCCATAGCTACGGATATGGGCTTGTGGCGTATCAAACAGCATATTTGAAAGCACATTACCCAGTGCAATATATGGCTGCTCTCATGACTAGCGTAAAAGGAAGGAAGAAAGAGGACTCCGCAATTTATCTAAATGAGTGCCGTCTAATGGGGCTTGACGTATCGGTTCCTGATGTTAATGCTGCACAAATGAATTACTACCCTCGTATTTCTGATGATAAAAAAAATCAAAGAATAATATATGGGCTTTCAGCAATTAGGAATGTTGGAGAGGGAATCGTTTCGCTACTCATCTCAGAACGAAATTTAAATGGGCCCTTCTTAGACTTCTATGACTTCTGCGAACGAGTTGATATGCAAGTTCTCAACCGAAGAGCAATTGAAGCGTTGATTAAGGCTGGGGCATATGATTCGCTAGGTCACACTAGGCAAGGCCTGCTCGCTAGCTATGAGCAAATCATCGACCAGACTGTGTCAAGACGGAAGGAAAAGGAAATGGGAGTAATGACATTATTTGAAGTAGCGCCTGAAGATGAAACCGAGGTTTTCAACGACAAGGTATTAATCCCAGAAATAGAGTTTGAAAAGCAACAAAAGTTAGCTTTTGAGAAGGAAATGCTTGGACGGTATATCTCTGATCATCCTCTTCGTGGGTATGAGGGAACGATAAGAAGAAAGTGCGATGCGACGAGTCTGGGTATAAGAACTTTGGATGAAGGCAAAGTCGTAAAAGTGGGTGGAGTAATTTCTGAGGTACTTAAAAAGCAGACACAAAGAGGCGATTTGATGGCAATTGTTTCTCTTGAGGACTTAGAGGGAGAGATAGAGGTTGTTGTCTTCACTAAAGCTATGAATCAAGTTGGCCACAAACTTGCTACTGACCGTCCCGTAATAGTCACTGGGAGAATAGACCGGAGAGACGAAGCTAATACCAAAGTGATTTGTCTTGAAATCGATGAACTCAAAAGCGATGAAGATAGTAAGGTCACATCAATAGAAATCAAAATACCTTCTGCTGGAACAACAACTAAGCATCTAGAGAACCTTTCTTCCCTTTTGTCTGAACATGCCGGAAACTGTGACGTCTATGTTCATCTGGGGTCAAAGAGAATTTGGTTAGGGGCCGATGTCCGCGTTAACCCCGAAAGTGGCCTACGAGGAGAGCTACGAGTATTATTCGGAGCTGATTGTCTTTTGCCTTAGAAACTGATTGTTCTTAAGTTGCGCAAAATTGAATTACCGACTGAAATAGAAGTTGGGGTAGTTAGAACTCATACAGTTTGGGGCGGAAATGGGATTTGAAGTAGAAACTAAAGATTGTACTGCTGTTACAGATGCAGAACTAGGTGAGCTTGAAGCCTTATCCTCGGATTCACCACGCTCGTTCTCCATGGGTGTTCTTTCCAAACAAGCAGAAGAATGGGTTCTTCTTACAACTGCCAGAGAAAATGGAAAACTTCGAGGGTATGTGTTCAGCACACTCGAAAGGATAGGTGGAACTCCTGCAGTAATCATGGGGTTAGGCACAGTATTACGAAACAACAAGAGAAATACTGCTTTAAAGGCTTTAATGTCTGAGCTTTACCACAGAGCTTTGATGGCTTTCCCCGACGAAGATGTAATATTTGGAACGACAATTGTTACGCCAAGTGGCTTTGAAATTTTTAAGGATCTCACAGATGATCTCCCTAAACCTTCCTATAGGCCATCTGGAGAGGAACGTGCATGGGGGCGTCGCTTTGCTAAAAGACTTGGGTTCTCTCAACTTGGATTCGATGACAGGAAATTTGTTGCAGTCGGTGATGGCTCAAAGCCGTGTGTATTTGATCATGAGAGTCTAAAGCCGGAAAAAATAGATAAGGACATACAGGGTATGTTCGCTGATCTTGATGAAGCTAAAGGTGATGCGATAGTCGCAGTTGGCTGGGCTATGGCGGAAAAACTTGAGAAACTCGGGTCCTGAATCACTATCTGAATCCCAGATCGTAACTAACCTATTAGCCAATCGGCGAATGGTAAGGGATTTCACTAGCCGACCTTTGTTGCCAGGACAGGCACGAGGATTTATTCAATCGGCAAGATCAGCGCCGAGAGCCGGGAATACGGAAGGAGTGCGATATTCACTTCTTGAAGCTGAGAACGTAACCGCTTACTGGGATATAACTTTAAGTGGGAATAAAAAAGAAACCTTCCCATGGCCCGGACTGCTTAATGCACCTACTTTAATTATCGTTTGGGTCAGCCCAAAGAGTTACGTTCAACGATACGCGGAGCGAGATAAGGAAAACACTGGGCTCGGTAAGGGCGAAAGCGAGTGGTCAACCCCATACTGGTGGGTTGATGGGGGAATGGCTGCAATGACTATTCTATTAGCTGCTGAGTCGCAGAATTTAGGTGCACTATTTTTCGGTATTTTTGATCACGAAGCTAGGGTCAAGAGTGAATATAGAATTCCAGAGGAGTATAAGGCAATTGGGACGATAGCACTTGGTCACCCTGCGAAACAGCAAAGGCCAAGTCAGTCAACCAAAAGAGACCGAGCGAGTTTAGATGAACTCATCTTCTGATGCTTTCCTAGGAAAGTTATATCTTCCATAAAGAAAGATATATTGTTAAATATTGAAGAGGTTGGAGATACTTTGAAAACGAACCAGAAGAAGACACCGTGAGTAGCACTACCAAGATCCCGTTCGTCGATTACCTAATTCTTGATGACCCTCCCTATCTGCAGGCACAGGAGTGCCAAAGCTGTGGTGCGAGATATTTTGATAGAAGGAACGCATGTGCCAGTTGTTTCGCAGACAAATTTCAGCCAGTTGCAGTTGAATCAGAAGGTGTGGTAACGAGCTTTAGTATTGTCCAAATGGGTCCCATTCCATATGTTTCTGCCATTGTTGATTGCGGCGGAACTAGTGTTAAATGCACGATTATGAATGTTGAGCCCACACCCGATCATGTAACTTTAGGAATGAGAGTAAAGCTAATGACCTACTCAATG
>Ga0315315_10007366_pt1 | contig 10184 bp, 8 predicted proteins | sample M140m3416metaG_FD_203699 | JGI IMG/M metagenome (GOLD analysis project Ga0315315, IMG submission 203699) | Ammonia-oxidizing marine archaeal communities from Monterey Bay, California, United States - M1 40m 3416 | ecosystem: Environmental > Aquatic > Marine > Intertidal zone | place: USA... | reverse complement strand
AATAGATGGCACGCCAGCGGAAGAGGCTGGCATCAAGGCTGGTGATTACATAGTAAAGATTGACAAAGAACAGGTTCAAGGAAAGTCATTAATGGAGGCGGTAAAATTAATGCGAGGTCCTGTTGGAACAACGATTAATTTAACTGTAAGACGAAAAGATGTAAAAAAACCACTAGAATTTAAAATTATTAGAAAAGTAATTGAGGTACAATCTGTTAGTTCTGAAATTATAAGTAAAAAAAAAAATATTGGATACGTTAGACTTAAATCATTCAATGAAAATAGCGATAGTCAATTCTTAAAGTCTATTAAAAAATTTGAAAAAAACTTAAAAATCCAGGGCTACGTAATTGATTTAAGAAATAATCCTGGAGGCTTACTTACAAAAGCGATAAATATTACTGATTTTTTTCTTGATGATGGAGAAATAGTATCTACTAAAGGTCGTAAAATTTCTGAGACAAGAAAGTTTTTTGCTAGAAAAGGTGACGAGACAAAGGGAAAACCAGTTGTTGTATTGATTAATAACGGTTCTGCATCTGCGTCTGAAATTTTTGCTGGAGCTCTAAAAGATCATAAAAGAGCTATTATTTTAGGAGAAAATTCTTATGGTAAAGGTTCAGTTCAATCAATAATTCCTTTAAGAAACGGTGGTGGTATGAGATTAACTATATCTAAATATTATCTTCCATCTGGAAAATCAATTTCAGAAGTTGGCGTAACACCTGATATTTTTGTAGAAGAAATCGGAGAAAATTTTAAAATAAACTCTGAACAAGATAATCAACTTAATTACGCAATAAAATTATTTAACTCATAAATTTATGAAAAAACAAAAACTCCCCATGCGAATTGGAGTAGGAGTAGTTGTTCTTAATAATAATAATAAAGTATTTGTTGGCAAAAGAAGAGATAATCCAATTGACAAATGGCAGATGCCGCAAGGCGGTGTTGACGACGGAGAAGATAATATTACAGCAATGAAAAGAGAGTTATTTGAAGAAACTAGTATAACAAGTATAAAAATTATTAAAGAATTAGAACAATTATATCAATATGAGCTTCCATCAAATTTAGTTGGAATAATCTGGAAAGGTAAATTTAGAGGGCAAAAACAAAAATGGTTTATTACAAGATTCTTGGGAAAAGATAATGAAATAAATTTAAAAACTAAACATCCTGAATTTATAGAATGGAAATGGATAGACCCAAAACAGTTACCTGAAGTAATTGTAGATTTTAAAAAAGATTTATATTTTAATCTTTTAAAAGAAATCAATGAAGTTATCGATTAATTTCTTTTAATATATCTATTTTGTAAGAAACTATATATCTTTCTTTATCTGTTGAATTTGTATCTTTGAGTTTATTTTCAGCTTCACTGATTAAACTTTCAATGATGTTCTTATCAAAATTTTTTAAATTTTTAGCAGTTGATGTTAAAATTAAAAGATTATTGTTAGAAAATTCTACCGTTCCCTCCTCAACGTAATATTTTTTTTCTTCTGAAGCTTTTATTGTTAAAAGACCAGGTCTTAAAAAAGTTATAAGAGGAATATGATCTTTTAGAATACCCATTTCTCCTTCATAAGATGGTATTATTACCTCTTTTGTTTCCGATTTTAAAATTGAGTGATCTGGGCTAATAATTTCTACTGTAAAATTTTCAGACATTATTTGCTGTCTTTAGACAATTTTTCTGCCTTTTCTATAACCTCTTCTATACCACCAACCATATAAAAAGCTGCCTCAGGTAGATGGTCATATTCTCCTTTACAAATTGCATCAAAACCTTTTATCGTATCATCGAGATCAACTAATTTTCCGGGTGAACCTGTAAAGACCTCTGCTACAAAAAATGGCTGAGAAAGAAATCTTTGTATTTTTCTAGCTCTAGCTACAGTCAATTTATCTTCTTCAGAAAGCTCATCCATGCCAAGTATTGCAATAATATCTTGTAAAGACTTATAAGCTTGTAAAATTCTCTGCACATCTCGTGCCACTCTGTAATGTTCGTCACCTACAACTCTTGGGTCTAGAATTCTAGAGGTAGAGTCTAGAGGGTCAACTGCCGGATAAATTCCAATTTCAGCAATTTGTCTTGATAATACAGTTGTTGCATCTAAGTGCGAAAATGATGTAGCGGGAGCTGGGTCTGTCAAGTCATCTGCGGGAACATAAATTGCTTGAACTGAGGTAATTGATCCTTTGTCAGTAGAAGTAATTCTTTCTTGTAGGTTACCCATATCAGTTGCAAGTGTTGGTTGGTATCCAACCGCAGAAGGTATTCTTCCCAATAAAGCAGATACTTCAGAGCCAGCTTGAGTGAATCTAAAAATATTATCAACAAAAAATAACACATCCTGCCCCTCTTTATCTCTAAAGTACTCTGCTACAGTTAAACCTGTTAAAGCGACTCTAGCTCTTGCTCCAGGAGGCTCATTCATTTGACCATAAACCAATGCAGCTTTTGATCCTTTACCATCAGTTTTAATTACACCGGACTCAATCATTTCATGATACAAATCATTTCCTTCTCTTGTTCTTTCACCTACACCTGCAAAAACAGAAAATCCTCCATGAGCTTTTGCGATGTTATTAATTAATTCCATAATCGTAACTGTCTTACCTACGCCAGCTCCTCCGAATAATCCAATTTTTCCACCTTTTGCATATGGTGCTAAAAGATCAACGACTTTTATCCCCGTAACTAATTGCTCGGTTTCGGTTGCTTGATCTGTAAATTTTGGAGCAGCTCTGTGTATTGGCCATTTTTCTTTTGTTTTTACTTCACCTTTCTCATCAATTGGCTCACCAACAACATTTATAATTCTTCCCAATGTCTCGGGGCCTACTGGCACACTTATTGGGGCTCCAGTATTGGTAACATCATCTCCACGTTTTAATCCCTCTGTAGCATCCATTGCGATAGTCCGTACATCATTTTCACCTAAATGCTGAGCAACTTCTAAAATCAATTTATTACTGGAATTATTTACTTCTAATGCTGTATAAATCTCAGGTAAATCAGACTCAAAATTTACGTCTACTACAGCTCCAATAATTTGTGTTATTTTTCCTTTTTTGCTCATTATAAACTTTCTGCTCCTGATATAATTTCAATTAATTCCTTTGTGATGGAGGCTTGACGACTTCTATTATAATTAATCGTTAACTTATCAACTAAATCTCCAGCATTTCTTGTAGCGTTATCCATTGCAGTCATTCTAGATCCTTGTTCACTCGCAGAATTCTCCAATAGAGCTTTAAAAACTTGTGTCGAAATATTTTTTGGAAGAAGCTCCTCTAAAATTTCATCTTCATCAGGTTCAAATTCGTAAGAAAAATTTTCACTTTCATTTTCTTTTATGTTTTTTATTTCTGCTGGAATTATTTGTTGCGCTTGAGGAATTTGTGTAATGACATTTTTAAAATTATTATAAAATATTATGCATCTATCAAATTCATTTTGGTTAAAGAGAGATAAGATTTCATTTCCTACAATATCTGCCTCGTTGAATGTAACATTTTTTTTATCCTTAAAAGAAAATTTTTTGATAACATATTTTCCGTACTCTCTTCTTATTTGATCATGTCCCTTTGATCCAACGGTAATAATTTTTAAATCTTTGCCTTCATTTAGGATTTTTTTGAAATTAGATTTTGCAAGTTTACATATATTTGAATTAAATCCACCGCATAATCCACGATCTGCTGTCAAAACTACACATAAGTATCTCTTATCTTCCCCGGTGCCAACTAAAAGTTTTGGTGCATTCTGTGGATCGTTGATAGATTTTGTTAAATTCAAAATTATATTTTGCATTTTTTGGCTGTAAGGTCTTCCCTTCTCAGCGCTTTCTTGGGCTTTCCTTAATTTAGCTGCTGCTACCATTTTCATAGCTTTAGTGATTTTTTGTGTTGATTTTACACTTTTTATTCTTTTTTTAAGATCGTCTAAACTCGGCATTATTTATTTTTTATATTCCTCTATGATTTGTGTTAATAATTTTTCTGTATCTTCTTCAAGTTTGCCCGAGGATTGGATAGCTTCGATTATTTCTGGTTTATCAGATTTAATTTTTTCTAGTATATCCTTCTCGAATTTTTTAATTTTCTCTAGTTCGACATCATCTAAGTGACCTTTTACACCAGTAAACACAGAGATCACTTGTTCTGCAACTGTCATTGGGGAGTACTGATCTTGTTTTAAAAGCTCTGTCAATTTAGCTCCACGATTTAATAGTTGTTGTGTAGAAGCATCCAGGTCGGATCCAAATTGAGCAAAAGCTGCCATTTCTCTATATTGGGCAAGCTCTAATTTAATAGAACCAGCGACTTTTTTCATTGCTTTAGTTTGTGCTGCAGATCCTACACGCGAAACGGACAAACCAACATTAACCGCTGGTCTTATTCCTTGGTTAAATAATTCAGTCTCTAAAAATATTTGTCCGTCTGTGATAGAGATTACGTTAGTTGGAATATAAGCTGAAACATCGCCAGCTTGTGTTTCAATAATTGGTAAAGCCGTTAATGAACCTCCGCCATTTTTATCACTTAATTTTGCTGATCTTTCTAAAAGTCTACTGTGCAAATAGAAAACATCGCCAGGGTAAGCTTCTCTTCCTGGAGGTCTTCTAAGCAAAAGAGACATTTGTCTATAAGCTACAGCTTGTTTTGATAAGTCATCATACACAATCAAAGCATGCATTCCATTGTCTCTAAAATATTCTCCAATAGTACAACCAGTATATGGGGCTAAAAATTGAAGCGGCGCTGAGTCTGAAGCTGTTGCTGCAACTATTGTTGTGTATTTTAATGCTCCAGCTTCCTCCAAAGTTTTTGCTATTTGTGCAACTGTTGATCGCTTTTGACCAATTGCAACATAAACACAATATAATTTTTTCTTTTCATCAGAAGATTCGTTTATTTTTTTTTGATTTATAATTGCATCTATAGCTACGGCTGTTTTACCTGTTTGTCTGTCACCTATAATTAATTCTCGTTGCCCTCTTCCCACAGGTATTAAAGAATCAATTGATTTTAATCCTGTTTGCATTGGTTCACTAACAGATTGTCTGGGAATTATACCTGGAGCTTTTACTTCAACTCTTTTTCTTTCTTTAGATGTGATAGCTCCTTTGCCATCAATTGGATTTCCTAAACCATCGACAACTCTTCCTAAAAGTTCTTTACCTACTGGAACATCTACAATTGCATTTGTTCTTTTTACTGTGTCGCCTTCCTTAATTTTTCTATCGTCACCAAAAATTACTACACCAACATTATCATTTTCTAAGTTAAGAGCCATACCTTTGGACCCATCTTCAAATTCAACCATTTCTCCAGCCTGCACATTGTCTAATCCATAAACCCGAGCAATACCGTCACCAACAGATAAAACTTTTCCAATTTCTGATACTTCAGCTTTTTCACCAAAATTTTTAATTTGATCTTTTAGTAGTTTTGTTACTTCTGAGGGATTTATAGACATATTAATTTTCTAGCATCTTCTGTTCATATTTTTTTAATTTATTTTTTATAGAAGTATCGATCATAAAACTTCCAAGTTGAAGTTTTAAACCTCCAATTAATTCTTTATCCATTTTGTAGTCAAATTTTATAATTGAGCCCATTGAGGAAGATAAATCTTTACTAATACTTTCAAGTTCAGTGTCGGATAATTCTTTTGAAGAAATTAATGAAGCCTTAACTTCACCCCTTTTTTCTGAACATAATTTTAAAAAACTATCTGTAATTTTTTTAGCAAAAAATATTCTTCTTTTATCGATTAGTAAAAACATGAAATTTTTTAAAATTTTTGAATAATTAAACTTATCAGCTAGCAGTTTTATTAAATTTATTTGATTATCTTTACTTTGTGTTGGGTTTTGAATAAAATTTTTTAATTCAACACTGTTAACTAAAAGAGATTGAAAATTTTTGATATCTGCTTCTATTTTTTCTAAATCACCCGCCTCTTTTGCAACTTCAAAAAGAGCACGAGAGTATCTTTCTGAAGTTTCTGTTGAGAAAGATTTATTTGTACTCATTTTAATTGTTTGAAATTAACGTGAAATAATGAGCGTGTCGTACCATAAGAGGATATGTTGATCAAGTTGCCAATTTAAGTTTTATCCAAAATTTACTGGATCAACATCAACCGTAAGTTTAATTTTACTTGAGATTTTCAGGGTATTTAGAAGATTAGAAATTTGTTTCTGTATAAGATTTTTCTCTTTACACCTGATTAACAATCTTGATCTAAATTTTTTCTTTATCTTTAATAAAGGAGAATCTACAGGACCCATTACCTCTATATCTTTAATTTTATTGAGATGGTTTTTTATTTCTCTTGCTCCACTAAAACTTAAACTTTGTAAGTTTGAAGACACAATAATAGCTATTAGTCTGGTAAAAGGAGGTAGTAAATTTTTTTTTCTTGAAGCAAGTTCTTTCTTTAATATTTCATCTGAATTATTCTTTATTAGTTCATTTAAAGTTATATTTTCTGGAGAAAGTGTTTGATAAATAATTAGTGACTCTGAACTAAATCTACCAGCTCGTCCACTTAGTTGATGATATAATTGAATATTCTTTTCTGTAGTTCTAAGATCGTATCCTCTTCCAGAAAAATCAGCATCTACGACAACAATGCAATTTAATTTTGGAAAGTTGAAGCCTTTGGAAATCATTTGAGTACCAATTAAAATATCCACACGATTACTAGAAATTCTTTTAAATAAAGAATTAATATGATCTTTTTTTTTCATATAGTCGCTTGAAAATATTTCAATTTTATTTGAGGGAAAGACTTTACTTACTTCCTCATAAATTTTTTCTACACCAGGCCCATACATTACAAATTCACAAATTTTACCGTTTTTACATTTGTTAAATATTTTTTTTTCTGATGAACAATGATGGCATAGAGCTTTATTCTTATTTTTATGAAATGTTAAATACATTGAACAGTTAGAACAAGTTTGTTTGAATCCACAATTTTTACAGATTAGATAAGGTGCGTATCCTCTTCTATTAATAAAAAACAAAACTTGTTCTTTTTTGTTCAAAAATTTTTTTACAATTTCTATGCTCTCTTCTGATACAAAGCTTTTTTTTATTTTTTTAAAATTTAGATTAATAATCTTAGTTTTTGGTAAAGGATAATTTTCATATCTTTTTTGAATTTTAAAATGTCTAAACTTTCCATTTTGAATATTATTAAAAGTTTCTAATGATGGTATAGAGCTTACTAAGTGGATTGGAATTTTTTCAAATGATGCTCTGGCTATAGCCATATCTCTTGCGTGATATATTACACCCTCGTCTTGCTTATAAGATGTGTCATGTTCTTCATCTACTATTATTATTCCAAGATTCCTAAAAGGTAGCAATAAAGAAGATCTAGCACCTACAACTAATTTAATTGTATTATTTACAATACCTTTCCAAATAACTCTTTTATTTTTTGGAGTAATTTTTGAGTGCCATATAGCTGGCTCGAAACCAAAAAAATCTATAAATCTTGTCTTAAACTCGTTAGTTAAGAATATTTCAGGTAGTAAAACTAAAGCTTGTTTTTTTTCACTGATTATCTTTTTTATTCTTTCAAAATATACAAGTGTTTTGCCCGAGCCTGTGGTCCCTTGTAAAACCGATACGTCAAAATTGTTATTTTTTAAATTTAAAAATTCTAATGCGCTTTTTTGTTCTTTATTTAAATTAAATTTATCACTTATGTTCAAATTTTGATCAAAATTTTTGTCCTTATTGTTTAAAAAATTTTTACCGTTTCCAATAACCATTTTTAAAACGAGGCCAAGTGGTGTCATGTTATATGCTGCAAACCATATAATATAATCGATCAGATTTTTGTTTAATGAAAATTTATCTATTTTCTTAAAAATATTTTTAATCTTAACTCTTTTTAAGTCTAAACTTTCTCCTGGCCAAACAACTCCAATTTCTTTATTTTTTCCAAAAGGGACTTCTACTAAATCTCCTAACCTAAATTTCTTTTGATTAGTGTCATACGTAAACGAAAAATTGAATACTTTAGGTAGCAAAACTTGTGCTCTCATATTCTAATAGTAATTGAATTTCTTTTTTTTAGAAATGAATTGGTCTTTTATCAACAGCTAAAGCAGCTTCTTTTATAGCTTCTGTATGTGTTGGATGAGCATGACAAGTTCTTGCGATATCCTCTGAACTTGCTCCAAATTCCATAGCTAAAGCCATCTCGGCAATCATATCACCGCAATGTGGTCCTATAATATGAACTCCAAGAACTTTATCCGTTTTACTATCGGCTAAAATTTTTACGAATCCATCTGTTTCGTTGTTTACTTTGGCTCTGGAGTTGGCAAGAAATGGAAATTTTCCTACTTTATAGTTTTTCCTTTCCTCTTTTAGCTGCTCTTCGGTTTTTCCAACTGTAGCTACCTCTGGGGAAGTATAAATTACACCAGGGATCACATCATAGTTTACATGGCCTGCCTGGCCTGCTAAAATTTCAGCTACAGCAATACCTTCTTCTTCTGCTTTGTGTGCAAGCATCGGACCTTTAATGACATCACCAATAGCAAAAATATTTTTTACTGAGGTTTGTAACTTATTATTTACTTCTATTCTGCCTTTAGTGTCTTTTTTTACTCCAACTTTAGATAGATTAAGACCTTCGGTATAAGGTTTTCTTCCAACAGATACTAAAACTTTATCAACTGTTAGCATTTCCTTTTTCGAGTTCTTAACATTTGTATACGAAATAGACACAGAACCGCTCTGATCTTTGACAGACTCAACTTTTGATCCCATTTTGAATTTAATTCCTTGTTTTGAAAGTATTTTTTGAAATTCATTTGAAATTTCTCTATCCATCCCTGGGGTTATGTAATCTAGATATTCTATTACAGTCACTTCAGATCCAAGTCTTGACCAAACTGATCCCATCTCTAATCCAATATACCCGCCCCCAATTACGGCTAATTTTTTTGGTACTTTGTCAAAAGATAAAGCGCCAGTTGACGAAACAATATTTTTTTCATCAATATTAATGCTGGGTAGCGAAGCTACACCAGAACCAGTGGCTATAACAATATTTTTACCATTAATATTGACTCTTTTATTATTGCTCTCATAAACTACAATGTCATTTTTTGAAAATAGAACTCCTTTGCCTTTAAAATATGTTATTTTATTTTTTTTAAATAAAAATTCAACTCCCTTTGTTAGCACCTGTATCGATTTATTTTTATTGGACATCATTTTTTCAATGTTTAACTTTATACCTTCTAGCTCTATACCTTGCTGATTAAAATCTTTTTTTGCTTTATGAAAGTTTTCTGATAAATTTAATAAACTTTTTGATGGAATGCACCCTACATTAAGACAAGTTCCCCCCAGAGTTCCTCTGGACTCAACACAAGCAGTTTTTAATCCTAGCTGAGCTGCTCTTATGGCGCAAACATATCCTCCTGGACCTCCCCCAATTACAACTAAATCAAAATTATTTTCCATTTTAAATATTTAGAAAAAGTCTTTTAGGCTGTTCTAAAGACTCTTTAACTATTTTTAGAAAAGATACAGCTTCTTTTCCATCAATTATTCTATGGTCATAAGACAAGGCCAGATACATTACTGGTCTTATCTCTATATTTCCATCTATTACAACCGGTCTATTAATAATATTATGCATCCCTAATACTGCCGACTGGGGTGGATTTAATATCGGCGTTGAGAGCATTGATCCGTAGATACCACCATTTGTAATTGTAAAAGTACCTCCTTGTAAATCCTCTATGGTAATCTTTCCGTCTTTAGCCTTTTGACCTAATTGAACTATATTTTTTTCAATATCAGCAAATGACATCTCGTCTGTTTCTCGTAAAACTGGAACTACTAATCCTCTGTCTGTACCAACAGCAATACTTATATTGTAGTAATTTTTGTATACTATTTCTTCACCCTGAATTTCTGCATTTATAGCTGGATAATTTTTTAATCCAATTACACAAGCTTTTACAAAAAAAGACATGAAACCTAGTTTAACACCGTAGTTATTCAGAAACTCATCCTTATATTGGCTTCTCATCGACATTACTTCGCTCATATCAACTTCGTTAAAAGTAGTAAGCATTGCAGCATTTTCCTGAGCTTCTTTTAATCTTTTAGCAATTGTTAAT
>Ga0315315_10007364_pt1 | contig 10185 bp, 7 predicted proteins | sample M140m3416metaG_FD_203699 | JGI IMG/M metagenome (GOLD analysis project Ga0315315, IMG submission 203699) | Ammonia-oxidizing marine archaeal communities from Monterey Bay, California, United States - M1 40m 3416 | ecosystem: Environmental > Aquatic > Marine > Intertidal zone | place: USA... | reverse complement strand
CCGTTAAACCTCTCAGCTAATAAAGCACATATCACACTGTATTGAACTATCCGTATCTCCTGTCGTGTTTTAATCATTGATCTTTTCATCGCTGCTCTCGACCTCTCAAGGCCGAGAACAGTCGAATTTATTTTTCCAATTTTAGATGGAATTTCTGTGGTATTCATGATGATTTCACTTATATCAAGAGACTCTAAAAACTGCTCTTGAATCATTGGTTCTAGGTATGTGAAATAATCAAAATCTGGGTCGAGTTGGAGACATATTCCTTCAATTAGGGAAAATGATTTTGCTAAATATACAAAACTTGTTGGTACAACAAATGGTTTTTCCATTGCAAGTTCGGCCGCCAGCTCATCATTCATGATAGCACCACCGTCAAGGGTTTCTAAATATCCCAGGATAGTTTCAAAAAATATTTCAATATCACTGACGTCTGAAGATGTTGGTACAATGACACCCAGTTTAATTAATATTTGAACAACTCCTTTTGTATCTCGTTTTATAATACAACCGAATAAGTCTGCGAAACCCTGCTTCAACTCATCATCTAACTCAATTAATAGACCAAAATCGTAAAACACCAATTTACCATCTTTTGAAATAGCTAGATTACCTGGATGTGGATCACCATGAAATAACCCACCATCCATCGTTTGAATGACATATGAATTAACAAGTGCCTCACACACCTTCTTCCTATTGATTCTCTTATTTTTGATCTCTGTAATCTTATCAGCCTCTACATACTCCATTACAATCATATCATCGGTACAATACTTTTTATACATATAAGGAACTTTTATCCAATCAATCCCTTTCAAACTCCTTCTAAACTTAATCGCATTTTCAACTTCTTGTCTGTAATCAGCCTCTCCAAGAAGATACTCGATAGAATCATTGAGAACAAATTCAGAACTAGAACCAGTGTCAACACCTATTGACTGAATAAAGTCCAATATCTTTTTAACATTGTTTGTATCTGATTTCATGATGTCTAGGATTCCTGGTCTTTTCAATTTTACAACAACTTTTTTACCATTTTGAAGAGTAGCTTTATGTACCTGTCCAATACTAGCTGATTTGAATGGAATCTCTTCAAAATCTTTGAATATATCTCTATTTACAACATCTTTCACAAGATTAAAGTCAAATGGTGGTACATTATCTTGGAGAGATTCAAGTTCTTTGGTAAATTCTGGTGGATAGAGGTCTCCTCGTGTGGACGCTATCTGTCCTAATTTTACAAATGTAGGTCCAAGGTCTAAGAGTTCATCTCTAGTCCATCGACCAAGCTCAGCTTTATCCTCAGTAAAACGTTCCTTCCATAAATATTTAGCTGCGAATTTCCATGTTTTTACCTTTTGATTTGGCGCCAACTTGACAGGTGGCACCTTCATATTGGCTTGACTGAGTATACTCAACATATCCTACAATACCCTTAGGATTTTTTCTATAAGCTAAAGATAGAATGAAGATTCATATCATCGGAGCAGGTCCAACAGGAATGTCTCTCGCATGGGAAATACTTAGATCAGGAGACCATGATGTCACTATATATGATAGGAAGGTGTCAGCTGGTGGTTCTTGGTGGGAACCTGACACAGAAACTCGAGATCTTCACGCACACAGAATTGTGTTTGATAAAGCATTTGTTAATACACAGTCACTATTTTCAGAGATGAACATCCATTGGGATGATATATTTCAAATAGTAGAAAAGAAGAGTATTTTTGAATTTGCTTTTAAATCCCTAGGTGTAAAAGATTATGGACCTCTCATTTCTCTTTTCTCTCGAGTACTTGCACAACCTCAAAAGTTTAAGGGTATATCTCTAAAAGACGCAGTGGGACCTTTAAGTGAGAAGGGTGAAAAATATATCGAACATTTGCCACTTATCATGGATGGGGTTACATGGGATGTCATGACAGCGTACGAGTTTGTAAAAAATTTAGATCATACCATACTTTCACAAATGTGCACACAGAAGGTGTCAGGTAAAGTAATGTGTGATGCAATGGAAGAAGCACTCATCAACGCTGGTGCCAATTTTATTTTTGGTACAGAATTGATGAATGTTGAATACGGTGAAGATGACTTTGTGGCTACATTTTCAGATGAAAGAACTATTGATGATGGGATGCTCTTTTTGTGTCTCGATAACAGCCCAGCTATGAAGTTTTTAGGTGATAATTGGGGTCCTGACGCTACCAAACAATTACAAGGAAGTACATATGGTGCTATAAATGTTCTTATCGACTATGACGAAACACCAGTCATGAAAACGGATCTTGAAATAGCAACTCAAACTAAATGGAACTTACAACCTAAAGTTCTGTTCGGTACCAATACCATATCATGTGTCATATGTGACCTCAGTGAAGAAATATTAACTTCCAATCCTGAAATCATAAAAGAAGAAGTTGTAAAACAACTTGGTTTACCTGAACCAGTTGAAATGCGAATTGGTTGGGGTGCAGAGTGGGAGGTAGAAAAGGAGAGATGGTCCTTTTCTCAGTCCTCCGGGGTTCTCAGCCTTCATGGTCAACTCCCATTCTTCGGTAAATGCCCTAAAGTTGCGATGTGTGGTATGATGTCTCCTCGTGAAACTCCATACTCGAGTATTGAAGCCGGTACTGAGGTATCTAGAGCCCTAAGTCATGAATGTTTTGGCACGAGAAAACCACTCAAACCTTTACTTCTCACACAAGTCTTACTTTTCATTCTCGTGTTGCTTATAGTTTTAATTTTAGTATATCGTAATAGAGATCAATGAAGTTTGTGGCTAAAGTTCACGAACCCATGTACGATTTCAATTCTAAAAAGTATATCCGTTATATAATTCCTGCTAAAGTCTCGGAAATTATAGAACGAATGCATACAAATAAATGGCACTTACTCGCAAATACAAATATTGATAATCCTCTCGATGGGAATATTCTTACTGTGAAGGTACCATTTCGTTATAGGAGAGTGATGTGCAACGTCGAAGGACGTCCCATTCAGTCTCTAATAAAGGGTGATGATGTTGAAATCGAAATAGACTTCAAGGGAGTTTGGAATGTTGGTAATTACTCGGGCTTCTCTTGGATATTAGCCAAGTCTTCATTATCCTCCTGATTCGTAGGATCAATTGGAAGATCTATCACTTTTAAACCGCTTTTGTGAAACCCCTCAAATGTCTGAAGTACACCATGAAGTTTGGCAACCTCATGTGAATGTTTGCTAATACTTTCTCTAATTTGTTTAATGTTTTCTTGAATATCTACCGTAGGCATTATACATATATAAAGTTTACAATCTTTAAATAAGTAAATGACCACTCTCACTAGAACTGGATATCTAGTAGATGTGGGTCCAATCCAAGAAATTAAAAAGGAATTAACGGTAAGACCCATCGTAAATGGAGACTTTGGATTTCCTCCACCGCCTTTCAAAGTTTTCAAACCAGCTAAGAATGGAGTCTGCGTTCCCAGATTCTATGGAACTTCTAAACTTGGAGAACCTAAACATGACAAGCGACCAGAACCAACTAAAATTAACACACGATTTGCAGGACAACTTCGGGATGCCACACACCAAAATGAAGCATTCGGAGCAGCTATTAAAGCAGGGCATGGCGTCCTTTCTTTACCATGTGGCTATGGCAAAACGACGGTATCCCTGGCCATAGCTTCTAAACTTGGATATCGCACGATGATTATCGTACATAAACAGTTTCTCGCTGATCAATGGAGAGAACGCATTCAACAGTTTTGTCCGGGAGCCACTATAGGGGTTGTTCAACAAAACAAAAAGGAGGTTAATTGTGATTTTATCATCGCTATGCTTCAATCGTTATCCCTAAAAGAATACAGTTTCTCAGATTTTGAAAGTATAGGAACAGTCATTGTTGATGAAGCACATCACATTTGTGCTAAAGTATTTAGTCAGAGTCTGTTTAAACTTTGTCCACGACACATCTTTGGACTCTCCGCAACCCCAGAACGGAAAGATGGTCTCACCAAAGTTCTTCATTGGTTTATGGGACCCACCTTCTTTGCAGTTGAACGAAAAAATCAAGGACAGGTTGAGGTATTTCCCGTCGTATTTGATTCCCCAAACTATAAGAATCCACCTCCATCTATGAGAAACGGTAAAATTTCAATGCCAAATATGATTACAGAACTTGTTGAAGATAGGGCTAGAAACAAAATGTTAGTAGAATTAGTAAAAAAAGCATCCGCGGGTACCCGTCAGCTTCTAGTACTCAGTGATCGTCGTTTTCATTGTGAATTTCTTCACCAATGTTTTCCTAAAACGTCTGGTCTATACATGGGTGGTATGAAAGAAGCTCAACTCCAAGAGTCGTCCAAGAAAAAGATTATTTTTGCTACGTTTAGTCAAGCACACGAAGGTTTAGATATTCCAACATTAGATACAGTTATTTTAGCTTCTCCTAAATCTGATATTACACAAAGTATTGGTAGAATTATGAGAGAAACAAAAGGAAAGAAGAATGAACCCCACATCTATGATGTTCACGATCCATGGTCTGTCTTTACAGCGATGTATTATAAACGAATGAAGATATACCGTCAAGGTGGTTTTAACATACACGGTAAAAATGTAGAAGAACCTAAGAGTGCCTTCCCTCAGGGAAAGTGTCTGTTTTTATAATCTAAACATCTATTAAATGTCGGGTGCATTAATACAATTGGTCTCTAAAGGAGTTCAAGATGTGTATCTTACCAGTGAAGAAGGTCATTCTTTTTTTCGTATGAAGTTTACGAGACATACAAATTTTTCTCAGGCTCCAAAATTGATTAAATCGGTCACCCAAACTGACAACTCAATTACTATACCAGTTTTAGGTGATATCATTAATGGTATTTGGTTTGAGAAAGTCGGTGTAGATGCTGTAAACATGTCTTCTAATCTTTTTTACAATTCCACTATCGAGCTTTACATAGGGGGTCAAAAAATAGACTCCCAACATTTTGATTATTACTCGGATATATGGCACAATTATATGGCTGACACATGGACTAAGACACAAGAATTGAATAACAAAGTTTCTAAATCCAATCCAGCATTTCTCCCACTTCACTTCTTCTTTTGTGATCATAAGGCATTCTTACCCCTTGTAGCCTTACAACATCATCAAGTCGAAATAAAAATCAATTTCGATGACACGTATTATAATGATTCAGTTCTAAATCTTACAGCTGCACAAAAACGAATTAATGTATACGGCAACTATATTTACCTAGATAAAGAAGAACGAGAATCTCTCGTGGGTCGAAGTCTCGACTTTGTCATCACACAAACACAACAAATAAATCTTCCATTGGAGACTGTGGCTGATAACGCTTTAGGTGGTGGTGATAATACATTTGATATTTCATCGTTTAATCATCCAGTCAAATCCATCTTTTTTGGTTTTGGTGCATTAAGTGATGATTTTGCGAACGATCGTTTCACATTTTTAAGTGGTGATATTCAAATCAATGGGACCCCAATCCTTGAACACATGTCTCCAAATTATTTTCACACAGTACAAAATTATTACAAATCATCGTACGGTGCGAGTGATTTTGTCAGTGAAACCAACGTACTTTTCAACACAAGGTACTTCGTGTATCACTTCTGTCTAAATGCATCTGACTATAATCCATCAGGTACATGCAACTTTAGCCGTATCGATAATGCCAAACTTGTATTACGGGGTGTGGAGAAGGGTAATCTTAGACCAAGTAATCAGGAGTTAAGTATATATGCAGTAAACTATAATGTTCTAAGAATCAAGGATGGTTTAGCTGGAATTTTATTCGGTAATTAAGGTATAGATGGGTAGGACAGCTCGTTTCGATCAGGTTTTCGTAACCAGTCTAGACGCAGACCCAGTCGAGCAAGATGTACTTACTGACGTAAAAAGTATTATTACAAAAGAGATCGACGTTGAAGTTATTACAGCAGAAAAATTTGCTATTTCTAATACAAATCCTACAAAGCATATTTCTATAGGTTCAAATATTTTTGTAGATGATATAGCAACGAATATTGTTCTTGACGTGACCAAGGGTATTCGTGCCGAGCGTTTGTATGTGAATGATAAGATTGGTATTGCGGCACCGAGTGCTACAAACGAGTTTCAGATTGGACCAAATAACGAACTTGTTATTGACCGCTCAAATGAACACTTATTAACTCTAAAAGGTAACGTTTCAGCTACAAACGTTCTAGTTTCAAACATTATTAATGTGGATGATACACTCATCATTGATAGAATGGGATCAAATGTATTGAAGGTTGTGGGAAATACACATACTACAAATATATCGGTTGATAATTATTTAAGTGTTGGTACAACTGAAAATTTTGACCCGGGTTCAAATGTAGCTGTTTTTTATGATAGTAATGTGTGTATTGATCAAGGACATTTAACAGTAAATGGTAATCTCCATGTGAATGGTAACGTATTCATTTCTGAGTCTGCTACTTACCAAACACTTATCAACTTAGTTGTTGCAAATAATGTGATCCAACAAGGGAGTACGAATAATAAAAATGCACCATTCGATAATGCTTTAATCATGACTGAAGGTGGTGATGGAAGTGTAGCGAATCTTGTATTTGGATATCAATTTTCAAATAATGAATACGTTCTTGGTCGAACCCAAATGGCGCCGGGTGATACTAAAATTCATGTGGACCAATCTAACACCGTCAATCTTCATGTATACGGACAGATGTTTGCTGATGGTAATGTGGGTGTGGCAAATACATCAACCAAATTTACATTGTCAGTGGGCTCAAATGTGTACTTTGATGATACAGGACCAAATGTATTTGTATCTGACGGGAATGTTGCAGTGACAGGTAATGTAGTTTCGGGTGGTATGAGAATTGGAACTTTAGTAACTTTCGATCCAAGTGCTACTGCACCAATTCTTTTCAATGAAAATATTAAATCAAATTCAATTCGAACTGTGGGTTCAGGCACATCTCATTCAGGTATTGCCAATCTTGCACCAACAAATACATTGTCTGTGGGTGCGAAAATATTCGGAAATATGGTAGCAGCAAATGCCTTGACAGTTTTAGGTAATACGGCTACAACTGAACTTGTCACAAACTCTATACATTCGTTCTCAAACATTGTGATACACGCTGATAGGTACGGTGGTTTAACAGGTACATCAAATGCACTTGTTCTTAAATCCGGCTCGGCAGCCTCCAATGTGAGTTCAATCGAAATAATTGGAGCTAGTACTTCAAACACACACCAAATCATCAAAATGAAAACACGTAACACTGAGAGAGTGCGTATTGATACTGTGGGAAGGGTTGGTATATCGAATACCCACCCCACTGAAAAACTAACCGTCGCGGGTAATGTTCACGCGACTCTAGGTGATGGTTTTATTTATGGTAATACCTGGGGGTCGGCATCAAATACAAGTTCTCGTATGTATTCATCCCATTTGGTGGGTGAGAACAAGATTGAGAATATTGTAGCTGAGGGTAAGGGTCTCAACATTTATGCGAGTAAAACTGCTACAATGGGAACACCAAAATTAACCATCCTTGAAAGTTCAAACGTTGGTGTAGGCACAGCTACACCCAAGGGTAGATTACACACATCTGGGGGTACAGTGTTTATCAACGATGAAATCACCAATAATGGAACGTACAAGCATCTTGGAACTCCACTCGTCGTTTCTAATGCGTTAACTATCGCAAACACAACAGATTTTAAGAATGTTTTGGAACTTTGTAGAGAAGGTGGTACTACAAGTAGTGATGGTGTGAGAGCAACGTTCAAGATGGGTAAACACACAGCGGTTTCGAGTGGTACAGCCAATTCTCAACTTGATATATTTTTGGCAAGTACAAATTACGAAACTGAGGTTGACGTACTAACACTTAGAAGTGATGGTCTAGTGGGTATTGGTACGACTATCCCAACTGCTCATTTAGAAATACATGCTACGGGTGCAGCCAATCCCACAACAAATGGTTTATTAGTACATAACTTTGATGGAGCTTCAGGTGATGCTATCTTAGCGGCACAAACACGTCAACTTACAGGTAATATATTTACCTCTTACATCCAAACAAATGCGGGCTCTAATCCTAGGGGTTGGTCAACGGGTGTAACTGGGACAAACTCCGATTTTAGAATTACACAAAATGTAAGTAACAACAAAGATTCTGCAACTGTGGGTCTATACATAGATGGTGCCAGTGGGAATGTAGGTTTAGGCACTGATTCACCCCGGGGTGCCCTAGATGTATTGGGTAATGTAGTCGTGGGTAATGAGGTATCATTCGGGGGTCTCACTGGTGACCTGTTTGGCAACACGAGGCTTGTAGAAAGACGTTATAACACGGATCAGACCAGAAATGAACTTATAATATTCAAGGGTAATGACAGCTCGAGTGTCACGTCAGGTCCCGATAGAATTCGACATATTGCCGCGGAACACATTTTTCAAACATATACATCCTCCGGTCAGTCTTTCAGTACTATTTTAACTAATGCCGGAGACGGTACGGGTAATGTACCATTGTGTATACCTGGTTCTGGTGTTGTTGTGATTGGTGGACAACGTTCAACCGCGGACACTGTTGGTGATAACACAAAACTTGTGGTAAATGGTGATATCGAGTTCGGTGGTGGTGGTTCGTTCAAATTGACTGGTATGGCATTCGTGACTACTGACCCCGAAACGGGAGACTCTGTGAACAAAATTAGAAGTATTCTAGACGGGAGTGACCGCCGCGTACTTACGTTTGTCCATGAGGTTAGTTCTAGTAGTGATTCAGAATTCGCCCGTTTCGACAAATTTGGTAGACTTGGTATAGGTACCGAAACTGTAGACTCGAATGTACACATTTTCAACGGAAACACAACAGACCAAACACTTCTAAAACTCGAGAGTCCTCACCCAAGTTCGGGTACATTCACTAAAAAGTCTGGAATACTTCTTCATACCACTGAGAATTTCGGTGGTTATGTGAAGGCTTTCAGGGATTCAGCTACTTCACTTTCTGGTATCGTAATTGGTGGTACCAATAGCGGTACAGAAACGGATGGTGTCCATATTACACACGGGGGTAACGTGGGGGTGGGTACCCTAAATCCACAGAAACAGCTTCATGTCTACGATGGTATGGTTCGTGTACAAAGTCCCTCAAGTAACGCGACTATCGAACTCACGACATCGGCTGGGAGTGCGAACATTTATGCGGACACCACGGGTAATGTATACATCAACCCATTGAGAACTGGTTTGAGAAATACAACCTTCCTCAACAGTAATGTAGAGGTCATAGGTGATTTCTCTGTAGATGGTGCCCTAGATTTAGGTAATCAGGTTGCGATTGGTCTTGATGGTGCTACCGCGAATACAGCACTTCACGTGAATGGTGGCATCATCACAAACTCTGACCAGGTGGCGACGAAGAAGTACAGTCATTCTAATGTAGTCGCGAATGGTAATGGTCAGGATATACAATTCGTGTTTAAACCAAATACATTTTATGCGAAAATCATAGCGGTGTTACGTGAAACAAGTGATGTACGCAACACAAGTACTATGATTCTCGAGGTGTCTGGTGGTACACACGATGGATCCACGGTTTCTATGTATGATATAGCCCTAGGTCCTCAAACCCTAATGGGTGCTACAAACTCATATCCGTGGAGTCCCACTGTATCGGTTGGTACAAGAGGAGTCAATATACAACCAACAGTTAAGGATGATGGACGTAACTTTGCATACGATTTAACAGTTGAACTCACCACTGGACTTAACGGTGGACTTTCTAGAATTACAAAACGAGCTCTAAATACAACTACTGCTCTTGACAATGCCACTGGTGGTCAAGATTTATTGGTTGGATTCTCATATTAAATTTACTACGAGGGAGGGTGGTACCCCGCGGTAGATTAAACATTTACGCCCTGATGGAATCAGAGACGGCTAGTGCAACTACGCCAACAATGAAAGCCATGATGACGTAATTTAATTCGGTTTCTTCGCGGCCGACCTGGGGCTTTACAGGTTCGGCCTTGGCCTCAGCGACAACTTCTTGCTGTCGAACGGGAGGCTCGAGCTCCTCAAGCGGACAATACGCTATCATTTATATAAGTTTAGAGATTTATTTCGGTCTTCTTCTTTCGACGAGTTCTCTTGG
>Ga0315315_10007362_pt1 | contig 10187 bp, 9 predicted proteins | sample M140m3416metaG_FD_203699 | JGI IMG/M metagenome (GOLD analysis project Ga0315315, IMG submission 203699) | Ammonia-oxidizing marine archaeal communities from Monterey Bay, California, United States - M1 40m 3416 | ecosystem: Environmental > Aquatic > Marine > Intertidal zone | place: USA... | reverse complement strand
TGGAATGACACACTCACTATTATCACTTAATGGCTGTGATGGTGCCAACGGGATACCGTTTGGGATTATTCACAACACGCGTCCAGAGCTGTGGATTCGCTCACAACGCTGCTGTAACATCATTATTACCTATTTTCAGGGCTTTACCCGATCATGCACCCACGCTAGATCAATGACATGGTGTTGGAGGCCTTGTAATGAACGATATGCTGAACTCTTTTATGACTGGACCTGATGAAAACGGCAGGTTTGGCGACTTTGGTGGACGCTTTGTTTCTGAAACGCTTATGCCGCTGATCCTCGATCTGGAAGCGGAGTATGGAAAGGCAAAATTGGATCCTGATTTTTGGGCTGAGATGGATCATTTGTGGGAACACTATGTGGGTCGTCCAAGCCCACTATATTTTGCAAGCCGTGTGACTGAGGAGTTGGGTGGTGCAAAGGTTTATTACAAGCGTGATGAATTGAATCACACGGGTGCGCACAAGATCAACAACGTGCTGGGGCAAATCCTGCTGGCACGACGTATGGGCAAGACGCGGATTATTGCGGAAACCGGTGCGGGCCAACACGGTGTGGCAACAGCGACTGTTTGTGCAAAGTTTGGTTTGAAGTGCATCGTCTACATGGGAGCGCATGATGTTGAACGTCAAGCGCCAAACGTGTTTCGGATGAAACTTTTGGGCGCGGAAGTTGTGCCTGTGACAAGCGGGCGTGGGACTTTGAAAGACGCGATGAACGATGCGCTGCGTGACTGGGTGACCTATGTGGATGAAACGTTTTATTGCATTGGTACGGTAGCTGGGCCGCATCCGTACCCTGCTATGGTCCGGGATTTCCAGAGCATTATTGGCAAGGAAGTGCGGGAACAGATGCTGAAGGCAGAGGGAAGATTACCTGATTCTATAGTGGCATGTATCGGTGGCGGGTCCAATGCGATGGGTTTATTTTATCCTTTTTTGGATGACAAACAAGTTCGGATTGTTGGTGTTGAGGCTGGTGGTAAAGGCGTAAACGACAATATGGAACATTGCGCTTCCTTGACTGGTGGTAAGCCTGGTGTTCTGCATGGTAACCGAACGTATTTATTGCAAGATGAAGTAGGGCAGATTTTGGAGGGGTATTCCATTTCTGCGGGTTTGGATTATCCGGGTATTGGGCCAGAGCATTCGTGGTTGCATGACACGGGTCGCGCGGAATACGTGAGCGTGACGGATACGGAGGCGCTGGAGGCGTTCCAGTATTCATGTCGCACGGAAGGGATTATTCCTGCACTAGAACCATCGCACGCGCTGGCGCATGTGCGCAAATTGGCGCCAACCCTACCAGAGGACCACATCATGGTTATGAACATGTGTGGGCGTGGGGACAAAGATATCTTTACCGTCGCTGAGCATCTTGGTTGGGATATGGACAGCGAATAAATGAGTAGTGGTGCATAATGATTACGGATCCTGCAGACTAGATAAAAGATTTTGGCCGTTGCTTGCGTCTAATTTCTGCTTGGATTAAAAATTTACCATTTGATAAACAAATAAACCTATGCAAATGTATAAGCCTACCGATGTTTTATTAGGAACTAGGCATGGCGAATTCAATTAATACCGAGGGTGTAGTAGCTGGGCGTTTAGATGCAGACGTTTTAGCGGATAACTTTTCGGATTTGCATCCACCACTGGATGATCATGAAGCGCTGGTTGCAGCGGATCGATGCTATTTTTGTCATGATGCACCTTGTATGACAGCCTGTCCAACATCGATTGATATCCCACTCTTCATCCGCCAGATCGCAACGGGAACAGCAGAGGCTGCTGCCAAGACGATTTTCGATCAAAATATTTTAGGGGGTATGTGCGCACGTGTGTGCCCGACTGAAACTCTCTGTGAAGAAGTTTGCGTGCGCGAGGTGGCCGAAGGCAAGCCAGTAATTATTGGACAATTGCAGCGGTATGCAACGGATAAGGCGATGGATGCAGGCGTGCATCCATTTACGCGTGGAGTGGAAACTGGGAAGTCAGTGGCCGTTGTGGGTGCTGGGCCAGCGGGACTGGCGGCAGCGCATCGGTTGGCTATGCTGGGGCATTCCGTTACGGTCTACGACGCGCGAGCAAAGGGTGGAGGGCTTAATGAGTTTGGTATTGCGGCCTATAAATCTGTTGATGGCTTTGCACAGGCCGAAGTGGACTGGCTACTGCAAATTGGTGGTATTGAGATGCAATATAGTAAGTCGCTTGGTGATGAGATTTCATTGGAGAGTTTGAGGGCCATGCATGACGCAGTCTTCCTTGGCGTTGGTCTAGGCGGAGTAAATGCACTGTCCGCCGAAGGTGAAGATAAAGAAGGCGTGTGTGACGCAGTTGATTTCATTTCTGAACTTCGTCAAGCGGATGATTTGGCGGAGCTGCATATTGGACGGCGAGTTGTTGTGATTGGAGGTGGTATGACCGCTATCGATGCGGCAGTGCAGTCGAAGTTGCTTGGTGCGCAGGATGTGACAGTGGCTTATCGGCGTGACAAATCAGCGATGGGTGCATCTGAGTTTGAACAAGATCTTGCGACCAGTAAAGGCGTGCGAATTGTGTTTAATGCGCAACCTCTGAAGGTGCATGGGAATGGCTCAGCGACTGGTGTGGAGTTTGAGCGAACGAACAACTTGGATGGTGATTTGAGATCGACGGGTGAAACGTTTTTGATTGAAGCTGATAATGTATTCAAAGCAATCGGTCAGACGTTGACTACAGAAGCTGGGCTGGATCTTGAGCGTGGTAAAATTGTTGTTTCGGTTGATGGGAAGACATCGATTGAGGGTATTTGGGCTGGTGGTGATTGTGCGCTTGGTGGCGACGATTTGACAGTGACTGCTGTAGCCGAGGGCCGCGACGCTGCGATGGATATTCATGCAACTTTGATGGGCAAGGAGCTTAAAAATGGCTGATCTTAGAACTGAATTCTTAGGTATTAAATCCCCAAACCCGTTTTGGCTGGCCTCGGCCCCTCCGACGGATAAGGAATACAACGTGCGACGTGCTTTTGAGGCAGGTTGGGGTGGCGTTGTTTGGAAGACGCTTGGTGAAGAAGGCCCACCCGTTGTGAATGTAAACGGACCGCGCTATGGTGCAATTTTTGGATCGGATCGGCGGTTGTTGGGGCTTAATAATATCGAGCTAATAACGGATCGACCGCTGCAACAGAACCTACAAGAAATTAAGTCTGTGAAGAAGGATTATCCTGATCGCGCGGTTGTTGTCTCCTTAATGGTTCCTTGTGTTGAAGATGCGTGGAAAGCGATTCTTCCCGTTGTTGAAGAGACAGGAGCTGATGGTGTGGAGCTGAACTTTGGTTGTCCTCATGGGATGTCTGAACGTGGGATGGGATCGGCTGTCGGACAGGTGCCTGAATACATCGAAATGGTAACACGCTGGGCCAAACAGAATACGCGGATGCCTGTGATCGTAAAGCTGACGCCGAATATCTCAGATATTCGCAAACCTGCGGAAGCGGCGCATGCAGGGGGCGCGGACGCTGTGAGTTTGATCAACACAATCAATTCTATCACATCTGTGAATTTAGATTTATTCGCACCAGAACCGATGATTGATACGAAAGGTGCGCATGGTGGTTATTGTGGGCCTGCAGTGAAGCCAATTGCACTTAGCATGGTGTCTGAAATTGCACGTAACCCTTTGACCGCAGACCTACCAATTTCCGGGATTGGTGGCGTAACCACATGGCGCGATGCGGCGGAATTTATTGCCCTTGGGGCTGGGAATGTGCAGGTTTGTACTGCGGCCATGACTTACGGGTTCAAGGTGGTGCAGGAAATGATCTCTGGTCTTGGACAATGGATGGACGAGAAAGGGCATGAGAGTGTTGCCAGCGTTGTGGGGCGGGCGGTGCCAAACTGTTCTGACTGGCAAAATCTGAACCTAAACTATGTATCCAAGGCGCGGATTTCGCAAGATGATTGTATTAAATGTGGGCGCTGTTTTGCTGCTTGTGAGGATACGTCGCACCAGGCTATCACCATGTCTGCGGATCGTACGTTTGAGGTAATTGATGATGAATGTGTAGCGTGTAACTTGTGCGTGAACGTTTGCCCTGTTGAAAACTGCATTACTATGGAGCGGATTAATCCTGGCCAGGTGGATGAACGAACGGGCAAAATTGTAGAAGAAGAATTTGCCGATTGGACGACGCACCCGAACAATCCTGGGCTTGTGGCTGCGGAGTAATATTTGCGGTGCTTGAGAAACAAAAGAACGTTATAGGATTGTTTTTTTGAGGTGGCGTGTCTTAGTGAGATGTTTCTTGCCTTGGCTAAATTGTGCGTTATGCTTTGTGCAAGTATGGCGAGACTTTTCATAAATCAGAGGACGCCCACAGGGATGGTTGCGCGCTAAAATCCGTTTGTGAAAGTACAAACTTCCGATACCAAAATAAACCTTAAATTCGCTTCAGAGAAGCTGTTGAACTGGACTTAGGTGCTGTTGTGGAAGCTCATAAAAAGTAGGACGGTTTTATCGATTTGATAGTGGCAAAGAAATGTCCACAGGCAATTATAGCGATCCCAGCGATAGCGGTTAGAGCTAATTTTAAGTTTGCTGATGAAGAGTACGGCGATAGGAAGAAGCAATGCTCACTGGGCGTTAGGTGCGGTAGTCAGCAGCGCACGAAACATTTTATTTAGATGCTGCGCAGCCTTTTCAAATCGATCGTGTGTTTTTGTGTCTAGAACCGCCTTAACTTGTACATCGAAATCAGCGTAATGCTGGGTTGTGGACCATATGGAAAAGATAAGATGATGTGGGTCCACTGGAGCTATTTTACCTTCTGCCACCCATGTCTGGATTAGATCCGCTTTGTGTTGAGTGAGATCGCGCAATGGCCCTGAAAGTTCATCGATAATTCGGGGCGCGCCCTGCAGGATTTCATTGGCGAACAGGCGGCTTTCGCGGGGGTAATCTCTGGCCATTTCTAATTTGCGCGTCACATACGCGCAAATTTCGGTAACAGGATCATTACTATCTTGCATTCTCTTAAGTGGCTCTAGCCACTTGTCCAAAAGGCGTGACAGAAGGATGGCGTGGATAGTTTCCTTACCATCGAAATAGTAGAGGATGTTGGGTTTAGATAGGCCTGCCTCGATCGCGATTTGATCAATTGTAGAGCCTCGAAACCCGTAGGTGGAAAAGATATTCAATGCCGCATCAAGGATGAGGTTGGTTTTTTCTTGTTGGATGCGGGTTTTGCCTTTGGTGCCTGCAGCTCTTGCCATATGGTAATCCACTATTGCGAGACCTATGATATTACGCCGATCCCCTTGAGAATAATTTGTTTTACGGCAGTTTTAGCAACATGCCAATCGTCATCAGTCAATGAAGTTCCATCGTTCAGGGTTTCGATTTGATGGCCAAAATCGGCGTAATGCTGCGTAGATGACCAAATGAGGTAAAGCAAGTGCCTTGGGCTGATTGGGTCCATTAAGCCGTTTGCAATCCATTGGTTGATGACGGTCATTCGTCCATTGGTCCATTCTACCAGTGCTGTTTCGAGGTAGTCTTGGATGATGGGAGCGCCATGCATCACCTCGGAAGCCCAAACTTTACTGCCAGCGGGGTGCGTACGGCTAATTTCCATTTTGGCCTCGATGTAGGCGCCGATGCCTTCTGCTGGGCCAGACGCGTCTTCGAACGATTCTGCAGCCTTGAGCCAAACGTCAAAAATGTTCGACACAACCTGGCGATAGAGCGCTTCTTTAGTGGAGAAATAATAGTGCACATTGGCTTTTGGCAGGCCTGCAACATCAGCTATTAACTGCATGGTAGCTCCACCAAACCCAGCCTCTGAAAAGACTTTTTCTGCTGCCTGCAAAATGAGCAATTCGTTTTCACGACGCTTATTTTGTTTGCGCATTGGGGTGACGTGCAAGATCTCTTCCTTGTTTTGCAAAAATTTCTTGACCGAATGGTCAGGAAGGCTCCATAGTCTTGACCATACGGTCAGAAATTGGCCGGTGCAAGAGTTTCGGGGAGTGAAGTGATGGCAGCACCAGCAAGTAATATGCGGATCAACGCGGACCGACTGTGGAACAGCTTGATGGAGATGGCCCAGATTGGCCCTGGTGTTGCGGGGGGCAACAATCGACAAACGCTGACAGATGATGACGCCAAGGGCCGAGCCCTGTTTAAGAAATGGTGTGAAGCAGCGGGCTGTGTTATGGGCTTGGATACCATGGGTAACATGTTTGCGCGATTTGAGGGCACGGACCCTGACGCATTGCCTGTTTATGTGGGGTCGCATCTTGATACGCAGCCGACGGGTGGAAAATACGATGGGGTACTTGGAGTTCTTGGTGGCTTAGAAATCTTACGATCCCTCAATGATCTGAATGTAAAAACCAAGCACCCTATCGTAGTAACCAATTGGACGAACGAAGAGGGGACTCGGTTTGCTCCAGCAATGCTAGCATCTGGGGTGTTTGCTGGGATGCATACAGAAGAATGGGCGTATGCCCGCAAAGATGCAGATGGATTGACGTTTGGTGATGAACTGGTGCGGATTGGCTGGCGCGGGGATGAACCTGTGGGTGAGCGTAAGATGCACGCTTTCTTTGAGTTGCACATCGAACAAGGGCCGATTTTAGAGGCTGAGGGTATTGAAGTCGGTGTTGTTACGCATGGGCAGGGGCTCAGCTGGACGCAGGTGACGGTTACAGGTAATGATGCACATACTGGATCGACGCCAATGCCAATGCGGCGCAATGCTGGGCTCGGCATGGCGCGTATGTTAGAGCTGGTGAATGAAATTGCATGGTCCCATAAACCTGACGCGGTGGGTGCGGCAGGGCACATCGATGTGTTCCCAAATTCGCGCAATGTGATCCCAGGTAAAGTCATATTTACCGTTGATTTTCGTTCTCCTGAGCTGGCGGTGATAGAGGATATGGAAATTCGGTTTAAGAGTGGGGCGCAAAAAATTGCCGATGACATGGGGCTGGTTGTAGATTTTGAAAAAGTTGGTGGTTTTGATCCTGTAGAGTTTGACCAGGGCTGTGTGACAGCTGTGCGCAGTGCCGCAGAACGGCTAGGTTACACGCATCGGAATTTAGTTTCGGGTGCTGGGCATGATGCCTGTTGGATCAACCGTATGGCTCCGACAGCCATGGTGATGTGCCCCTGTGTTGATGGGTTATCGCACAATGAGGCAGAAGAAATTTCTAAGGAATGGGCAGCCGCGGGGGCGGATGTCCTGATGCATGCTGTATTAGAGACGGCGGAAGTTGTTGGGTGAGGTATCGGATTATTCCCTTTTTTGGATGAGACCTAAGATTGATCTGGGAAATTCAAATTGTTTTAGTATCGGTATGCTTTTTGACTTGGACTTGGATTTAGACTTTGACAATGAGAGAATTTGTACATTGAGCACAGCGGAATGGTCCTAATATACAAACGAAAGCTCTTGAGTTGATTCAGAGGATAACAACTTGTGAAAGAATTTTTATTTAAGGTTGGGGAGGACTGATAGTATATTCAAAAGTTAATTCAAGGGATAATTTATTGGTGCTGCACCAAATTTTTATCGGCGACTACCAGAGCTAAACGGCTAAAATTGGGAGAAGACACATGAACACCAAAGTCATCAAAGGCGGTACAGTTTGCACAGCAGATCGGGCTTGGACAGCAGATGTTTTAATCGAAGGTGATATCATCAAGCAGATTGGTGAAGACCTCAAGGGCGAAGAATATATTGACGCGAAAGATGCCTATGTGATCCCCGGTGGGATTGATCCGCACACGCATTTAGAGATGCCGTTTATGGGGACCACGGCGGCGGAAACCTTTGAAAGTGGCACTTGGGCGGCGGCGTGTGGGGGTACAACGATGCTAGTAGATTTCTGTCTGCCAGGCGAAGATGGATCCATTGTGAATGGCATTCAAGAGTGGCATCGCAAGTCTGCACCGCAGATCTGTAGCGATATTGGCTACCATATGGCGGTAACGGGTTGGAATGAAACCATTTTTGAAGAAATGAAAACTGCTGTTGAAATGGGCGTGAATTCGTTCAAACACTTCATGGCGTATAAGGGAGCCTTAATGATCGAAGACGATGAAATGTTCGCATCGTTTCAGCGGTGTAAAGAGTTAGGCGCGTTGCCCATGGTCCATGCCGAGAATGGTGATCTTGTGGCGATTTTACAAGAGAAATATATGAACCAGGGTATCACTGGACCAGAGGGCCATGCATATTCTCGCCCAGCTGAATTAGAAGGTGAAGCGGCCAATCGTGCGATCACAATTGCGGATGCTGCGGGTGTTCCTTTGTACATCGTCCATGTATCATGTGAACAGGCGCATGAGGCGATCCGACGTGCGCGGCAAAAGGGTATGCGCGTTTATGGAGAGCCGCTGGCCCAGTTTCTGACACTCGATGAGTCTGAATATTTTAATGCTGATTGGGACCACGCGGCGCGACGTGTGATGTCGCCTCCGTTCCGAAATAAATCTCATCAAGATAGCCTGTGGGCAGGATTGCAAGCGGGGTCTTTGCAAGTGGTTGCAACCGATCATGCGGCCTTTAGCACAGAGCAAAAACGCGCTGGGCGCGATGATTTTCGGATCATCCCAAACGGTTCGAATGGGCTCGAGGAACGGATGCCTGTGCTGTGGACCGAAGGGGTAGAGAAGGGTCGCCTTACACCTGAAGAGTTCGTGGCAGTGACCTCAACCAATGTTGCGAAAATTCTGAATATCTATCCCAAGAAGGGCGCGATTACAGAGGGTGCAGATGCTGATATTGTGGTCTGGGACCCAAAGATTTCTAAAACTATTTCGCCGAGCAATCATCATTCTGTTCTTGATTACAATGTGTTCGAAGGGTTCGAAGTGACGGCAAACGCGCGCTATACGCTGAGCCGCGGTGATGTAATTTGGGCGTGGGGTAAGAATAGCCAGCCGCAGCCAGGTCGTGGCCGTTTTGTGCCACGGCCTGCGTTCCCATCGGCGCACACTGCGCTAAGTAAATGGAAAGCGCTAAATTCGCCGCGCATGATCAAGCGTGATCCGATGAACATTCCTGCGGGTATATAAGATAAAGGCCAGACAGTGAGCGAGCAACCAGTGATTAAGTCCAATGATTTGAGCCTGACATTTGAAACGAGTGATGGGCCAGTGCATGCTCTAAAAGATATTAACTTGGAGATCAGTAAGGGTGAGTTTGTATCTTTCATTGGGCCTTCTGGCTGTGGGAAGACGACTTTTTTGCGTGTGATGGCAGATCTGGAAGCACCGACAGCTGGGTCGATTACCGTGAACGGAGTGAGTGCCGCCGAGGCTCGGAGCGCGCGTGCTTATGGTTATGTGTTCCAGGCAGCTGGATTGTATCCTTGGCGCACGATTGGTGGAAATATTCGATTGCCGCTTGAGATTATGGGCTATCAAAAAGCTGACCAAATCGAGCGGGTTAAACGGGTTCTGGAGCTCGTTGAGCTTGATGGATTTGACCGGAAATTCCCTTGGCAATTATCTGGTGGGATGCAACAGCGAGCGAGTATTGCGAGGGCTTTGGCGTTTGATGCGGATATTCTGCTGATGGACGAGCCTTTTGGAGCCCTTGATGAGATTGTACGTGACCACTTAAATGAGCAATTACTGGCTCTCTGGGCGCGTACTGAAAAGACTATCGGTTTTGTAACGCACTCGATCCCAGAGGCGGTGTATTTAAGTACGAAGATTGTGGTTATGTCCCCTCGTCCTGGCAGGATCACAGATGTGATTGAAAGCCCGCTGCCCAAAGAGCGTCCTCTGGAAATCCGCGATACGCCAGAATTTATTGAGATCGCAAATCGTGTGCGTGACGGTTTGCGGGATGGTCATGCGGATGGGTGAGCATGTGAACTTATTGACTGCCTTTTGGTGCGTACGATCTCTGTTCTTGCGCACGTTGGAAGGTCAGCTTCTTCTCCTGCACACGAAGGGCAAAGGAACTTTTTCGTTTGGTGCCAGCGGTTTTATGCCTTTTGCGAGATTATTTGGAAAAAAAGGAGATGGGGTAATGCGTCTTGCGTAATATTTTTCCCATCCTCACGGTTGTATTTGGTTTGTTCTTTATTTGGTATGCAGGCGCGGTTTATCTCAATTCCAACTGGGCATATGATAAGGCGAAAAGGGCGGATGTGGAATTGTCTTTTG
>Ga0315315_10007360_pt1 | contig 10187 bp, 8 predicted proteins | sample M140m3416metaG_FD_203699 | JGI IMG/M metagenome (GOLD analysis project Ga0315315, IMG submission 203699) | Ammonia-oxidizing marine archaeal communities from Monterey Bay, California, United States - M1 40m 3416 | ecosystem: Environmental > Aquatic > Marine > Intertidal zone | place: USA... | reverse complement strand
AGAGGCTAAGACAGTCGCTGAGGGCCTTAAAATAGTGGCAAAAGAGCCTCCTGGTTTCGCATTGGTTGATCTAAGACTAGAAGATGGAAATGGTTTAGATGTTATTAAAGAGCTTTCTAAAAATAAAAAAGATTGTAGAATTGTAATGTTAACGGGATACGGGAATTTACCTACTGCTGTAGCAGCTGTTAAAGCAGGTGCAATAGACTATATGGCTAAACCAGTTGATGCAGATGATGTAGAGGCGGCATTACTAGCCTCACCTGAGTCGAAAGCCAGGCCGCCAGAAAATCCAATGTCAGCGGATAGAGTAAAGTGGGAGCATATTCATAGAGTCTTTGAGCTATGTAATAGGAATGTTTCTGAGACTGCTAGAAGGCTTAAAATGCACAGAAGAACCTTACAAAGAATACTATCTAAAAGATCTCCAAGATAATATTGATCTATTAAGTAAAGTAGCAAAAACTGCTAAAATAGAAATTTTTAATAATTCAGCTGGTAAAAAAGGCAAAGCTCCAAATATCAGGACTTTTTCAACAGGTACAAAATTTGTTAACCAAATTAATCCAAAAATATAAATAAAAGAAACTGAAAAAGTATAGATTATAAAATTTATTAAAAATCGGTGAATAAAGTTGTATTTAAATGGAACTTTAAAAAATCCTGCAAAAAAAACTGCAGGTATAAATCCAATAAGATAACCCATTGTTGGACCAGTAAAATATATTAAACCAATTCCTTTTTCTGGCGTCCCTGCAAAAACTGGCAAACCAATGACTCCTTCAAATAAATATAGTAAAACTGTAGCCACACCTAATTTCCAACCAAAAAGTATTCCTAAAAGCAAAACAACTAATGTTTGCATAGTCATAGGTACAGGATAAAATGGAATTTTGATTTTAGAAGAAATAGCTAATATTATTGTACCTAATAAAGCCAAAAAAATAGTTCTAATAATTTTTACTTGTTTACGATTTTTTACTAATTCCATAATTATAATTTAACTTTTTTTAAAATAAAATCTAGTGTTTTGTTAACTGAACAAAAACATCTTCTAAATCACCATCCTCAGTAGAAATATCCTCTATTTTGATATTATTTTGATTGAGATAATTAACTATTTCCCCGAAATCTAACGAATTTTTTTCATAAGTAGCTGAAATTGAATTTTTTGAATTAATTTTAAAGATTATGTCTTTAACAGATAAATCTTTTTTTAAATCAACATTTCTTACTTTGAAATTTATTTTTTTTGTTTTTATTCGTTCTAGTAAATTTTTTGTTGTATCCAACGCAACCAAATTTCCTTTATCTATAATTGCTATTCTGTTACACATTTCTTGAGCCTCTAGTAAATAGTGAGTAGTCAATATTATTGTTACTCCTGCTTTATTAAGTTCTTTAACATTATTCCAAAGATTTTTTCTTAGTTCAACATCTACTCCTGCTGTAGGTTCATCTAAAATTAATATGGGCGGTTGATGCACCATTGCTTTTGCTATAAGCAGTCTTCTTTTCATGCCGCCAGATAAACTTCTTGAATATGCATTTGCTTTATTCTCAAGTGCCACCATCTGTAAAATTAAGTCGGTAATTCTATCTTTTTTAACCACTCCGTATAGACCAGCTTGTAGTTCAAGTAATTTTCGTGGACTGAAAAAAGCATCTAAATTTACTTCCTGAGGTACTATCCCTATTGACGCTTTAACCTGTCTTGGATTTTTATCGATGTCAAATCCCCACACATTTACTTTGCCTTCTGTTTTAGAAACTGTTCCTCCTAAGATGTTTAAAAAAGTCGTTTTCCCAGCTCCATTAGGACCCAATAAACCAAAAATTTCTCCCTGTTTAACTTGAAAATTTAATTCGTTAAGGGCTTTGTTTCCTTTTTTGTTTTTGGAATCTGAGAAAATTTTCGTAAGATTTTCAACAGTTAAAGCAAATTTATTCATAGTTTGATTAAATATACGTTAAAAATTAATGTAATATATATATATGAGTTCAATAAAAAAAACAGACCATTATTATCTTATAGATGGATCTGGTTATATATTTAGAGCTTATTATGCCTTGCCACCTTTATCCAGAAAAAGTGATGGACTTCCGACTGGGGCGGTGAGCGGCTTTTGTTCAATGCTTTTTAAGTTACTGGAAGACTCCAGATCAGATGACTCTATACATAAGCCAACTCATTTTGCAGTAATCTTTGACTCCGCAAGAAAGAATTTTAGAAATGAAATTTACAGTGATTATAAAGCTAATAGATCAGAAGCCCCAGAAGATTTAGCCCCGCAGTTTGAATATATAAGAAAATCTGTAAAAGCTTTTAACTTACCTTCTATAGAACTTCTTAATTATGAAGCTGATGACCTAATCGCTACTTATGCCAAACAAATTACTTCGGCTGGAGCAAAAGTAACAGTTATTTCTTCAGATAAAGACCTAATGCAATTGGTGTCAAGTAAAATAAGATTATACGATCCCATGAAAAGTAAAGTTATAGGAGAAAAAGAAGTTTTTGAAAAGTTTGGAGTAAAACCCAGTCAAGTTGTGGATGTTCAGTCCCTAGCAGGAGACTCTTCTGATAATATTCCAGGAGTTCCTGGAATAGGAGTAAAAACTGCTGCTGAACTGATAACAAAATATAAAAATTTGGATACATTACTTAGCAATGCTTCAGGAATAAAACAAAACAAGAGACGTGAAACATTAATTAATAATAAAGATAAAGCTCTGCTAAGTAGAAAGTTGGTAACATTAAAAAATGATGTTCCCGTAAAGGATGACCCAGATAGTTTTATTATTAAAGAGGTAAAAAGAGATATTTTGTATGATTTTTTGAGAGAAATGGAATTTAATAGACTATTAAGTCAAGCAATTAGTTTTTACGGTGAAGATAATAAAAGTAAAACTTTATCATTTTCTAAGTCTAAATTAACAAAAATAGACGTAAAACTTTACAAAAGTATTCTTAATGAAAAAGACCTAAATTCTCTGATAAAAAAATTAAATGAAAAATCAATAATTTCTGTTGATACAGAAACCTCTTCGCTTAATCCTTTAGAGGCTAATTTACTTGGAATTTCTTTAAGCTGCGCTACAAATGAGGCATATTATATTCCATTAGATCATAAAAATATAAAAGGTTTAAAAAAAGATTTGGTAATAAAAAAATTAAAGTCTCTTTTGGAAGACAACAGTATTAAAAAAATTGGTCAAAACATTAAATATGATTTTATAATTTTAAAAAACAACGGAATAGAAATAAGCCCAATAGAAGACACTATGTTGTTATCATATGTATTAGATGCAGGAAATAATAGGCATAATATGGACACTCTTTCAGAGCTACATTTAGGTCATAAACCTATTTCTTATAAAGATGTAGTTGGTTCAGGTAAAAAACAACTAAATTTTTCAGATGTAAATTTAAAAGAAGCAACCGAATATGCCGCAGAGGACGCCGACGTAACCTTAAGACTTTATGAAACTTTATTAGAGAGAGTGAACAAGGAAAAATTAAATAAAATTTATGAAATCTTTGAAAAACCGATGATTAAATTACTCTCAAAATTAGAAATGAATGGAGTTAAAGTTGATAATGAATATTTAAAGAAATTATCTAAAAAATTTGAGGAAAGATTAAAGAAAATAGAGAAAGAAATCTATAAACTTTCAGGTAAAGAATTTAACATTGGTTCACCCAAACAATTAGGAGAAATAATATATAATGATTTGAAAATTGCCAAACTAAAAAAGACAAAAAAGGGTAGTTTAGCAACAAATGCAAAAGTTCTTGAGGATTTGGCATTGAGTGGGCATAAATTTCCTAATTTAGTTTTAGAGTGGAGACAGGTTTCAAAATTAAAAAGTACTTATACTGATGCATTGCAAGAGCATATTAATAAAAAAACAAAAAGAGTTCATACTTCTTTTCTTTTAGCGGCAACTAATACTGGCAGACTTGCTTCAAGCGATCCAAATTTACAAAATATTCCAATTAAAACTTCTGATGGAAAAGAAATACGAAAAGCTTTTATCGCAGAGAAAGATCACATTCTTGTGTCGGCAGACTATAATCAAATAGAAATGAGAATACTAGCTGATATGGCTGATGTTAAAGCTTTAAAAAAAGCTTTTCAAAACAATCAAGACATACATTCTTTAACTGCTAGTCAAGTTTTCAATACTCCAATCGGAAAAATCACTGAAGATTTAAGAAGAAAAGCAAAAGCAATAAACTTTGGTATAATTTACGGTATTACTCAATACGGTCTCGCCAAACAAATTTCAGTATCAAATCAAGAAGCTTTAGATTTTATAAATTCTTACTTTAAAAAATTCCCTGAGATAAAAGAATATATGAATTCAACAATTAAGACTTGTAGAAGACAAGGTTACGTTACCAATATTTTTGGTAGAAGAATTCATCTTCGAGGCATTAACGATAAAAATTTTAGTGTAAGAAGTTTTCAAGAAAGAGCAGCGATCAATGCTCCTATACAAGGATCAGCAGCTGATATAATAAGACTAGCAATGATAAAAATAGATACACTTCTTGAGAATGAAAAAAATAAAGCTAAAATGCTTCTGCAGATTCATGATGAATTGATTTTTGAATGTAAAAAAAAAGATGAAAACAGAATTAAAAAAGTCATTAAAGATGGAATGACTTCTATCTCTAGTTCCGATCATCACATGTTTTCTATACCTTTAGAGGTAAGTGTAAATTCTGGCGATAACTGGGGAGAAGCTCATTAAACGCCTAAATTTTGACAACAAGATTTTGAGAATGAACATATGGGACAAACGATTGCACTAGTTGATGACGATAGAAATATTTTAACGAGTATAAGCATTGCTCTAGAGAGAGAAGGATTTAAAGTTCAAACCTATATAGACGGTGAGTCGGCTCTAATAGGTTTAACAAGAAATCCACCAGATTTAGCAATTTTAGATATCAAGATGCCAAAGATGGATGGTGAAGAATTGCTGAAAAAATTAAGAAAAAAAATGTCTATTCCAATAATATTTTTAACGTCAAAAGATGAAGAGGTTGATGAACTTTTAGGTCTTAAATTAGGCGCTGACGATTTTGTGAAAAAATCTGGAGGTTTTTCAACAAAAGTTTTAATAGAAAGAATAAGAGTTCAGTTAAGAAAAAAAAATAGCACAGTTGATGATGCTAAAAATATTATAACTCATGGAAAATTAAAACTAGACCCTTCTCAATTAGAATGTGAATGGGGAGGAAAACCATTGCCTGACAAACTCACAACTACAGAATTTTTAATCGTTAAGGAGTTGGCTAAAAGGCCAGGAGTAATAAAAGAAAGAGCTCATCTAATGGATATCGCATACAAGGAAAATACTGAAATTGAAGACAGAACAATTGACAGTCACGTAAAAAGAATAAGAAAAAAGTTTAAAAAGGTAGATGAAAAATTTTCTGCAATTGAAACTAGATATGGAAGTGGGTATAGATGGAATGTTAGTTAATGAAACAAAAAAAATCAGCATCTATACTAAGAAAATTTTTACTATTTAATTTAGGTGTATTTTCAATTCTAGGCTTGTTTACTATAATATATTTAAAAGCCGTTCAACCAAATTTAGTTAAAAAAAGAGCTGCAAACCATTACGTCATAATTAAAAATACGGTTGATCATTTACTAAGACTTAAGATAAATTTCACTAATCAAGATTTAAGAACTTTTTTATTATCCACTAGATTTTTATTTCAAAGTCTTGATAGAGTTCAATTTTTTAGCATGGAGGGTAATCTAATAGGAGATACAAATATTTTAGATTTGGATCAGAATGTGTTTCAAAGATCAGATATTATAATAGAGGAGTCAATTGATGGATTAGTACAAGAAAAAAGCCCTACTGAAAAATTAGCAAAAAAGCAAAATAAAGATTTAATTAAAGAAACAATATTAAAAAAGTATCAAAATGAACCAATTACTATTTCTGAAAAATTTCAAAATAATTTTTTTGTAAGCACCTTAAGTAAAATAAATTTTGATGGAAAAGATGTAGGCTATATTGTTGTTTCAGAACAAGCTAATGATATTCTTAATGCCGTTAAAGAAAGAAAAGCATTTGTTATTAGAACTGTCTTAGCAGTAGCATTAGTAATCTTAATTTTTTCTCTTTTTTTAAATAAATATATATTAAAACCTATTGGTCTACTAGTTTCATTTAGCGAAGCAATAAAAAAAAAATCTACAAAAAATATTGATATAAAAAATTTTTTTGTCCGAGAAGATGAAATAGGAAAATTAACAAAGTCTATAGACGAGATGACAAGGGAATTACAAAAAAGAACTACAAGAGCAGAAACTTTTTCAAATGATCTTGCTCATGAAATCAGAAATCCATTGGCTTCATTAAAGAGTGCCTCAGAACTTTTAGATAAAACTACTGAGAAGATGGAGAGTGAAAAACTATTAACGATTATTAATCATGATGTAGAAAGAATCGAAAGATTAATTACTGATTATTCGCAAATGCTTAAAGATGAAGCTACATGGTCTAGAGAAAGAATGAGTAAAATTAATTTAATTGAAATTATAAATAATGTGGCAGACGATTTTAGACAAGACCTAAAAAATCAAAATAAAAAAATTGATATAACTATTAAAAAGAAAAGTATTTCATCAAACGGTTATTATATCTTAGGTATTGAAAATAGACTTGAGCAAGTGGTAGCAAATTTGTTAGATAATTCCATTTCATTTAGTGAAGATAATAATAAGATAGAAATTATTATAGAGGAAAAAGCAAATAATATTGTAATATCAATAAAAGATGAGGGGCCAGGATTTTCTGAAACCTCAACTCAAAAAATATTTAAAAGATTTTACAGCAATAGACCTAAAAGCTTTGGAAAACACTCAGGTTTGGGACTTAATATTGTCAAAAATATTGTTGAATTACACGAAGGAACTATATTAGCGTCAAATAGGGTAAAGAAAAGAGGTGCCCAAGTTGAAGTATTTCTTCCAAAATTTTCTTAGCAATCTTTCTTGATAACTTTCATTTATATTGTTAAATACCTCTAAAATATGTCTCAAGATTTTAAAGTAAAAGATATAAACCAAGCTAATTTTGGAAGAAAAGAAATCTCATTAGCTGAAACAGAAATGCCAGGATTAATGGCACTAAGAAAAGAATATAAAACCAAAAAACCTTTAAAGGGAGCTAATATTCTTGGATGTCTTCATATGACCATTCAAACAGCAGTTCTAATTGAAACTTTGGTAGATTTAGGAGCAGAGGTTAGATGGTCTTCTTGTAATATTTTTTCAACTCAAGATCATGCAGCAGCAGCAATCGCTAAAGCTGGTATACCAGTATTTGCATGGAAAGGAGAAACAGAAGAGGAGTATTGGTGGTGCGTTAAACAAACTATAGAAGGAAAAAAAGATTGGAAACCAAATATGATTTTAGATGATGGTGGAGATCTTACTGCTTTAATGCATAAAGATTATAAAGATATGTTAAAAAATATCAAAGGTGTTTCGGAGGAAACAACAACTGGTGTTCTAGCTTTAAAAAAAATGGAAGCCAAAAAAGAACTTTTAATACCCGCGATTAATGTAAATGACTCTGTAACAAAATCTAAATTCGATAATTTGTATGGTTGTAGAGAAAGCTTGGTAGATGGAATAAAAAGGGCTACTGATGTTATGATGTCCGGGAAAGTGGCTATCGTTGCAGGATTTGGGGATGTTGGAAAAGGAAGTGCAGCGTCATTAAGACAAGCAGGTGCGAGGGTTATGGTAACAGAAACAGATCCTATTTGTGCTTTGCAAGCAGCCATGGAAGGATATGAAGTTGTATTAATGAATGATGCTATTAAAGATGCGGACATTGTAGTAACCGCTACAGGCAATAAAGACATTGTAACAGCTGATCATATGAGAAATATGAAAGACAGAGCAATATTATGTAATATTGGTCACTTTGATAATGAAATTCAAGTTGAAGCTTTAAAGAATTATAAGTGGGACGAAATTAAACCTCAAGTACACGAGATAGAACTGCCAAGCAAAAAAAGAATTATTCTACTAGCAGAAGGAAGATTGGTAAATTTAGGCTGTGCAACTGGACACCCTAGTTTTGTAATGAGCGCCTCTTTTACTAATCAGGTGATTGCTCAAATTGAATTGTGGAATAATTCAGACAAATACGAAAAAAAAGTTTATGTTTTACCAAAGCACTTAGATGAAAAAGTTGCCATGTTGCATTTAGATAAAGTTGGAGCAAAATTGACTAAAATGTCAAAAGACCAAGCAGACTATATTAGCGTTAAACCATCAGGGCCATTTAAACCAGATACTTATCGCTACTAAGTTAGTAGCTAATGATTATTAAATCTTTAGATCATCTCAGGTTAATTTCAAATAAAATTGCAGGAAAAATATCTGTAAAAGACTGTATTTTTCTAATTGGTGAAATTGGGGTTGGCAAAACTACCTTTACAAGAAATTTTATTAATTATTTACAAAAAAAAAAAGATGTTGAGGAAACAGAGGTTTTAAGTCCAACATTTAACCTATTATATGAATACGGTATTAAAAATTTAAAAGTAATGCATTATGATCTTTATAGAATTAAAAACAAAAAGGAGCTGGATCAGCTTGGTATTTTTAAAGAGGAAACAGACACAATTAAAATAATTGAATGGCCAGAATTGATTGAGTTAAATGCACCAAATAGATTAGAAATACATTTGAACTACTCCAACAAAGAAAATGAAAGAGAATTAACTCTCAAGGGATATGGAAAATGGAAAGATATTAACAAAAATGAATTATAAATTAAGAAAGATTTCTGGCGATGCATCATTTAGAGAATTTTATAGAGTCAAAAAGAACAATAAAACTTCAATTATAGTATTAGCAAAAAAAGAACAATATAAAAATTTAATTGTTTATTCAGTAGTAAATAAAATTTTAAACAATCATAATATTCCATCTCCCAAGCTTCTAAAAAATTATTATAAAAATAACATGATCGAAATTACAGATTTAGGGGATAAATCTTTCTATGACTATATTAAAGATAAAAAAAATAAGTTTAACCATTACAAAAAAATAATTAAACTGATTATTAAACTACAAAAGATTAAACTTAAAAATCAATATTATTTTAACGGAAAGAAGATTAAATTTACTAGATATTCTCTTAGCCACCTACATAAAGAATCAGATCTATTTTTTGATTGGTATTTAAAGTATTGTTCTAAAAATTTAAACCTTGGAAAAATAAAAAAGATATTTAAGAAAGAGCTAAATAATATTTATAAAAAACTCTATTTTAAAAATAATTGTTTTACACATAGAGATTTTCATGCATCAAATATTATGATGACCAAAAAAGGATTAAGTCTTATTGATAGTCAAGATGCAATAATTGGCAATCCTTTGTATGATGTGGCGTCACTGATCGATGATGTCAGGATTAAAATGCCCAGCAATTTGCAAGATAATTTATTTAAGTACTACACTCTAAAATCAAAATTGAAAGCTAAACATCAATCTTACTTAAAAAATGATTTTGATATTTTATCTGTGCAGAGAAATTTAAAAATACTTGGAATTTTCGTACGTCTTTATAAAAGAGACAAAAAACCAAATTATCTTAAATATTTATCTCACACTTGGATGCTTCTCGAAACAAGAATGAAAAATCCTATTTTTAATAAATTGAATGTATTATTTAAAAACTATCTGCCCTTAAAAAAATTGAAAAAGGTTAAAATATGAAAATTAAACACGGTATGATTCTAGCAGCTGGATTAGGAAAAAGGATGCAGCCCATTACTCTTAAAACTCCAAAGCCGTTAATTCAAATAGGTAAAAAAAATTTGATGGAGAGAGCTGTAGAACTATTAATAAATCATGGTGTAGAGGAAATAGCTATCAACGTACATCATCTACCAGGACAAATAAAAGATTTTATCGATAAAAAAAAATATAAAATTAAAATTATAATTTCTGATGAACAAGATATGTTACTTGATACTGGAGGAGGGATATTTCACGCAACTAAATCTTACAAGCATCCTTTTGTAGCAATTAATCCAGATACTTTATGGAGCAAGTCTTACCTAAGTGAATTAAAAGATTTGGAAGATCTATATTTTAAAAAGAAAAAACCTTGTTTATTACTCGTTA
>Ga0315315_10007359_pt1 | contig 10188 bp, 10 predicted proteins | sample M140m3416metaG_FD_203699 | JGI IMG/M metagenome (GOLD analysis project Ga0315315, IMG submission 203699) | Ammonia-oxidizing marine archaeal communities from Monterey Bay, California, United States - M1 40m 3416 | ecosystem: Environmental > Aquatic > Marine > Intertidal zone | place: USA... | reverse complement strand
TGGGCAATCTGTGACAGTGTGTCCTTTTCGCCGATTCGGTACGCCGCTGTCCCATCCGGCTGCACAAAATACCCGCCAGGTTTGCGAGTACGAGGAGAAGAATCCGGGAAAAGTTTTGGATATTTCTTTTCCAGCAGTTCAGCATCCGGTAACAGCACTTTCATTCCCGGACGAAGTTTTTTGGGGTCTCCAACGCGTTTGTGGTTATACAGTGCCAAAGCAGAAAAATACTGCGTCGTACCGTAAGCTCGACGGGAAATCTTCCAGTAGTTATCGCCCGGTTGTACTTCGCACACTTCACATGGTTCGTCTTCGGCTGATGCAGTCACCACACGGTTTTCGTAAGCAAACTCAGGTACATTGAACTTATCATAAGTCAGCCTCGATGAACCGGATTGCTGACCAACTGCCGGTGTCACTAAACGTAGTTGGGTACTTTCTTCAGATCCGGCATTCTTTAAAACGAACTCTTCGTCAGTCGCAAATACGGGGTCCGGGCTAATAGCCTCCGGTTCGCTTAAAGCTGAATCTGGTTCCGACAACAGCAGTGGTATGCTCGGTTCAGTCAGACCCGGACCAGGCTGAAAGTCGGCCTGTGATTCCTCGTCAAGCATGGCGACTGTAAGCCGGGACTCTGAATCTGTGTACTCGAAAGAGGCTGCTTCACCCTCCGGCAACGAATTGAATGACTCACTGCCTGTAATAGCTGCAGCGCCCCGGTCTGTAGTATCCACCAACAGCGATTCGGAACCACTTGCGCTTCCCGGAGATTCAGCATCGAACTCAAATCGAACATCTAACTCAGATTTTTCTTGCTCACGCACAACCCCCGGAATGTTAACGTTTGATTCCGGCTGCTCGACCGTCTGATCAGACGTGGATCCGACTACCTCCCAGCTGTCCTCCTGTGCCGCTGGAAACTGATTGTCTTCGCTAACAGGGTCCTGAGGAAAAAGCTCTTCTACTGACTCTTCCAGTGCAGTATTGGAATCCACTAACGGTTCTTCACTGTCAAAATCAAATGACGAAAATGCATCTTCTGCTGCATCTGTGGCACCAACGTCGGTCGCTGCGGTTAGTGATCCCGTTTCCTCTGGCCCCCTACGGGATGAATCATTGAACTCACCCGGTAAATCAACAAACGAAATTCCCTGCACATCTTCAGGCTGCTCAGTCTCGTCCGTCCGCATTCGATCCGTCGTTTGATCGAACGTCTCTGTCGGCGAAGTGGCTGGATCCAATTCCTCTGAATCCGCCAACAGCATCTGGTGACGATCGACATTCCGATACACCAACAAACCGAACGCTCCCAGCAGAATCATAATGATGAACATTCCCAGCTTAGCTTCGATGGCCATGCCACCTTTGCCGGGCTGGTAACCCCAATCATCGCCGGTAGACCCTACGGACTTGTCCACTTTGCCGTCCGGAGTTTTGCTGACCGGCTGCGTGGGTTGATGCGAATCTCCGCCGGAGTCGGGCGAAGCGGAGTTTTTGTTAGAACGTGCCATCCCTGGTGTCCTTTGAATATGGATTTCACAATCCGATCTTCCAGTGAGTGAAACGTGATGATGACCGCAAGGCCATCCTGCTTCAGAACTGAGGGCAAGACCTGAGACATCATGTAGTCCAGGTGCTTTAACTCTTGATTGACTGCAATTCGAAACGCCTGAAACACGCGAGTTGCGGGGTCTCGACGTGAGCCAGACGACCGAGTCGCCCGACGAACCAGTTCGGCCAGCTGTTCAGCTGACTGAATCGGTTGACTTCGTTGATGTTGCTGCAGGGCGTCAGCAATCCGTTCGGCCTGCGGTTCTTCTCCAAATTCAGTAATCACTCGCACAAGTTCATCACGGGAAATCGTACGAATAAACTCAGCGGCCGACTTTCCATGCGACACATCGAACCGCATGTCCAGTTCGCCCCCTGCATCAAATCCAAAACCACGATCTCGATCACTGAGCTGATCCGAAGACAGCCCCAAGTCCAATAACACTCGATCAACTTGTAACGCACCAACCGCAGCCAGTTCGTCAGCAGCCGCCGTATAAGAGGCATGAATAAGTGACGCATTTGTATCGTTGAGACGCTGAGCGGCATGCTCCAGCATCATTGGATCACGATCAAAACCAATCACTCGCCCGGTCTTGCCAATTCGCTTTCCAATTTCGACACTGTGGCCTCCAGCCCCGACAGTCCCGTCCATGACAGTTAGTCCAGGCTCGAGCTGCAACTGCTGCAGAACTTCGCGCAGCATCACAGGCTTGTGTACGGAAGAAGTCATGAGAACACACGCCATGAGTCAATTGACATCCAGAATGTAATTCTGAACAAAAATGGCACTGACGACTTGAGGAAAAGATGGTGAGAAAGTGGATTGCGGAGGCAATCGGAGAGACCAGAACGCAGAGATGCGCCGAATGAGGAGATTCGATAGTAGGCAACAGCCAAACCTGCGCGAAGACCAATCGCACGAAGATACAGCAGCCGTTCGCTTCTCCCGGCATCCATGCAGGGAAATGAGGCGAACGACTGCTGGCTTCCGAGGAAACCGTATCTCCGACGGACACATCCGTGTATCCGACGACAAATCCGCGAAGCCCGGTAGACCCAGCGGAAGGTGCATCAAAGCCGGCTATCATTCGATAAACCGGGGGTTGTCAATTGGCCGGGTACGATTCAGGAAGGAGCGCCACCGTTGAACACCGTGGAATTAGTGTGAGATGAGTCAAGAGCTTCGGATGTGAGTTCGTCGAATTGCGGCAGGTTCTGATTTAGATAAGAATTCCACTTGTCTCGGTACCAGATTTCGGCGTGATCATGAACTCCCAGTAAAACCATGTCGCGATCGCCCCGGTCGGAATCTAAAAGTCTCTCCGGAATGCGTATTCGTGCCTGCTTGTCGAGTAGCACTCGCTCTGCTCGAGAATAGAACAACCTCAAAAATCTGCGAACGTCAGCTCTTCCGGGCGACAAACTTGCAACCCGCTGGGCAAACTTATCAAAGGCCGCAGACGAATAGATTGCCACACACCCTTCATTGCCAGGAGCGAGGTACAATTCCCCACCGTCCGACACGTCCAGCCCTTGGCGAAGCTGACGAGGAATTGCCAGCCGAAGCTTTTGATCAATCGATCGATCGTATGTACCGGTACTTGCCACAGGGTTACAAATCCCAAAACTGATTAGTCATAAATAGCTATTATAAAAAGTTTTGTGGCAAATACCGACTTAGCCCCACGATCCCCCACAATTCACCATTCATCAACCGGACTCTATCCAGCGACCACAAGTCGTCAAGAGACACCGCTGAATTTGCCCTCGCCACCAGCGGCCAATCTGGACGCAGGTTGTTGACTGACACGGGATTGCTGCAATTCAGGAATTTCTGAATCGGAAGGCATCAACCTCTCACGTTCACACTGTCAGGTTCCGGGACCAGCCCCAGGCAATAAGAGCCACACATCATGAACGTCTGGTTCATGAGTGTTTTTGCACGTTGGGCTCTGCTGTAATCAGTCCAGACAGTAGACCATCGAAAGCCTCAACGGCAGTGTCCCAGCGAAAATGCTGCTGAACGACATCAAAAGCACGATTGGCCACCAGCCGACGACCGTTGATATCTGCCAGTAGGTTTGTCAAAGCGTCCGTTAAAGCGGCGACATCATCAGGCGGTATAATCCAGCCTGTGACACCGTGCTCAATAATTTCCGGCACACCGTCAACGTTAGTCGCAATTACCGGTAGTCCGTGAGCCATGGCCTCCAAGACAACATTAGGAAGACCTTCCCAGGCTGACGGCAGTGCCAGAACATCAGCTTGGGCCATCCATTCCGCGACGTTGGACTGATATCCATGCAGTCGAACACATCCGCTGAGGCCTGTAGCAAAAATCAATTGCTGCAATTCACTGCGTAACTCGCCATCGCCCAGAAAATCGACGACGACACTTTTTCCGGGTTGCACCGCCATCGCAGCTACTGCATTTACCAAATTCTGAGGTCGCTTTTGCTCCGTCAGTCGTCCAACAAAAAGAATTCGTCGTTCTGAATCGTCACGGTCAATTCGAATCGGAGGAGGATCCGGAATATCAACGCCGTTGCGAATGACCATTATCCGTTCTTCGCCAAGACCACATAGCCAACCATGGACATCCGCCACATGTTGGCTTACAGCCACGTACTTTCGGGTCAGCCCACGAGTAAGACGATCCGTCCATATCACCCACTTCCTCCGATCAGCCACCCGAATCCCGGACACGACTGCCCGCACACCTGCCAGCCACCCGGAAAGACGTCCCACAATGTTCGCCTGATGCAGAAAACAAACCAGCACATCTGGTCGCTGTCGCCGCAGAACACGCCGCAGGCGGAAAATCGCCCGCACGTCTACAAATCCACCGCATCCCAGAGCCGTCACCGAAATTCCGGCTGCCTCCAATTGGCCCGACAAATGCCCAGCATTGCGCAGGCTAACTACATTAACTCGCCAGCCTCGATCGAGGAGCCCAGTCGCAATCCGAACCAGAGCCCGCTCGGCTCCACCGGGATCCAGTTCATTGATGCATAACGTGACTGTCGACGCTGCACCCTGACTCCCCCGCTGGTGCGATCCTCCGTTGTACTGGTGGCCAGAAGACGACATAGAACTCAATCCACCTGAAACAGACAGGAATAAAACGCATAACACAACCTGGAATCGGCAGACCTAGCTGAAACCACCCTGTGGATAGTCGACCAGCCAGCCAGCCCCCAACTCAGCATTGAAAACCGTCTTGTAGCAACAAGTTGCTCGACCATATCATCTTCCGTGATTGCAGAATGCGGTAATTGCACCATTTTACTGCAGCCAGCCCTGAACTGTGGTTTGAGCATGGAAGCACAAACCTGATGGATCGAATTATGAATCGCCGAGTCCTGTTTGTTACGCAAAGGGCAGTCTGCGCGCTGTTATTTGTAAGACAAATTGTGATCTGCGCGCTGATTCCACTGTTGGTTACCGGCTGTTCGCTGTTTGATCAGGCCAACTCACTCAGCAGTCTGTTGCAGACTGATGCCGTCTTACCCGACCAGACACGATCGGAATCCAGACAATCCCCGGCTGACGATTCACCCCCCCTAGTTGACCAAATAGATCAGATTGAACAAGAGTTTACTAAAACATTGGATCAGTCATCTGCTCCAGCCGGGCGATTACTGGACCCGGAGTTCGGTACTGCGGGTCATAGCCTCACTCACGGCAGGTCCACCTATTCGGACAGCACATACTCAACAACGACTCATCCTGTTTCCAGAGCTCGAGATCTTTTCGACGACTCAGCCGAAGAGGATACGCCTCGCTCAGATCCTCGTTCTTTACAATCAATGGAACGAACGATAAACGCCATGGCCGCAAACCAATCGGAGCAACAGAACCACCAGAGTTTTCAACCGATCGTAGAGCCAGTCAACGCAGAATCTTCAGGCACCGAACTTCCTCTCAATTCCGAAAGAACTCCTCAACAAGAGGAAGCGTCAGGCTTCGAACGCTTGAAAGGTTTTCTGCCCGAAAGCAACCCCGGCAATCTACTGAAACGCCAGTTCGAGAACATTGCGGCACCATGGGAATGGAATCCATTTGGCGCTAGGGAAGACAATCCGAATCCCCCCGACCAATCCCCGGAAGACACTGTCGAGGTTAATCCCACGGAACCGCAGGCGACTGGTTTGATAGCCTTGACCAGTTCTGACGAATTGCTGCAGACATTGATCGACACATCGGAACAGGAACTCAACACGTGGCCTCAGACTGAGAGCGGTACTCCACTACAGCCTACTGAATTTCGACGACGACAGCTCAATATACGGCTCTTGCGATTGATCGCAGATGAACCTGCTGCTGCGGCCGAAGCTATTGATCTGATGACTCCGGAGGAACAAGAATTTTGGCAGGAATTGATTCTGGGGATTTCACAGTTCCGCAATCCCAATCAAAACGTCGAATACGATCAACACATTGCTGCCACAATCGGACAGTTGCGACAGGCCGTACAACAATTGGAACCTCTATCGAGTCTGTCCATTGGCCGGCTCGACTTCTGCAGTAAGATTCACAAGTTCGGAATGATCGACACATTCCCCTCCAATACATTTGGACCAGGTGACCGTCTGTTGATCTATGCTGAAGTCGAGAATCTGCAACCCGAATTATCACCGCTGGACACCTATCGCACATCATTCAGTGGCACGCTCGAAATCTGGTCAGATTCATCAGAAGAACCCATTGAATCATGGCCCCATGCGTCGATTACAGACGACTCGACAACCCGACGATCTGACTTCTATCAAAATTATCAGATCACGCTGCCGGCCCACTTGCCTCAGGGTGATTATGAAATCCGCCTGCAGGTACGAGACGACATCAGCGGACGCAGCGTCGACTCCACTCTAAAGTTTGCGGTTCAGTAGACATTGGTTTCCCCCTGCGAGGTAGTCTCCGACAGATGCGGAAGGCCCCCAGCATCCAATGCTCCGCAGTAAACGAACTGCAACCACCTGCAGACGTGTCACTGCACCGAACTGACTGACTATCCAGTTCACAAGTCGCAAACCTATACTGTTGTGCCACTTACGAACCACCCAAATCGCACCGTATGCAATTGGCACGAAATGTGAATAGCTCTCACTCTGTCTCAAATCTCCAAGGCACAACGGAGCGACAGAGTTATGTCAGATGCATGCAGCGCCCCCCCCGCAGAACTCGATCCCGACGAGGGAATCGAAATTCAACTTCCAAACAAACACGTTGAACAGGAAAATACGAATTCATTCCTCGATCGATTCCTGAGCAGCTTCTTTGACGAACGAAACATCAAATGGCTACTGGTCATTGGAGCTGGAATTGTTTTTGGCTCTTCTTTGGTGCTCGTGACCCGCGAATGGTCTCACTGGCCTCTCGCACTCAAGTACCTCACTCTTCTGGGCTATACCGCCGCCGGATTCTGCGCCGCAGAACTTTTCCGCAAACGATTGGGACTTCGCACAACCGCGAAAGTCCTGTACTCTCTCACTCTGTTGCTGCTAGCAATCTGCTTTCTGTCGTTGAGCTGGATATCGTCCACCACCGCGACTCAGGTAAACCTCAGCTTTGTTGAGTTGCCTCTTCTAGTTCCGGCACTTGCTCTGACGTGGTTCGCCAGTAACCGCATTTTCGACTTTCTTTTGAATGGTCGGCAAACGACGTTCGTTCTGAGTTATCAACTGCTCTGCGTTGCAGGAATCATCCCCGGAGCCGGCTCTGCGTTGTTCGCCGTTGGTTTGATGCTGAGTCTCTGGCTGGTATTCACCGCAGGAGTCATCAAAGTCAATCGACACATCTTCTGGCTGACCGAAGGCCGTAATCACCTGGTCGAAAAATTTGAACGCATGACAATCCTACGAGCCATCGAACTGGAAGACGGCAACGTTAGCGCTGCTGCTCGTCGTCTTGAAATTCATCGCCAGAGTTTACAGCAGAAAATGAAACAGCTGCGACTGCGGTGAATTTTCAATCAGTCGTCACTTCAATTCGGCGTGGTTGGGACCGATTTGCACGCGGCAGTTCGACTCGCAGAACTCCGTTGTTCAGTCGTGCGGCAATGCGATCGTGATCGACTTCGTCACTGAGGATGAAGGAACGCAGGAAGTCCCCGACTTTGTATTCTTCGTGAACAATCATTCCGTCACTATCGTCACGATCCTGAATGCGGCCAAACAGCGTCAGCCGATTATCCTGCACCTGCAGATCGAGTCCTTCACTGGTGACTCCCGGCAAGTCAGCATACAGAACCAGACCTTCCGGGGTTTCGTAAATATCAATCGGAGGATTAAACAACAAACGCTGCTCGTGCACACCACCACTGAGGCCGCTCGCCTGTTCCGCAGCGGATGCTTCTGGCACTCGGTGAATACTGACTTCGTTGATATCACTCATAATGTCGCCCCTGCTGATTTCTGTAGAAATCCGCCTGTGCCGTGATGACAGAAATCATTCCGGTCCTTCCGTAACCGGGATGTTGCGAGCCACACTGGAAGCCGCTTTGGCAAGTGTGATGCGCAGAACTCCGGAAGTGTATTCCGCCTTCAAGCCGTCTTCTTCGACGCGGTCGGGCAGCTGAATTGTTCGCTGCCAATTTCCCTGAAATCGTTCCTGACGCCGAAAAGTATCGTCGCGGGCTTCCTCGGGTGACCGTCGAATTCCCTTGATCGTCAAACGCCCGCCAGAAGCTGTCACTTCAAGATCGCTAATATCCACGCCAGGCACTTCGGCAGTCAGCACGAAATGCGACGGTTTTTCAATGAGATTAATCATTGGAAACCGACGAGCCGAGCGCACACCGTGCAGAGAAAGATTGACTCCCTGCAAGAGCCTGTCGACTTCGCGTTCCAGATCCTGAAACGCGTCCCATCCTTGTCCCCAGCGGAATACCGGCATTTCTGTGACTCCTGAACTGAGACAAAACCGTACGATCAACGCAGTCAGCTCGCCTGAAACATAACCTCATGTCACCTCATTGCATAAGTCATGCCGATTCCATGCACCACAGCTCAGAACGAAGATAGAAAACCCGACATAACGCGTTTATTCAAAGACAGTTACGTCTCCCCAATCTTGCAGCGTTTTTATTGACCGCTAGAGTACTCGCTGCCAAATTTACAGACCGCAGGGCGAATCGGTTGCCACATGCTGCGGGACGCTCAGAATGAGCTGGCAACATTTCCCGGCCGAGTGACCACTGCCACTCGCATTTCGTTCTGTGCCCAGTTGAGATCAAATCATGGCCACCGCATCGCCGTCATCTCATGCCGTCTACGTCGGCAGCTTTGATCCACTAACTCTGGGACATCAGGACATCATCGAACGCGGCGCAAGAATCTACGAGCGACTGACAGTTGGAATCGGCATCAATCCCGACAAGGCAGCTTTCTTTGGACCGGAAGAACGCGTGGCCATGTGCCAGGAGTCTTTGAGTCATATTGGTAATGTGGAGATACGAACATTCGAAGGCTTAGCTGTGGAATTTGTTCGAAGTTGTAACAGCCGAGTGCTGTTACGAGGCGTCCGTTCGCTGATGGACATTGATTCCGAATTCACGATGTCTCTGGCAAATCGAGTCCTTGACGAAGAGATTGAGTCAGTTTTCCTTATGTCGAGTGAAGGCTACAACCACATCTCAAGCTCACTCATTAAGCAAATCGCGAAACTCGGCACGGCTAACGATCTGGAGAAACGTCTTGCCGACTTCGTTCCCGGGGCTGTAATCAAAATGCTACTCGAACGCTTCAATTGACAGCCACCGCTCGATGTTGAACGTGTGTCGGATTTTCTTTACAGATTGAGTCCATCTTCAACTGCCCGAAACCACGACGCATACTCAACCGGTTGTGATGGACTGGCTAACGCCCCGGCATGAGAGACTAAAAGAAGGTGAATGCCCGGCAGCAAACGTTGTAGCTCATTCTCATTGGCCTTCCTCAGTATCGGATCTAAATCTCCAGCGACTTGGTTTAGCACAACTGCCACGACAGAGAGTCCGCGGTTTTTCGCGGCCTCAACGGTAGCCAGCGTCTGGTGAACTGTTCCCAACCGATTCTCGGCCACCAACAACAAAGGTGCGTTCAGCTTCAATGCAAGGTCAGCCACCAGCAACCGATCCGACACAGGACTCAATAATCCACCAGCACCCTCGACCAATACGAAGTCAGCATCGTCTTCCCACGCCTCAAATCCACGAATTAACGCATTGTCCAAGACCTCACTGCCCTCCAACTGAGCCGCAATGTTCGGAGCCATCGGTGCCATGAAACGTTGAGAACAAATGCGATTAACCAGTTCCGGGTCGTTCGAATCGACACCGATGGCTGCGGCCAACCGCTCGATATCTTCCCAGACCAATCGCCCGTCCTGCTCTATGGCTCCACTGCACACCGGCTTCCATACTCCGACGCGATGACCATTTTTGCGTAACTCCTCCAAAATTTGGCACGACACCCAGGTCTTGCCTACTTCGGTGTCGGTGCCGGAAACAAAGAGCGTCTTCATTGTGAATCATCGGTGCAGAAAGGCTAAATTGTATCCGCGTAATTCTGCGGACGATCGAGTACTATAGTGATTGGAGGGGATAGTCGACCCCTACGATAGTCGAGCCCAACTCTAGTTTTAAGTCGGTTG
>Ga0315315_10007357_pt1 | contig 10191 bp, 13 predicted proteins | sample M140m3416metaG_FD_203699 | JGI IMG/M metagenome (GOLD analysis project Ga0315315, IMG submission 203699) | Ammonia-oxidizing marine archaeal communities from Monterey Bay, California, United States - M1 40m 3416 | ecosystem: Environmental > Aquatic > Marine > Intertidal zone | place: USA... | reverse complement strand
GCATTATCAATGAATAAGACCCTTATCCTAGATATTGATAAAAAAAATTCTAAATTAAAAGAATACTATATGTATGCTATACAAAGTTTAGATTCATTAGAAAAACTTAAATTTACAAGGAAGCACGCTATTATTAAATATCATCCAGATATAGAGTTTAATGATTATAATTCATACAAAGGGTTTATGATGCATATTATTTCACTTAAATAAGTTAAATTTGAAGGGATTTAATAATATATAATAACACATCTTTTACTATGGAGAAAATCCCTATCAGTGTAATTGTAATTCTTTTGAGTCAATTATCATCTATTGGATTTGGTATTTTCCCAAGAAATACTATTAAAAATTTTCAGACACATTCTAAGCTTTAAAAGATGTATAATAAACTAGAGAGAATAAGATTAAATAGTTAACCCATAATGGAATTCTATTTAAAATAGATAAACACATATAATATAGAATAGAAAATGAAAGTCCAAATGATATCATTTAAAAATTAACGTATAATCTTTTAAATTTGATAAATTTAAAGATTATAAAAACAAAATAATTATGGGCGAATACAAACCAGCAATCGCTGCGGCAGCAAAACACATCTATGGAGAAGAATGTAAATATATAAATTTTGATCAAATTGAAGAATGCATCACGAGTTTATATGGCGATGAATGTGATAATGGTGGAATGGAAATGGAACGTTCTAAAATGGAGCCGATCTTAACGATTGTTTTAGGTAAAGAAGGTGTGGATCTCCTTACATTCGTGAGAGGATTAAAGGTTCTTCTTAATGAAGAAGAACCTGGTGCGGAATACCCCATTAAATGGATTTATGACATAGAAAACGGTACTAGTTCCATAGAAAACAAATAACGTTTATTTAACTTTTAACAATCGCAACAACAATGCCATTTCCCCTTTTATAATCTTCTTTATTTAAATGGACAAATCCTTCATCATATGTGTCTATTTTTTTTAGATCGTTGATTACCCTGTCTGAACCAAAGAAAGGGTGACCAATTACCTCACCAGTAATATCATGCCCGAGGGTTGCATAGGTAAAACCTTGAACAATGATTGGATAACGATTCTTAACAACCATTGTGTAGACACCTCTACACCTTCTGAGTTGTGGTGAATAAAGGTTAATCGGAAATGTCCATTGATCAGTAGTTTGATTGATAACTGGGTGATATGGAGTAAGTGTTAGTGTTGTGACGGTATTTCTTATAGTTGAAAGTAGTTCCTCCCCTCCATAAGAGTCTGTGTAAACAAGACATTCTACTTCACTAATTGGTGTTTCATTATAGTTATTTGGATCACATGTAAGGATTTGGTCACCTTTTTTGATATCTTGAATCTGTTTAACAGATTTATCTGCCATAAGAACACCACTGGTGCCTATGCAACATCCTCCACCTGCATTATTGTAAGCAGACATACTCCTTAGAGGTGCGGGTGCTGCCTCTTTAACCTGGAAACGCATCCCACCACCTCTTGTTACAACGGGTGGTTTCACTTTAACAATATCAGGTTTGGGAGGAGGAATTGCTTCAAAAACAGTTGAAATATTATCACAGATACGGTCAAACATAGGTGTCTTAAAATTAAAAATACCTTTATCTTTGAAATTATTACACATTTCATTCATATAGGCACCCTGTAGTGATCTGAGGTAATGGATACCCCAACGTGAAAACCAATCTTCCCTTTCACCATCCGATGTCATATTTAATGCTTCTTTAACTTGACCTGCAAAATCAAGGAGAATATTATGAATATATGTATCTTTTGTTTCTAAATGATATCGGGTTAGTTTTTGATAGAAATCATTAATCATAGTTTTAAAACTTTCATCATTAAATTTCTTAAGATCAATACATTGATTAATCGTATCAATTGCTTCCACTCTAATAAGTTGACGCTGTATCATAGCAACATTACATGTATTCTGGGTTGAAACTACTTCTTTATGAGGGAGAATTAATGTTGCAACAGTAAATTGCTTATTTTCTGTCCGCCTACTTCCGTGTGCCCTCTCTACAAGTGATCCTGAACTAGATACGTCTATATCAAAAACAAGATTCTTACTCTTACCATATTTTAAGGAATCAACTGTTATTTCAAAAGAACTATTTCCATCTGTGAATTTTGCATCATGTGAAAGGTCTATTCTAAGTTTTGGATTATATAGTGAGGTTGTGAGAAGGTTACTTATACCGTTAATAAATACACTTCCAAGAATAGACGCATCTGGAATGAAAGAATAACCATCTCCACCTGAAATGTTTGATATATTCATTAATAGACCAGAATCAAGATTATATCCAAAACCATAGGTTGATATCATACATTTAAAATTCTCATCTCTAAAATATTTTTCAAGCATTGCTTCATGTCCACGGGGTGGTTCTACATTTGGAATACCATCTGTAAGGAGGATAATGCCTTTATTTTTTTCAGGAGGGGATGTTTCCTTAAGAATATCAAGTGAAGAAATCATCCCTCCCCACATATTTGTATTGCTGACTGGTTTTAGAGAATCTAATTCTGAAGAAATAAGAGCTTTATTTTCTGCGGTACATGCTTGATTCTTAACAACAGTAACTGCATGTGAACTAAATGTAACAATTGAAATATTATCTTCATCTTCAAGACTATATAAGATAGTTTTTGCTGCTGAAACAGTTAAAGAAAGAACAGAAATTCCATGACTAATCTTTTCATTTTTATTACCCTTGAGAGTAGCTTCTTCAAACATAGAATAAGATACATCAATACATAGGACTACATCAATTGGTGGTCTCTTTTGAACTTCTGGGGTATTAATAGAAACAACCAGTTTTCCATTGTGATAATATTGATCAACTGTAATTTCATCTAACTTTTCTTTGTAAGGTGTGAGTTTTGTATCCATTATTTTTGATTCAACTTTTAATTGATCACTTTGTAATTTATCACGAATTGAATCAATACTTCTTTTCATTGCAATATTATCCGTAAGGTCCTGTTCATATAGTGGTGTCTGTGTTAATGGAGATACATTTTTAACTTCAAGCCATTTTAAAATACTATTTTTTTCATATGTATGACCCGCTGGGTCAGTAACAGGATCAACGAGTAGGTCTCCTGTAATAGGACAATAAAAATCTGGTGGGATAAAGATCCTTTCTTCCGGTTCCGGTTCTGGTTCCATAATTTGTTATTACTATTAATAATACGCAAATTATATTTAAATAGTATAATTATGATGTTACCTACGAAACTCAACCGTATTAAAATCTCTATCTAGAGGGACAATTATAGGTTTCGCTTTTTCACTATATGGTGTATTATAACACATTAGAGTATATGTTCCAATAAGGACAAAGAGAGGGATATACTCTTCCCAACTGACTTTTCTTATCTTCTGAATGTCTTTTTCAAGAGTTTCTATATCTTTTTTCATTTCTTTTTGTTGTTTGTCCAGGTCTTGAACAATTTCAGAGACCTTTGCACACATTGTTAATTACTTAACATATAATTAATTGTCAAATTTAAATAGATGGGTATTTTACAATTTATGCTTTCTAAAGATTTATTATGAAAATAAAATAATAATATAATAAAATACTTAAAATTAATATCATTAATTGTATTAAATAGGTATTTAATGCCAAGACACCAGTTTATTGGAAAGCAAGTTGATAAAACAGAAAACTATATTCAAACAAATGTCACGTTTGAAGATATCTTTAATAATCCAAAAATGGAAAACATAAGTAAACCAAATTACCAAGGTTCCCTTGTAGAGGAAAAAATAGAGAAAATGGCAGAAGAATATCTTAAAAATCCACTATTACTAAAATTTAAAAATCATATCATCATTGGATGTTTAAAAAATAATTGGTATATTATTGATGGACAGCACCGAATAGAAATGGCAAAATCATTATATAGTAACCATGGTGTCAAAGATCATTTAGTCTTTTGTTGGTATATTTGTAGTAAGGAGGAAATTATGAAAGATATCTTTCGTTCTGTGAATATAGATTCTTTAAAAAACCAATATTATGTAAGTGATAATGATATTAAACAAATAATCAGGGAAGAATTTACGGGAAAACTAAAAGATTACCATAAAACACATTTCGCAAATAGAAAAACAGAAACAGGGAAAACGAAAACAATTGAAGAATTCGTAATAGAACTTGAGGAAATAAAATTCTTTGATAAATTTTCTAATTCACAAGAAGCATATGATTCTTTGAAAAAGGAAAACAATACTTTTTTTGATATCAATAGATATTCAATTAATTTAGAAAAAAATCCAACCGTTTATTATGCACCTGAAAAGAAAATTATGAATGACAAAATTATCTTTTCACTGAAACGGAATAACTTTGTAGAGTGGTTGGGTGATAAAACAAAAGCACCCTACCATAATACTCGTGCTATTAAAGCAAATATAAGTGCTTATAAAAGAAAAGCAGTGTGGAGGAGAGAATTTGGAGAAAACGATACTGGTATCTGTCCTATTTCATTTTGCAATACGGTATTAAGGAAGGGTGTTAAAAATGGATTTCAGTGTGGTCATATTCAATCGGAATATAATGGTGGTGTAACGGATGTTATTAACTTACGTCCAATCTGTTGTGGTTGTAATCAGGCAATGGGTAAAACAAATTGGGGAGATTGGGATACATCATAATAAATTTGAATAATATTTAATTTTTTTTTATCTTTTAATATAAATATGTTTACTGTATCAAAACAATACATTAATCATCGCTGTGGACTCCATTTGGCAGAATATCAACAAAAAGACCCTATAACAGGTAAATTGGGGATTATTAATGGCAATGGTAAGTTCACAGCATGTCATGACCATAAACACATTACACGTGAAAAATACAATGAAGTTGTCCCTAAGATTATTGATGAATTTGTAGATGCTGGGTTTGCTAAAACCCAAGAGTCCTTTGAAAAAGAGATCAATGTTTGTGAAGAGTATGAACATCTAAAAAAGGACACTATCAGTCCGGGTAAAATCACTGCACAAAAAACAACGAAATCAAATAGTCTGGTAAGGAAATATATGCCCCATATCCATGAAGTTGAGGATCATAAGGGGTCAAATATTCTAAAACTTTGGACAAGAGAAAAGATCACAAAAGCATTCAAATCCCTTGATAAACCCAATGCAACCGTGAATAGTAATTTTTCAGAATTCAAAAGGGTGATTAAATTCAACCCAGTTACGATCTACTCTCCAATTATGACAAAATCAATTGTAAAGACACTAGAATGCAAAACAGTATTTGATCCATGTATTGGATGGGGAGGACGTATGATAGGGACGACATGTTTAGGTGAAGGTTATCATTACACAGGATGTGAACCTTTTACAAAAACCTTCAATGGTTTAGAAGGGATGGTAAACGATCTAGATATTGGAGATCAAGTAACACTTTACAATAGAGGTGTAGAAACTGTTCTAGAAGAATTAGATGATCAAAAGTTTGATATGTGTTTGACAAGTCCACCCTATTTTGATCTTGAAGTATATTGCCATGAACCGACTCAGTCAATAAAGAAATACGAAAAATATGAAGAATGGATTGATAATTTCATAAAACCAATTATTGAATATGTTTGTACACATGTAGAAAAGTATAGTTGTTGGTCAGTGAAAAATATCAAAACAGATAAAAAATATAATCTACTAGATGATGTGGTTAGAATCCATGCAGAGAATGGATGGAAATTAGATAGAGAATATTCTATCAAAAAAAATACTAATAAGAATAAGACAGCAGATGGAGATGTTACTTATGTGTTTTCTAGGGAATGATAACCTTTGTGTATCCTCCAATATAGTCAATATTAATTGAGATATGTAGTTGGTTAGAGGATCCTGCACCGTCTATTTTCGCTGAGAATTTAAGTGGATCACCATTACCTATATATCCACCATTATGTTCGCCTTTCTTTTTACCGGTTTTAAGAATATGTTTAGACCATTCTAATGAACGAAAATCTAGTAGATTGCTATCAAAAATCATTAAATAATAAGATTTAATACCTTTTTTCCATTCAGATTCATCTCTAGACAATAGGACATATTTATCACAGTGATTTTGTGATATAAATTCAAGTTTTTCTTCAAATGATGGATATTTTTTAGTCCTGTGACTTGTTATCTTAACAATACCATTTTCTATCTGACCCGATTTGTTTTGATATGAAATTTTTGAAGTTTCATCTAGAGTATCTGCACCTGATTGATGACCTCCGCCGACCCAATTACTTCCATTTGGATTTATACATTGGTCCCAAATATCTTCCCACAATTCCGCTTTAACTGGAAATCTGTATAGTTCATGATGTTTCATCAATTTATTTTTCAAACAACTCATAAGCATTGTTTTTTCTTGAATTTCAACTTCAGAATATTTACCTTCTTCTCTAAGTTGTTTTTCGTATTCCATTACTTATGTTTTAATATATACTTATTATTATTTTCAAATTTGATATAGGGATATTGAATAAAAATAATATAGAAAGAATGGGTGTTGTAATCAATGTGAAGAATATAGATGGTGAAGAAGATACTAAAGAAAGTTGTTGTGATAGATGTTTCCATTTCTGGGGTGAAAAACATCCAATGTGTTTGATATGGTTATTCATTCTATTTATCGCTGGTATGGGAATAGGTATTAGCGAATATGGTAAATCAAATTAAATTTGATTAATATATAAACATATATTAATGGAAAAGTATAATACTATGAGAGAAATTTCAAGACCTGAAAAAAGTATGCTCCATCATATAATAAATGTGGGTGATGGTGTGAATTTTCAGAATAGTAACTACCCTTTCTGGGGAGTATCTGAGAATAACCGGGAATATATTGATAATTGGATTAATGCAGGTGATATCCTTTGGTTTTGTCAGGAAACAAGTGATACATTTAAAGTAATTGGGATGAGCGAATATACCCATGCGTTTGATAGTATTGATGAACCACTGATTCAACTGAATATTGTTGAAAAAGAAAAACAAAATTGGGATGACCGCGTTGTAAATGATATCCAAATCCATTATAAAAACCTATACAATACGGGAAAACAATCTATTAGTATTGAAAAGTATGGAAATGAAATATCTACATACGGTGGACCAGAAGGGAAATTTTCAAATGATGTAGATTTATTTAAACATTATGATGGGTTTAAATTTTATGCAGAACCAAAATAATTAATCATGCGTTACTAACAACAAGACGTGGTAAATAATACTCTGCTCCAAAACGCCCTCCTCTGACCCTCTCAATCTTTAGATAATGTAGGTTTTTAAGGAAATTAATAATATTATCAATTGATCCATTTTTTACTCTATTTATTTCGCTAATTTTTTCTAGATAACTAATCCTTTTTGGAATTTGTTCTAAATCAGTTTTATTTTGTTCCTTTATTTCTTGAACCTTCTCTTTATTGAATTGATTTAATTCTTCAACATATTGGATACATTCATCTTCAATATCACTGTCAATAAACATGGGTGATTTAAATCTTGGTTCTGACATCCTTTGACCATCAAGGATATCTTTTTTACAGTTTTCAAAGTCTAGTTTTTTTTTATAATAGTTAATTTCTTTCTGAATCATTTTCGGAAAAATACATTGAATGAAATCAATATAATCAGGAATTGAGGTATGTTCTTCAACTTTATTCTTTTCTAATATATCAGAAGGTGTTAATTTTAGTTTATTAATCCATTCTTTAAAGATAGGGTCACAGTTTGAATTATTTATCTTCCTGTATATATTTACCGTATAGAGTTTACTATCGCGCGGGTATTGTGAATTTTCTCTGAATACAATATAGGGTTTGAGTAATTGAACCATAAGTTCCATATATTGTTTCTCATAAGATATATCATAATCGTCAATATTTTCGATATACATTTTATAGTTTGCAATGAACTATAAAAATATCAAATTTGATAAATATTTAAAAACCATTGCAAAATAATTAATAATGGAGAATATTGATCTTACAAAATATAATTGTAACTATGAAATTCAATTTGTTCAACTTATGGTAGAGGTTCTCAAACCTTATATTGAGTTTCAATCGTTTGATACAGAAGAAAAACGTGTAAACCTTGTGGGTGAATCTGTGCCTAAGAAAGGATTACGAATATTCTTAAAAAAAGAAAATGGGATCCAAGAATCAATCGATGAGAACGGTTTTATTCAATTCATCCAAGTAGATTTTTCAACTATTCGCAGCGAACTGAAAGAAAAGTATACTGATGAATTAACTAAGGAACAAGAAAATAAAAGGAATTTTGATACAATTACAAGAGGAAATATGGGTCCCTATGGTGGACGATCAAAACCCCACGATATGGGTCAAAACGAGTATGATGAGAAAATGGAATATTATGGATACCTACACAAGATCACCATTAATCCCCCACAACCGCACACACTTCCTGAATACGAAAAAAGAATTAGAGCAATTAATTATAATATCCGTAAGTTAGAAGATATCGGTAAAATATGTTACGGGAGGACAAGGACGATTCAAGATGTTCTTCATTTCCTTAATAATGTGAAAGACCATTATAATTTCAATCCAATTACATAATTGTACAGCATACTATATGGATTTCTACCTTCTTCTTTCTACCATCATCATCATCATCACTTTTTTGTTTCTTTTTTTTCCCTTGAGGAACATCTTCGGCAATGATATCGTTCATTCCCATGATACCTCCTTATCAATAAATACGAATCGTTATTAAAATATGCTGTTAGAAGGATAAATACAACAATTAGCAGTAACGCGATGAAAATATTCATTTGATATGAATTCTGTAATAAATATCAAATTTATACCAACGTTTTCGAATTGGTATACTTCCCACCACGAACATTTTCATAACCATATAATTTTATACTCTCATCAGTATGGTATTGTTCTACTTCTTCAGAAAAAAATCCATCACATACTTCCAGGATTTCATAATTAACTGGTTTAAACTTTTGAGTTACTTTAGAACCTCCACCTGAAAAATGTTCTTCTACTCTACGTTTAATATTATTGGTTTTTCCTATATATATCTTATAACCTTCTAAATAAAGTTTATAAATATATGTTTTTTGATTTAAATCAATAAATTGATATTTAGGAGAACTATACATAGGAGAACCTGTTTTTGCATATGCTTTTGGATTTCTGATAAGTTCTCCTAAAATTGTATAATATTGAGATGGAGGTGGAACCATACCAGATAATTGTAATAAACTTAATTCATATATCCTTTTTTTTTCTAGATTTTCTTTACCCCTTACTTTTTTAAAAGCGTCCTTTTCAATTGAACTTAATTGTTCTTCTGATAATAAGGATAAAACATCTCCATCTTCATATTTTTTAGGTATCTTTTTTTTATCTATCTTAATTCCAGGTGGTAGAGGGATAACCGAACTATTATTTTCAATTGATTTTTGAGACATTATATACATTTAGAATAGAAAAAATTTGATACATTTACAAAACCATTATAAAATAATTAATGACGGAAATTGTCAAAGCAGAACACGTTCATTGTTTTGGTGAATATGAACAAGGATACAAGTTCAAGGTTGAACTTCTTGAAGTTGAGAAGGTTATGGTTGAAATTTTTAACTCACACTCAGGAGTTAAATATAGAACCTATCTCAATAAAACAGATAATTGGTGGGAAGAAAATTCCTTAAAATTTCAAAATGATTTTTCAAAAGTATATAGTATCATCAATAGTTCTATTTTCAAAGAAAAAGAGTGTCTAAAATATGAGTTAAAAGAAAAAAATGAAATTATGTTTCTGAAAATCATGTATATCAATGATATGTTCCCATTTGATATAACGATTAAAATTCAAAGATTGATTTCCAAGAATGGTTTAACAGATGAAAAAATAAATGTCCTTGAATATCAAGTTGCTATGATGAGGGATACATTATCAAAGGTTAATAAATTGAATTCGAATAAAAGTTCTATACCAGATGGAGATAATATTGAAATATACAATCTCGTAAATAACCTAATATTCAAAGGAACATTTAAATATTCAAAAAGAAATGGTCCAGGTATTGAATATAACCCAGAAACAGGTGAAATAGTTTATAAATGTAACTATAAAGATGGTTACCGTGA
>Ga0315315_10007355_pt1 | contig 10192 bp, 9 predicted proteins | sample M140m3416metaG_FD_203699 | JGI IMG/M metagenome (GOLD analysis project Ga0315315, IMG submission 203699) | Ammonia-oxidizing marine archaeal communities from Monterey Bay, California, United States - M1 40m 3416 | ecosystem: Environmental > Aquatic > Marine > Intertidal zone | place: USA... | reverse complement strand
CCTGCACCACAGCATGTGTAGCTCTCCCAATGCAATCGCCCCAGACCCATCTCGCAACCGATTCCACGCTCCCATCGTCTACCATCCAAACTATTCCTTTTCCGGGTGGCCCGGCAGCCATACCTTTCCGATGGACAAATTTGCCGCGATTGCGGGGGCCTTGACCACTCGCGACCGCAAATTCTCGAAGCTTCCCCGACCGCTGGTGCGCTCCTATGATGATTTCTTCCGTCCCCTGGAAGGTTGCGACGTCCCCCGATCTTGGATGGCTTCCCCGACCGGTCCAATTGATGCGGCGTTTCTTGACTGTTTTCTCTCTGGCGATCTCGACTCTGAGCACTGCCGACGCATTGGCTTCCGAGAGCACACGTCGCGTCCTGAACTGATCGAGAGGACGGTCCTAGAGGTTGCCGGCACTGTCCTGGCATCCCAGCTATCATATCAGTGGGGAATATCATCCAACGTTGCCGGTGGGACTCACCATGCGCGTCCCTGGGGGGGGGCTGGTTACACCATCCTAAATGACTTGGCTGTGGCGGCAAATTTTCTGACCGATGAAAGGGTCAACGGCGGTACTGTGAAGGGCATCCGCAGGGTGCTGGTGATTGACTGCGATGTTCATCAAGGTGACGGGACCGCCAAATTTGACGAATTGCACCGATCCAACCGCCTTCACACCCTCAGTCTGCATTGCGAGTCGAATTATCCCCACCCAAAAGCCCAGTCGACATACGACGTAGGTCTTCGAGATGGCATGGAGGATGAGGAGTATCTGGGAACTTTGAAAGGCAGTGTTGCAAGAGCTGTGGATGAAGTGAAGCCCGATTTCGTCCTCTACGATGCCGGGGTTGATGTTTACAAAGACGACACTCTCGGTCGGATTTCACTGTCTGAAGATGGAATACGGGCCCGCGATCGATACGTTTTGGAAACGTGCGTCGACGCTGGCATACCCGTAGCGGCCGTAGTGGGAGGAGGGTATGACAAGGACTTGCGTGCATTAGGAAGGCGTCACGCGATTGTACATGAAGAGTGTGCGTACGTATGGAGAAAGCATCGAATGTGGGAGCGATGAATGGAGAGGGGGGTTTACGTCACCTGGGAATGCCCCTTCGTAAGGTTTTCGATAGTATGAAATTACTGGCTAGTATTTTCATGCTCGTGTGTATGTAAGAACACATAACTTATGCCACTCTCGAATTGAAAGTAAATAAATTATCTGCCGATGGCATCTCAAAACTCAATTCGTGTGCGTTCGGATTTATTTTCTCCGGAGCTTGTTGATCACTCTCTTTACCAAGCCCTTCTTCTTTTTATCAACAGCGCCGAACTTCTCTTTGGCAATGTCGATAAGGACGGGAATAAGAATGTCTTCCTCTAAAGGAATGCCCTTCTTGTACGGCGTCAGAGCGAGGTGCGATTCCTCGCCAATCTTGCCACCTACGAAAATGTTGCACCCAGGAACTGCCACCTTCTTGCCATCTCTCTCTACGCGTGCCGGCGCACCCATGATGCCGATGTCGGCGACCTGAACCTGACCACAGCTATTGGGGCTGCAGTGCAAAAGAATCGTATTTAGACAAAATGTGGGTGCGGTGAGTAAGCAGGATGGGTTGCACTGCAAGAACAAAGTAGAATGGATTGCAACAGTACGGTTCCGTCCACACGACATATTCGAAGAAACTCACCAGCCGGTCCAGTGAATACGAAGAGGCTTGTCAATGCTGATTTTTTCATCCAGCAAGTTGGCAATCTTCTCGGCATTGTTCTTGGTCTCGACCAGAGCAAGGCCACAGAACTGGGCTCCGGTGCAAGAGACCGTATTTCCCACGATAAAGCCAGCGTTCACATTCAAGCGCGATTTGCCATTAAGGCTGTCCTCCTTCAGCAACTCATCAATCTTGTCGTCGTCGACATTTGGGAGAATGATGCTCTGCTCGACCGTGAGGCGGATCTCTCCATTAGAATACTTATCCGCGAGATCCGCAATATCTCTGCACTCGTACTGGCTGAGACGCCCAACGGGAACAGTGATCCCAACACGGGATTTGCCCTCTTGGAGTTGGGGATGAACGCCATTCAACTCGCGACGTACAAAGGGCTCAGTGGGGGCAGGCTGTTCGCATTCAATCTTGACCCCGCGATTGTACGAGTTGACCTCTTTGACAACTGCTTCCTTGAACTCCTTAACGCCGTACTCTTCAATGAGCCACATCAGACGAGCCTTTTGGCGGTCCTTGCGGTCGGACTCGTCACGGAAGATACGAAGGATCGCCTCTGACAGAGTTACAACAGACTCACGATCAGCAGGAATCCACATGTCGGATTCAACGGAGTGCGCAACACGTTTGATGGACATGTATCCACCAAGCACGACGTTGAAGCCCATTTCGCCGGTCTCGGCGTGAGGGCAGGGCTGGAGGCCAATGTCGTTAATGTGAGTGTGAGCGTAGTCATCACGAGAGCCCGAGACGGCGATGTTGAACTTACGAGGCATGTTGGCCCACATGGGGTTGCCACGTGTCTGTGTGACAGGATCAAGGCTGACGAGATCGTTGAGAGCATTGCAAATTTCCCTGGTGTCAACCATCTCCTTGTCGTCGATGCCGGCAAGAGGGCTGCCGACCATGTTGCGGACTGAGTCGAGTGCCGACTGGAACGAAGTCTGGTTGCGGGCGTGCAGGCCGTCAATGATGTCGGATGCATCCTCAATTTTCACGCCGCGGAGCTGAATGTTTTGGCGAGTTGTGATGTCGACAACTCCCTTTTCATCGCCGTACTTGGCGACACAATCCGCATAGAAGCGCATTTGGTCGGCATTGACAATGCCATTGGGCACCTTAAGGCGCATCAAGAACTGGCCGGGGGTACGCTTGTTCCTGTGGAGCATACCGACGAATTTGAGGCGCTGTGCGATTGGGAAAAAAGAGTACAGACGAAAATGAAGAATGAGGTTGGATTCCTCCCGAGACAAGTCACCCGAGCGTTAAAGGATCCATCAATCCCTCCATCACGTGAATTTACTTACGGTGTCCAAATCAGCCTTGTCGACCTCTTCCCAAGTCATCTCTCCCTCGCGAATCTTACGTGCGTATTCGTAAACATCCACAAAGGCAGACATGGGGTCTTTCGCCAACTTGGCCTTCTCAATTTTGTTGCCCTTCTCAGCTCGAGAGACTGTGTCTTTCGGAAGGAAGGAAGTTCCCGTCGGCTTCTCCGTGGCCACGGCAGAAAAAAGTGCGGACGTTGCGGTGACATCCTGCTGGCCTCCAAAGATGGGAGAGATGAACCCAGACGCCAACGGCAAGATGGCGGCGAAGCCCACAATGGCTCTCTTGTAGGCAGGCATGGTTGCGGTCCTCTATCGAGCTTGCAAATGTATCAAATGAAAATAGAATCAGAGATAATAATGAATGAACGCCGCGGGACGACCGCAGGGCGTCAGCGACGAACTCGACTAACGAGAAAGGGAGCGGAAGAATTTTGAGAGTTTTTATAGTTTTGATACGTGGCGCCAAAATGCCGGCACTTTCAAGAATTTTGCGATTTTGTGCAGCGTACTAGCTAATACGAGCTCGTTAAGCAACAGTGGGTCATCTACGAGCTCGTATCTGTCATCTACTAACAGCTCTACGAGCTCGTAAATAAAAAAGGAAGACGGAACGGCCAGGGGTTCGCACAAAAGCCAGTGCGTGTATTTTGTACATGCATGCATGTAGCAAGCCCTGATTAGAGAAATGAGAATTTTTAAACCTTGAGTCGTGACTCGTAATCGATCCTCAGTCGTGAAGGAAGAGTGAGAGCAGCTCTCATTTCTTTCGTACACCTTTTAGCAAGAGTTAGATTGGTACTTTTTAGCTGCCGAACTGAAATGTGAGAGGAAATAAATAATGATGAAGCTCGCATGAACAGTAAATAATAGTCTACCGTGTTTGCTTGGCCTATGAGGAATCGTTTCCGGCGATAGAAACAGCTGCCATAGGAACTGAAGAATCAATAGAGGATGCTACGCCAAAAAGTGACTTGAAGAGTCCTACTACTGACCTTTCCTTCTTCCCCTCGTTCCTTGATCCCAAGAGTGCGCTCACTCCAATGACGACTGCCGCACTCACACTCAATATTCCACCAAGCCAGAGCACACGCCTTCGTTTGGCTGCATCCCTCCTCTTTTTGTCAGCGTAAGGAGTTGACCTCGCCTTATCATTCAAGGCACATCTAGCAAAATGCCTCAAGACTTCGGCGCGGCATTTTGTGGCAGCTGAGTCATGTCCACCAAGCATGGACAATGATGCTGAAGTGAGGAGGGGTAAGTCCAGATCTAGTTCCGAACAGTGATTTTTTGCAATCCCGACTGGAGTCGATTCGCCGGCCGCATCACCAGCATCTGTTTCCTTTCGACAATCTGCCTTGGTTCCAACATATACTCGCGGGACATCGTCAGTCAAGAGAGAACCTTCCAATTCCATTGCGTACGATAGGCTTGACTGGCTTCCAACGTCGTATGCCAGCACCACCAGGTCGCACTTTCTCCTTTTCGCAGTTCCATCGCCAATCGTGGCCTTGAGTTCAGCCCTGATCCGCTCCTCCTCGCCGCCTTTCCCTTGCGGAACTTCCGTGAATATCATGTGCACTACAATGCCTTTTCTTCCTTCTTCAATGTCCTTGTCGACTCCGACCAAATCGCCCTTGTGGCCGAATTCAACTTGGATGCAGCAGCTTTGAGGCCTGTCCGTGCTTTGAGTTTCGAGCGGGGATTTGGTCTCGTCCATCCTACTGGAATCCATGCTCAGTGCATTCAATAGAGAGGTTTTACCACTGTTTCTGCTTCCCAGAACGAATACCCGCAATTCCTTCGATGGACTCAAGAGAGACAATGCGTCCGTGATAGGGGGAACCAATGGTTTCTTATTAATCTTCTGCCTTCGTCTGCTCGAGTGAAGGGTTGACTTTGCCTCCATATGACCCAACCGATAGAGCTCGGCCCTGGTCGATATGGGCGAAATGGCGTTGATCATGTGCCAGTGCCCCATCCAATCGTTGAAATTAAGTGCTGTGAGCGAGGCCGCATGATTTCCACGAACACTGTCCGATTCGGATTGGCTGTTGGAATTGCTCCCCGCTCTAGACACATCGACCGAAGGAAGATCGTCTGTGCTGCTGATTGTAATTTCACTGGCCGAGAGAGGACCTAGAAAAGACGCTGCGACGGGCGGCGGGGGCGACGGTGTTCTTAACAGAGACATTGATACAGACCCCGGTGGCACGTCCTGTGCAGACAGCCTTGGGAAGGAGAAACACCCGCCGAATACCTCTTGGGTACGAAACGGGTGCCAAGGAGGGAGAGATGGTTCCGGAACAATGGCAAAGATGGCGAGTATGTCGTCCATCGATAACTTACCATCATTGTCGCGATCAAATTGGTGGAAGGTTGCAGTCAAAAAGTTTCTTGCCGAAGGCGTAAGACTCCAAGAAGGGTACTCGGAATAGAACGCATCTGCAGGTGGTGGGGAAGTCACTGACTCTGGTATGTCCAGATTGAGATCGTCGTCGTATCCGAAGGCCCGGAGTATTCTCCACGGCACTTCGAGCCGGTTCTGCGATATGAAGACATCAAAAATAGCAAGGAATCCAGCAACGGTAAACTTTCCATTCCGGATCACTGACTCCTCGGAAGGGTTGTTCTTTGATACGACCTTCTTCCATCCTGCCAGATCTCGCTCGACGAGGGGGACACGGAAGGCGTCGTTCTGGAAGGCATTGATCTCCGCGTTGCTGAGGAGGTCATCGTTGTCCTTATCATACATGCGAAAAATGCGAGAGAAGGCGCGGTGACAATTGTGGGCAATCTTTCCCTGATTCAGATCATACAAGGGAGTGATAGGATACAGGACGGCCTGTTGCGCTTTGAGGAAGATCTCGTCAACGTTCAAGAGGTTTTTGGCACTGCACTTGATGCATTGACGGACAAACTTGAAGCGCTGGAGAATAGACACTATCTGCTGCCGAGATCGGGCTAGAATTTGCTCGTCGGAGACTGCCGCGGCGGCGCCCATCTGACTGAAGAGGTCCATCTTGTTGCCAGCAATGATTACTGGGAGCTGCGTTTTGAGAGAAGGGGGTTATGGTTATCGAAACGGGTGTAAGCTGCAATGAAGACATAGATAAATCAACGGAAGGCAGCTGGTTTGAAACAAAGAAAAGAATCCGGCATGCATCCCACTCACCTGACCACTGTAGCACCTTTCGATCAAGGGGAGCCAGTGCTGCTCCAACCGGTAGAAGGTCTCCATTCTGTCCAAGTCGTAAACCAGGATGATGCAATCGACGTCCCCGATGCCTCCAGCTAATAAGGCAGAGGATGCCGCCGTCCTCCCGATACCGATGGCCGACGACTCGGGTTGCTCGCTACTGATACTGCGTTCGCCGTATCCCCCAGTTCCTGACTGCTGCAACAAATCGGACTGATGTGACGGTCCTCCCCCGCCCTGTCCCGGATTTGCCCTTGCGCCGCCCTGAGGCTGACCGAACCTGCCACCAGAGGACCTGCCCATCTCGGTGAGGGACGCGGAGCTGCTGGCAGCAGGGAGAAGGCCGTGGGAGACGGCGGCAGTTGCTAGGGTTGCGTCGGCGCCTCGCGAGTCGATTATGGTTGTAATACAGTTTTTGGAAGCTGGGTCTGGGGGAAGGCGGACCCTGGTCATGACGCCAGGGACTACCTCGGAGAAATGTCGTGACACGAAGGTGGAAACCAGGCAGGACTTTCCGACGCCATCTGCGCGAATTTATGGTTGGAATGTGGGAGAGTCAGAGTGTCAATGAGGGGAAGATACCGCCATGTAAGTGAGCGAACCATTGCAAAGAACAGAAAAGAAAAGATTAACTTGGGAGAAAGGTGGGCATACCAAGTGCATCGACAGTAATGGACGTACCATCTCCCATTAGCAAGAGCGTGATGTTCGACCGCGCCTCTCCAGAACTGGGCTTCTTCTCGCCGGAGGTGGCGGCGCCTTCTCGGCTCCCCATCGTCATCGTCTCCAAAGTTCCGAGGATCAATCTACAGTATCACGAGACTCTCGGGGTCCGCCTTGAGCTGGGTTAAAAACCATTGCAATGACGCGATGTCATCAACTCTCTAGTAGTGTAATAGTTATTTTTATCTAGCTACTAGCTAGTAGTAGCTCCTACTACTAGTCTAGTATGCATACGAACTAAATGCATGTATGCATACTGGTCTAGTAGCTAATCATGATAAAGAACCGAGCACACTACTTTAGTACTACTAGTCTAGTAGTAGGACAATTATTTTTTTTTTTTTCGCGAACTCATCTCAAATCATCTGCAGCAGCAAAATTCTGAAAGCAGGGAATGAGGCACTCTACTTTTTTGTAACGTACTAGCTATTAGGAATTCATACGAAAATTTGTCTAGATACGTCTGGTGCTATGCATACTACTCTCGTACTAATTAGTAGCTAGTACATGTACTAATAGTGGCTAGTATGCATTCGCGGCAAGACTCCACGTACCCTGTTGTACGTAAGCTCATTAGCACAAACAGCGCAGTAGCACAATCCGAAAAACGCCGACAATGGCCGTCCCCGGCCGGATTTCGCGCCCTGAAAAAGCGGTGTTCAACCCGGCTTAACCTACCTGCCCCCCTGCACGCCTCGCGGCGTTCAGGGGGGCGGATTTAGCTGCTCCCTTGGTAGGTAATGGCGAAAATGGGCGAAGGCGGCGGGGGGGGCAATTCCGCGGCCAGACAGCTGTACATCCTGTATGCATGCATAGGTACAATCTCGTTGCTGGTAATGCTACTAGAGAGTAGTACGTATCTCGTCTTTAAAACTTCTGAAAAGCGAAAGGTGTTGCAAAATACAGGTAACCTTCACTCAATTAAAGACGCTATGCTCTATTTTCGACTTTTCCTAGCTATAGCACTACCCCCATTCCATCCCCTGTCTTGATTTTCGAAGATGCCTCGTCGGTGTGCGCCTGAGCCACTGCGAGATCACCAACCGTGTCGAGGCGCAGCCCTTCCGCCTGCAGCCTACGGTGCCGATCCATTAGCTTGATCTCCTCTGCCATGGATAATAGAAGGGCGCGGACAGCACTAGCCTGCACCTGTTCTGGGTCGATCTGCCCACCGACAGTTGTCCCGGCAATACGTGCGGCTTCTGGCAGATTCTTCACTAGTAGTCTGACGAGCTCCAGTCGCTCCTCTGGCGAGTGTGCCAACACAACGAGGCGAGGATGATGTTTCTTCAATTCCTGTACCTGCCCCTCTCTTGAAGCTTCGACCTCTGTGTAGCAGAGTTCTATGCGGTTCCTACCGCCCGACCTAGAGAGCGCCTTGTTCGCTGCGTCGACGAGGGGGCGAAGGCATTCGCCGTCGGCGCCACCGACACAACGCGACACGTCGAGCAAAAGTACGCGAGGCTCGCGATACTCCAGGATGGCCGATGGTGCAGGGCCCGGCGAGCCGATCTTGTTCCGGCCCTTCGAGAAGTCGATCTCGTGGGTGATCCCCCACGGATGCCCGCCACTGCTGGAGAAGGATGGTAGGATGACGGTTTCTTGTGGCAGCCTGAGCAGGCCAAGGACAGATCCATTCTTCGTCTCGCGAGAGTTTTTCCAGTGGCAGTTAACGCTAAGCTCGAAGTCCCCACTTGTCGCGATGCCGCCTTTTCCGGCCCATCGCAGTCCCTCCACGTCTACCGATGCCATTATCGATACGCATTCGCCGAGACGTAGGAGCGGAGCCGTCCCGCTCGCGCTCCGTACGCTGATGGAATCGATGCACCATCCCGACGACAAGGTGGACCGCGCTGGGCTGAACGATAGATGCAAGCCTTCCAGGCCCTCCTCCTCCGCATCACTTTGCCTTGATCCGACGCAGATGACGTCGATGCAGGCCATCAAACCAACCGCCAGCGCTCCGTCGCCGCTGCCGGTGCCGCTGCCGGTGCCGGTGCCGCTTCTATAGAGCGGGGAGGTCCCGTACTTGATCCTAACCATCTCCGCGGTCGGCCCTGGCGTTCCTCGTCCTCCGGAACTCTCCAGGGCCCGCCGGCTCCTACGGGCCAGTTCCCTCCTAGCCTCGACGTCCTCCCTCCGCCTCTTGGACGCGCGCGCCTCGGATCCTAGACGGTCAACGAGCGCCGACGCCAGCTTGGCCCTCCAGGGCTGCTCCTGCCCTGGATCCGACCGTGGATCCGGCCGTGGATCCGGCCGTGGATCCGGCCGTGGATCCGACCGTGGATCCGACCGTGGATCCGACCGTGGATCCGACCGTGGATCCGACCGTGGATCCGACCGTGGATCCTTCTGGGACTCTTGCGGGACGGGCGGGGGGGGAGAAGGAGCCGCGGCGGCTGCCGCTCCTGTTCCCGAGGAGGTGGCGTCCCAGTGAGCGACTGGATCGGTCGGGGGCAGGACCAGGGTGGGAGTCCCGCGGGGAGACCTGCCCAGTGCAAGGCAGGCGCCTCTCCGGCTCCGGGGAAGCACGACGCTGGTCCCGTCCGAGAGGGCGCTCCCTGCCAGCACGCCCGCCAAGAAGGACGGGTCCCGGCAGTCGCCGCCGTCGGCGGCGGTGGCGGCGGTAGCGGTGGCGGCGGTAGCGGTAGCGGCTGGTCGCGCCCGACCGGACAGCGGGGGCAGGAACAGCACCTGGTCCAGCCCCCCGACGCCGCAGAAGTCGGCGACGAGGGTTCCCGCGCCCCCTGCGCCGACGTGCAGGAGGTCCACGGGGCCGGTTCCCCCCCTCAGCGTGGTGTGGCGCCCGCCTCCATCTTCCCCTCCCCCGGGCGCGGAACTTGTCGCCGCCGCCGTCGCCGCCGCGGAAGGGCGGCAGTGGACGACGGCAACGCCTTCGCCGCAGTCGACGTGGGCCCGCCCCGTCCCCTCCCGGACCGGCCTTCGCACGAGGGCGGAGGCGGAGGCGGAGGAGGAGGAGGAGGAGGAGGAGGAGGAGGAGGCCGCTGCCGGGGGGGGCGGCAGGGGGACGAGGACCTCGGTCACCAGAGCTCCCACGTCGGTCGGGCAGGTGCCGCCCTCCTCGCCGCCGCCGCCGCCGCCGCCGCCGCCGCCGCCGCCATGGAAGAGGGCGCCCTCGTCCCCAACCCCCTCGGGGGTCAGGGCGGCGCGGCGGCCGGAGAGGAAGCGAGGGACGTCGCGGAGGTGCACAGCGGAGACCA